>Ga0315310_10000208_pt1 | contig 39421 bp, 68 predicted proteins | sample TDP5_MG_FD_203630 | JGI IMG/M metagenome (GOLD analysis project Ga0315310, IMG submission 203630) | Freshwater sediment microbial communities from Lake Towuti, South Sulawesi, Indonesia - TDP5 | ecosystem: Environmental > Aquatic > Freshwater > Lake > Sediment | place: Indonesia: South Sulawesi...
CTAGAAAAGTGGCGAAAGCCCTAATCTCCTAACCTTTTTTTATCTCATGGGTGAAGGGACAGTAGATAGACGGGGGTGCAAATCCCCCAAAGAAGTCTCGTAATCTTCTGGGTGAAAATGAATGCCGTTAGAGTTAGTTGAAAAAGGACGGAAAATTGCAAGAGAAGCTGTTAAATGTCCTCAGTGCGGAACTAAGATTACAGTTAAGTATGACGCTGAAACGAAAGAAGTATTGTGGGTAACTTTTGGAACAGACCCAAAAGACGGAATCATTGAATGCAACGAATGCAAAGCTAAACTCAAGTGGACTCCACCCTAGCCCCTTTTTTCTATGCAGGTGAAGAATTATGAGCGAAACAATGGTTATCGAACCAATATGTCCTAAGTGTGGGTCACATAATTTGAGAAGAAAACAGCGAACCCCAGCAGAGGCAGAAAGCGGACTTATCCCCGTTCAATGTAATCGATGTGGTCACGAGTTCTATCTGGAATAAAAAGCCTATTTCCCTCTCTTTTTATTTTTGGGTGCAACTATGTCAGAAGACGCAGTAAATGATGCAGAGAAACATTACCCAACTTCCAGAGACTATGCTGGAACAATATTCTTCATAGCAACAATGTTGATAGACGCTCTTTTCTTCCTAAACGTCCTCTTTCTCGGAAGTGCAGGATACATTGACGAAAGCAACATATGGTTCGCCGAAGGAGTCGTAAAGATTTTTCCATACTTACTCTACGGATTCTTTCTGTCGCTAATATTGGAAAGCATACATGAAAGACGAAAACAAACATAAATACCCTCTTTTTTATCATTGGGTGTTATGACCTTGAAGGCAAAAATAACAGATTTGGGAAGACATAAGTGGAGCGGAGAAGTTCAATTCAACACCATGAATGGACTGCTCAGAGAAATCGCCAAACATCTGATGTCAAGAAACATCGAGATAGAAGCTGAAGACGGGTCTAATGTCGGCAACGTTATCGTAGGCGGATTCCGAGCTGTAGGGAAAGTTGAACTGCTTGATGGCGTATTCAGAGTGGCAGTAACAGAAGACGTCACTGTAATACCAAAACCGAAGAACTAGACAACACTTTCCTTTTTTTTATATTGTGGGTGTGAACTGATGAAACTTGAAAAGCTATACTACCGTCTGAAAAGTCTAATAGCCGACAGCGTTGAAATGCACATTAAAGACAACGTTGACAAATACGGTGGTAAATCATGTGTCGAAGTTTCACTTGTTTCTTCTACAAACAGCTACCATTGGACAACCTTCCGAGCCGACACCATCGAAAAGGCATTAAGAAGGGCAATAGACAAGCTACGACACCCAGACAAGAACTATGTAGATGAAAATGGAAAAGTCTGGAAAGCTAAAGAAAGCTCCATTTACTCAGCCGAGCACATCAGAACGTTTCTCCGTAAAGCACAACAAGGACTTGATTAGGATGGCACAAAAAGGTATGTTGTTCAGATGTAGAAGATGTGGCTTCGAGTTCAGAAAACCGCCGACTCCTAAGAAAGCTACTTTAGTAACTTGCCCTAAGAGAGACTGTGGTTCAGATGACATCGAAATTATCTCATTATAACCCTTTTTCTTTTGAATGGGTGAAATCATGGCACAAATAACAAAACAAGAAGAAAAGCCAGTTGAGAAGCAGAAAATACCCCGCAAAACGTTTGCTGCAATAACAGCAATATTCGCCATTGCAAACGGAACAGTCCCAATCTTCAAAGAGCTGCTCGAAACTCTGAAGGAAGCCATCAGCGATGAGATACCAATTGAAATTCACCAAGACAAGCTAGTTCTTAGGGTCATGGACGCCTCAAGAATAAAGATGGCAAACTTTGTCTTACACAAAGAAATCTTTGAAGAGTGGCATGTTACCAATAAGACCAAATACAACTCAGCTCCACTACCAGCCCGTATTCTTGTCGCTCTTGATGACTTAATCTACACCATTGAGGCTGCTGGAAAGGACGCTAAAGCAAGGTTTCAATTTAACCTAGTTTTCTCTACAGTGAAGAGACCGATACGTGTAACAGTGCGAAAGCCAGAGAAATGCCCGAAATGTGGAAAACCAACCGACTTCAACATTCTACCCAAGGAAAAGCAAGTCAGAAACAAATACAAGTGTGGTCACTGCAAATGGAGAGGAAAAGTCAGAAAGTGGGAGCGAACAGAGAAAGAGATTGAAGTAGAAATGACGAAGGACTCAAACATTGAAGTGGAAGTAGTCGAGAGAACAAAGGAAAAATACTCGCTGAAGGTCCTAGAACCCAGCAAAGAAGAAATCCCTCTCCCAAGAATAATCTTCGATGCTAAATTCAAACTTGTTGCTAAAGACTTCCAAGACAAGCTCAAGCGAATGCTGAAGAAGACAGACCACACGGCAATCGTGGGGTCAGACAAGGAACTCAAACTACTCGGAGACAGTGACACCCTCGGCATTGATGTCACTCTGGAAAAAGGCTCAGACATACTCTTAGTAGCAGAAGCAAATAGCGAGCAGAAAGCCAAGTTCTCTTTGGGACAGCTAATAAGCATCATGCCAAAGCCGAAAGTTGCTGACATCGTAGGTCTTGAATACACAACTGACATGCCAATGCGGGTATCGTGGTTCACAAGTCTCGGCAGCAGCACGATAGAGTTTTACCTTGCCCCTCGTTTAGACGTGGACTTGTAAGTGTAGCAGTCGCTACATCCCTTTTTTTTATGCATGGGTGGGTGAAAATTTGGAGCAAACTAGAACGTTTAACATGGGAGAGCTGTCCTTCTTTGCACTTCCAATCAAGTGCTCTGAGTGTGGATTTGACTTCTCCACTGACGAGCAGATGATGTATGAACTGTATCTAGACATGGTTGCACAGTCTAAAATGCAAAACGAACCGCAGCGAGACAAATATGTAGACTATTATAAACAAATGGAGATTTGCCCAGAATGCAAACGCCAATTAATATTGCGACTGAAGTTTACTAAAATACACCTTTTTGTGAAGGTAGAAGGCATGAGTTATCCGATAGAGAAGGACTGTAGGTGGATAGCAGCACACTCTAAAACCTAACTCCTCTTTTTCTGTTTGGGTGGAGTTTGCCTCTAGAAGACTCATCCATATGAGTTTTTAAAGTTGTTCCATAATTAGCTAACGCAAGGGTAAACTTGGGGGTGAGTATTTGGTTAATGAAGGAAGAGCACGTTTGTTCAGAAGGAAAGACGGCAAATTTTTGATTTACATCCCAAAAGACCTAGCTGAAGACAGTATGTTTCCATTCAAAGGTTCAGATTCGATATTCCTAAAAGTGAGTTTTAAACCTTCTGGCAACGGCAAATTGGTTTTCGAGAAATGGGTAGAACCGCCAAAGGCATAGCTTTGTGGGTGAAGCTCAATTCCGAGAGGCTGATGAGTCGTAGGCTTGAGACCCTTGAATGCCAACGAGCTAGATGGGAGAGTAAGTCGAAAAACTGTTTCAGAAAGGGTTCTATTATGAAGATAAGGTCTACCTCGGTGAGAAACTTCCCCTCTTTCTATCTTGGGTGAGCGTTATGCTGACTGAAGAGGAAATACGAAAAGCCTATGAAAAAGCAAAGGAGTGGTTCAAGAAGAACTTCACGCCCTTAGCTGCATACGTTGACGAACCCAGCTTAGAAGTTGTCGAAACTAACGATGGATGGGACATTAGACCGTTTGTTGCAGAAAGGAAAATCAAAGTCAACCTCAAAAGAATCAGATGGCACTTAGAGCGAGAAGAACAAGTTAAGCATTGCCCAAAATACGACATTGAGACCGCACTAATCCACGACATCTTCGAGTATTGCTACTTCAGGCGATGGGATTACCCAGAAAATGACAGTGCAGTAAATGCCATAGTTCACAGCAAAGCTAAGGTGCTGGAAAACAGACTGCGACAAGACAAAGGGCTGACTCCGTGGATTTAACCTTCCTTTTTTTCTATCTCTGGGTGCTAAATTCATGGCAAAAAACAAAAACAGCGTAAAATTTAGACACAAACACGGCATTGACGGTTTACCGTATCAAGAGCCAGAAGAGCCAAAAACAAAAAAGTGGGGGAGACGATAATGGTTTACTGGACTTGTCGCTTCAAAATACCAACCAAAAACGCTAGTAGATTTCTCATAGCAGCTAAGAGAATCATTAAAGAGCAAAGCCATTTTGAATGGACAATACACAAAGACGTGGGTAAGCGAATCACAAAATTAGCCTTTTATGCACCAACGTTCGGCTATAGAATAGACCTAAACACTCCATGGGAAGCTCATCGCAAAGCGGAAAAGGCGTTCAACGAGGTAATTGGTAGAACCGAGAAGGCACTGCTGGAACTTGCGGAAAAGCATGGAGCATTGGTTGAAGTCTTCAACGGGGGACGACTAGAGAAGTATGTGCAGCCTAAACAGATTCGGGAAGCTGAAAAGGTAGAGGAAAAGGCAGTCAATATAGTTGCCTCTGCACTTAAAACTGTCAAACCGCAAATCGACAAATACTCGGAAATTCTATCGATAGATGGCGTAATCGAAACTGCAAAAAAGAATATCTAATATACTCCTCTTTTTTCTATATGGGTGACCATCTTGCCGAAAGAGTTTACCTTAAAATGTAGAATCTGCGAAAACACCGTTAATGCACAAGGGACGAAAGAAGAGCTGGAAAAATGGCTCGACACTGACTTCGGAGAGTGTCCTGCTGGTGGCACACATGTAGAACTTGGCAAGAAGAGAAACTATCTTCAAGTCGTTGCAGAAAGCGAAAAGCTATCCCCCCAGCCAATAAGTGATGAGGTTTTTGTCAAGGAATTGCAAGTGAAGGGAGACATTGTTCTGGACGGGGGAAGCGGAACAGTCAAAGGTCTACCATCAATTCACTCGGTTAAAGGATTAAGGCATATTGGATTCGGCTCTTTTGAAACCGATGAATACACCTTTATCAGAAGACAAGCTCCAAGCGGAACACGGTTCTACATCCAATCTAAGAAATAACCTTCCATCTTTTTTCTATTTTGTGGGTGACTTTAAATGTCAACAATAAGAGAGAAAGAACAGCAAGCGATAAGCCGAATACTGGACGTGGTTTTAGCATCTAATATGATGCGGAAGGAGAGGACGAAGGCAGATAAAAATGCTGATATATGCTTTTACGGGCATCATCAGAGAGACACAGACTACGAGATGGATAAGCTCACCGAGTTTTTCGAGCAAGACATCGAGGACTTACTGCAATTTGATGAAATCTGGCTCTATGTAGCTGACCGCATCAAGGACGACCTAGACGGAGTGTGGCTGCACAAAGACAGGCTGCTTAAACGCCTAGACAACGACACACATGTTCAGTCAGAAGTGAAAGTTAGTGACATCATAGAAACTCTGGCGGAAGATTGCAGCAAGGAATATCAAACTCGCATGGACAAAGAATGGGCTGGCAGAACAGTAAACCAGATAAAGTCTAGATTGGAAAAGGGTTGTGTTTATGTCGGTTTGCTTGACATAAGCGGTCTACTCACACAAGAACCGTTCCCGCTCACCATGAACACCAAGACTGAAGTGACGTGGACTATTGAACTCAAAGAAGAACAAAGACCCTTTCACAGAGTAAAAACCAGAGAGCTATACCTGAAGTTCAGCTTGCCCGTGCAAACAAGTGACGGCACTACCTACAACTCAAGAGGCATCAAAGTGAGAGACAACGAAGTGGCTGCTGTCATCATCAAAACATAACTCTTTTTTTCTATATGGGTGGCTGAATATGGCAAAAAGGAAGGCTGTTGTCCTTAGAGGAATCCACATTGCCGTTCATTCCCCAACAGAGGAAAGGCTCACGGTCCAGATTCAACCTCTATCGCCAGACGTTTTCAGAAGCCTCGCAGCAGACCTAGAAGATTGGTTTCTAGTGGTTGACGATGCCTACAAAGAGACCTATGTTAAAGGAAGAGGCTGGAAAGGTAGAGGAAAACGTGTCTCGCCAAAAGAGCGAAGACGTGTCCTACGCTTTTCACCTTTTCCCAGCAGATTCAGCAACATCCTAAGAAGCGTCCGCCGAAACATCTACGTTGAAATACGTAGAAATTGCCTAGTGCTCGAAGGCGAAAAATACGGCGGTTATCGACAGAACATCTACATCTTGCCGTATGCAAACGCACCTGCCTTTATGAACAAGATACAATCCCAGAACAAGGAGATTGACGACCTCAACAAGAAAATCGAAAAGTTCAAGCAGACGGGCTACTTCACCGATTTAAAGGAAATCCTAGCAAAACACAAAATCCGCATCACCCTTAACGGCGAATGGAAAGTCGAACACCTAACCATAGACGCTACACCACTTGCCCTAGAACCAACCACGGTCAAGGAAATGGTCGAAAAAGACTACCAAGTGTTGTTCAAGCGTCTAGAGGAAGACGAACGCAAAGGCTTGGAAGCCTTACATGAAGAGCTGGAACGCAAACGCAAAGAACTCGTAGTCAAAGGGGTTGAAAACCTACAAGGCAAAATCGAGACAATCGTCCAGAAAATCGTAGGCACAAAGAAACTCAAAGCCAAGACCGTGAAGCAAGAACTAGAAAAACTCAGAAGGATGGCTGTGAGCGTGGGCTTAGATGCTGTGGCATCCACAGTAATAGACCCACTAGGCGAAGTTGTGGAAAACCCAGAGAAGGCAATGGAAGTATTCGGAACGAAGAACTTAAGCAAGGGAATCAACGGTAGAATAAAGGGCTTGTTAGAGAGCCTCTAACAACCATTACCCCTCTTTTTCTATTGGGTGACGCAAAACGGAAATAATGCTTTTTGTTCTCATTTCTGGGTGACTCAAAATGGACTGGATAAGCGAACTAGCCTTAAAACGCAGAGCACAGAGAACAAACGTTTTCATTATGGAAACGTTTGACATGAGACGCATAGAGGAATTTAAGGAAGCCACTAAAGAGGGCAATTTCAGCAAACTGGCAAAGACAGAGTATACAAACATCTTCGACTTCAATCTTCAACGCAATGAACTCACGAACCTAAAGAACGACCAGAAACTCGGCGGAGACCCTATGTTTGACCCCCTCAAGGAAATAGACAATAGCTTCCTCGGCAGCAAAACCATAGCCATCATCCATTACGTATTTTCCTCTCAGCACGCCGACCGCCTAGCTGACTACCTAGCAGCATGGTCTCAAGACGTCACAATACATACGAACAAGAGCACGGCTGTAGTGTATGTTTCAGACGCAATGCTCTTTCCAGAGAGCCTTAGACGTTTATGCTACCAAATTCTCATACCCCCAAGCACAGCAGAAGAGAGGAAGGCACTGCTGGAACGTGACGCTGAAGAACTCTCAAAAGGCTTTGAAGAAATGTATAAGCAAAAGCTCAAGCTGACCGTCAGCGAAGACGTTATCCAAGCGTCTTCTGGACTTGACTTGCACTCTACCGAAACCGCAGCATACGAGAGTTTCTTCACAGAAAGAAAATTCACTGTGAAAGCCTTCACAGACCTTAAAATCAAAATACTGAACACCTACAATCTCGAATACATTCAGCCCCAAATAGACTTCAGCCTAGTCGGTGGCTACAACAGTCTGAAAAACTACATTCAGAATCGTGTCATCACACCGCTACGCAATCCAGAGAAAGCTCAACGCTACGGGGTTGGTCTGCCCAGAGGTATAATCCTCTATGGCTATCCGGGAACGGGGAAGACACATATCTCGAAGGCTCTGGCTAAGCAGCTTGGTCTTGCAATGGTCAAACTGACGCCAGCAGACCTTTTCAGAGGTATTGTCGGTGAAAGTGAAAGCCGAGTGAAGCAAATCACGACTCTAATCGAAAGCCTAGCCCCCGTGGTCGTGATGATAGACGAGGTAGACCAAATAGCAACTCCAAGAGACCAAGTGATGATGACGGATTCGGGAGTAAGCAGAAGAATAACGAACATGTTGCTTGACTGGCTAGGACAAAGTGAAAGAAAATCGCTGCTAGTAGGCTGCACAAACTTCATGCCGTTAGACCCCGCATTCCTACGAGCTGGACGTGTAGACGAGATTTGTTTAGTTCTGCCACCAGACCGAGAAGCAAGAAAAGAAATTCTGTTGATACACTGCAACAAGCTAAGGCAGATTCCAATGGTAGACAAAGAGAAGGACGCCATACTCAGCGATGTCGCCAACAAAACGTTCATGTGGACAGGAGCAGAACTGGAAAAGCTCGTTTTAGACGCTGCAAGACTGGCGATGGAACAAGATGCGAAGCATGTGACGGCTGAGCACTTTGACGAAGGAATAAAGAGCAGAGAAATCAACGAGAGGGAGCGAAGCGAAGGCATCCAACGCATGATAAGCACAATGAAGAAGCTGGAAAATGTCAACAAGGCTTTCTTAAGAGAAGCTGTCAAAGAGTTTCAGAAAGGCGAAAAGGACGAAAGCAGAGTCAAAGCTCTGTTAGAATCGCTTTAAAACCCCCTTTTTCTTTTTTATATTTGGGTGTAATGTCTCTGGCGGTCGGGGAATAGACTAGCTTCTGGCTTCTCTGTTCTCCCTCGGCAATGGTGACCCGCCAGAGGCACATAGACCTTCTGGGTGACTGTTGTGAACAGGGGTAAACATGAAATCTACCGAGACATCTTGGTTTGTTGCTATAAAGGCGAAATCAAAAGTCAGTTAATGACAAAGTGTCGAATTAGTTGGTCGCAGACTAAAACGATACTTGCTTTTCTCTTGAACAATGGATTCTTGGAAATGTCAAAGAGTAAGCACCCTGATGGTAATGGTCACGAGAGACTAATGACAGTTTTTCGGACAACACGGGAAGGTGTTGTTTTATTGTTGGCATTGGAGAATGTCGAGTTTATTCTTAAAACGGAGTATGCGAAGGACGCTTATAGACTTCGCCATGTAGCAACCGCTACACTGTAATCCTTAATCTCCCCTTTTTTCTCATGGGTGCAACTATGGTGTGCTTTTGGAAATGGGGACATAAATGGGAAAAAGCGTCAGAAAAGCAGGCTAAGCAGATTGAAGAGAGTTTAGGGTTGTTCGGTATCCATGCTGACCAAATAGAAATCTGCTCGAAATGTCATCGGGTAAAACTCATAGCCTCGACATTCATGGACTATAAGCCCAGAGTCAGAACCCTACCGCCTTTTCCCTTTAAAGAATAATCCCCAACTTTTTTATACTTCGGCGTGTTTATATTCGGAATCGGACGTTTGAAAGGAAGGGGGAAGAGTATGAACCTAACCGTTTTGGGTGATGAGTAATGTCACACTACAGCATATACAAGACAAAACTCGGAAACATCAACGCAGAACTTTTGAAACTTGCAATCACAAGCCTAGCGAGGGAAATCGGAGCTGAAGTAGTAACAGCAGTTTTCGCATGGGGCGAACAAAAACATGAGGTTACAATAGGACTGAAAAACACTACCATGCCAAGAGGAATAGGTTTCGGAGTAGACAAAGACGGAACGCTTACAATCCATGGAGACGCCTATAGACAGGCTGAAGAGTTCAACAAAATCGAAACCCTAGCCCAAAACTACATTAAGGCATACAAGGTTGCAGCACAAGCCAGAGCTGTTCATCCGACTGCTAAGATGCAAACCAAAATCCATGAAAAGGAAGTCATCTTGGAGATGGTAGTATGAGCAAAACGGAGTGCGGGTTAGACCTTAACCCAAGCGAGAAATGCGGTGGCAGCCGAGACGTAGACAAAAGTCTATGTCTTAAATGCTGGGCATACGACAGCTCACTTGCCGACCAGACAACAAGGGGACGAAGACGATGAAGAAGCTAGTTTTTACCTTCAAAGAAAACGGCTCTGTCACGGTTGACGCCCAAGGCTACGAAGGTCCATCTTGCGTTCAAGACACCGACAAAATCCTATCAGTCTTGGACGCTGAACTCGAAAACAGAAGAGTAAAAGGAGAGTTTTATGCACATGCAGCACAAAAAACACAAAGTCGTTCTTCTGTTCAAAGATGACGTTATAATAAGCCTAGAGCCAATGACGGTCGAAACAGAGAAAGAGGTTGACGAAATACTCGGCGACATGGTTGTAAGCAAATCTCGTGTGTGGTGTGGATAATGGTCAGAGACAAAGAACGCATAAAGGAGAAGATTGTGGAAATACTCTCCGACAACAAACCAGAAATCTTACCATTGAAAGAAATCGAAGAGCAAATGCAAATCGAAAAAGCCGAGAAAGACGATTTTCGCAAAGCCGTGAAAGAGCTAGAAAGCGAAGGCAAAATCAGAATACACATAGCAATCTCTTAACCTCTCTTTTTCTTTGACTTGGGTGAGAAAACATGAAGACAAGCAAAATGATAAGCGATGTATTCAAGCCTGACGCAAAGCTAGTCAAATCTTCCGGGGACGGACGAGTATTTTACGAGGATGTAAACTTCACTTTCTTGACAGCCGACATGATGAAGGAAGCAGGCGAAAAACTGGCTAAAGCATTCCCAGAATTTGAAGTATGGGTTACTGGCGGTCCATATCGAGGCTATGACGTAAAATACCAAGTTGACTGGAAGAAGAAGATAATTTCGATAGATTTCTACAGCCCAAGACCGGGAATTGGATACCTAAATGCCATCATACAAGAGATTAGGGAGAAAATGAAAGAACGAGAAAGCCAAAGTAAGCAGCCAGCAGAAAAAAGAGGGAAAAAGAAATGAAAATAGTGATTCAAGGTTATTGGAATGCTCACATAAAGTCTGCACCTGCTCCCACAAATGGAACACCAGAAGACATTCTGAAAAAAGGACAGAAAATCACCATCTGCGACATAATCATTGACGGAAGACTAAAAGGAAGCGTTGTATGGGATGACATCGCTCTACGCATCGAACCCCCATAACTCCTCTTTTTTCTATTTTGGGTGTAGCAGTCGCTACAGTATTAGGAGAGCAGAAAATGTTAGAGTTTAAATTTGGGAAAGAAATCTTGGGAAAAAGACAGGTCATAGAAGTTTGGGATGGTAATGTATTTGTCGCTTCAATCTATCCACATGAAAAAAGCATAACAGTTGTAAGCAAATTTCTCAAGAAGGTGGTTGTCAACGAAAAATTCCCCCCAGAAGCCATAATAAACTTCGAGGAAACGTGATGGCTGACCTAAAAAAGTGGCGTCACCTTGCCAAAAAACATCCGCCTATCTACTGTGTTCATACAGGGTCATGTGAATTTAAACGTATAGAAAGAGAAATGATAGGAGTCTATCAGGTTAGATGCACAAACGGAAAAGAGTTGTGCACAAGACAAACAACTACGCCTCAAAGAATTAGAATACCGTTTGGGCGTTGACTGTGAGATGGAAGATAAAGGAAAGGTAATCGCTGTATGCGTTTTCGTTCTATTACTGATAGTTATCTACGCAGACCAGAACCGACAAGACAATCCTACAAGAGAAACTCCGACCAACCCCGAAAAAAAGACAAGACCACCGGGCGGGACTGACTCACCCATCGTGATTCCCCCATACGTCAATATCTCAGTGTATGAAGATGAAAACTGCTCAACTGTAAAAGCTAACATCGATTGGGGCATAATGTATCCGGGACAAAACAAATCCTCTACAGTCTATATGAGAAACGAGGGAACGACTGCTGCAACACCGTCTCTCAGCACGATAAATTGGGTATTGGAAGACGAAAATGATACGGTTCTCTCACAAGACTGTGTCCAGTATTTTAATCTAACATGGAATTATCAAAGGACACCTATTGAACCGAACCAAGTTGTCGAGACCATACTCTACCTTTACGTTTCTCCGCTAATCGAAAACGTCACCAGCTTTGCATTCGACATTTTTATCGGATGGTAAATGTGAGACTTTACTATAGAAGAGTCCTCTATATGGGTTTAACTAATGGTAGTGCGTATCCATAAAATAATGGGTGATTTAAATGTGTCAGACAGTATGGGTCTGCCAAATATGCGGGAAAGTGGCAACTGTAGAAGAAGGTCATGTGCCCGACCTTGATGGTTGCATTGAACCTAATGGACGACTAGGATTACATGACTGGCATCCTGTCGGCGTCAAAGAAGCCCCCTCAAAAAACGACACTTAAGAGAAAGGAAGGAAGAAAATTGACTGAAGACAAAATCAAGGAGCTTTCGCAAGAAATCCCAAAGCTAGAAAAAGAGATAGAAGAGCTTGAAAAGGAAGTTAAGCCCATCGAAGACCAGATTTCATCTTTAGAGCAAACGATACGCACTAGGAGAGAGAAGTTAACGCTAAACAGAGCAAAACTATGTGACTTGAAGCAGCAACTAGACATCTCTCTTAAGCAACATGAAATAGAGACTTTGAAAGAGGGAGACCGCCTCTGGATTCTCCAAACATCGGTAAACAAGCGAGGAGAGTATGACACCATAACTCAAGAACACGCAAAGAAGAGAATGGAACGCAGAGAAGCAACAGGAACGAAACCGCACTTAATAGAAGTCATAGAGAAAAGACATGACGGAGCTATCATGGCGAAAGAAGTGGCGGGCAAGCAGAAATACATCGGATTTGCTAGGCAAAGAGGAATCGAACCTATCATCATCTGGCAGAAAGCAGCAGACTAAAACCCCCCTCTTTTTCTAATTATGGGTGACGAGAAAAATGGCGAGACTTCATTTCGTCAAGAAAGCAAGAAAAGACTACCCGCAATACGGCATCCGAAAGGGCGAATCTTACTATTGGTGGAAATTCCGATACGGTCCTAAGAGATTCAGCAAGACCCCACCACGTCAAAGTCAGCTAACACAGAGCGACTTCCTCAGCCGAGTCTATGGAGTTCAAGAAGACCTTGAAGACTTGTCAGCGAGCAATTTTGACGAAGACCTTGAAGAAGCTAGAGATAACGCTGTAAGTGAACTGGAAGACTTGCAAAGCGAAACACAAGATAAACATGACAATATGCCAGACTCACTACAAGAAGCAGAAACAGGACAATTGCTGCAAGACCGTGCAGACACGCTTGAGAGCATGATAAGTGATTTACAAGGTGTAGACTGTGAAGTAGATGAGGACTCAATACGAGAGGAAGCCATGTCTGACTATCCTAAGCCTGAAAAACTTAATGATGCACAAAAGGAAGAGGTAGAAGAGAAAGTCAGAGAAGCCATGGAAGCAAAACGACAAGAAATTATCGATGAACTCACAGCAATACAATATGAAGGGGAGTGAAAAACTCCTTTCCATCTTTTTTCTAATTTGGGTGCTCACAATGGGAAAGAAAGAAGAAGCTAAGAGACCAAAATGTATAGAGTGCAAAACAAGAGACGCTACGAAAGACGACAACCTATGTGACAGTTGCAGATACTCGAAACTGTTAGGCAACATGATAAAGGATAGAGACAAGAAATAAAATCCACACCTTTTTCTATGCTGGGTGAAAATACATGGTGAAAGACATATTCTCTTACGAAATCTTAGCTGATACACGCTCCAAGACGCCGAAGTATGTAGTGTATGTAGTCGGCAAATGGGATTATCATATGATGGATTGGCTGGGCTGCAACTACCGAAGAATAAAAGCACCAAACCAACCTATATTCAGATTGATAGCTGATGCTGTCGCATGGGCTGACAGATGGATGAAGGAATACGATAAACATAAGGTGTTCGCTCCCGGTGAAGGTGGTCATGTAGCTGCAATGGACAATATAATAGAGGCACGGTTGGTCTATGAGTCTGGCGAGTATAAACACCCGTGGGCTGTTGATGATGTGAAAGAACTTTCGGCAGAGCAATGGAATGAACTGCGAGAGAACGTCAAAGAAGCACGGAAAAACCCTGAGAGAGCATCATGGTGATGCCCTACCCTTTTTTCTATGTGGGTGAGCGTATGTTCTTGACAGAACTTCAATTACAATATTTAGTTGACCAAGTAGCAGTCGCTACAGGGGAAAAAGGCAAGTATTACGTCAAGTTTGTGCCTAGAAAACGCTATGGAGCTGTCGCATATGTCTGGGATTGGCTTAGATGGAGAACGAATAGACGAGTGATGGGGTTTAGCAGAAATGAGACTTATGGCTGGTTTGAAACAGAAAGTGATGAGAACCAACCCCCAGAGCAAGTTAGAGCCTACCATGAAAGTCGGAGAAAGAATCTAATCCGTGACATTGTTCACGAAATTGCTCACTTCAAGCAATATGCTCGATGGAGAACAAAAGCCAAAACGACTTACGGACATTACCTGCCACCCGAAGTTATGAGGAAGAGAAGACACCCCAAAAGGTTCAAAACTATCGTAGATAAACTGTGGAAAAACGTTGAACCACACTTAGACGAACTTATGAAACTTGACCTCACAAAGATTACTCCACCATCGCCAAAGCCCAAACCAACTAAGCAACAGACTTTAGAGGCAAAACTCGCTAAAGTCGAAAAGCACATAAAACTGCTGGAAACTCGCATCAAACGCACAACAACAATACTGAAGAAATGGAAGAAAAAACGGAAATATTATCAAAAACAACTCTCTCTTTTTCTAAATGGGTGAAACGGGATTGAGTATTGAACTACCCGCTTATGGATTCGATGAAGTAATGGTCAGACTGACGAGACATAAAGAAGCCCGCCGACTAGGATGGAAACATGACCCTAATGGAAGAATGGACTGCATTATGAAGGATTTCGGCAGAATCCGAGTATCCACAATCGGAGCGGGAAACGACCTGCTGTTCCGTGCCAAAGACCTTGACAACTCCGAGAAATACATACCTCTAGATGCATCCCAAATAAAGCAAGCTATAGAGGAACTAACGCCGATAATCGAAAGGATAATCAGACGTCACAAGACCGAGTTTAAGAAGGGCTTCGAGTGGGCTAACAAAGAAGGCGGATACCACTTAACACCTTCAAAATACGGCTTCTAAACCCCTCACTTTTTCTATGGGTGAATTTATGGATACCCCCGACATGACAAAGAGACAAATACTACGCATGTTTGAGAAAGACTACATCAAATCTGGCTACCTCTACAGTGGAAGCATACCGCAAAACGCCAGCGTTTTTTATCATAACAGAAGCAATTTTGAGCGAGCGTTAGAGCTTGTAAATGAGGGAAAACTGGAATTTGCAAAGAATGAAGCACGAAGTTTCATATTGCCTTTGGAACATCGGAAAAGGTTAATTGAGAAACATGGTCTCGCTGAGAAATGGGAGAAGGAAGCCCCCTACTTCTATCCTAACGGTCCATATGGTGAAGTAACTTGTGTTTACGGAAAAACAGAAGAGGTCTTAAAAGCCCATGCCTTAGCAAGACTTCATCAAAATGAGCATGGTTACTTCGCATATTTTGAGAGCAAACATGGCAACGGCACTTACAAAACGCAATACTGGACGCATGACTACAGACAGTTTAGAGCTGGCATGATTACGTGTGATTGTCCCGGTTGGCGATTTAGAAGACACTGCGACCATCAAGATGGCATGAGAGCATTGCTTATAGAGGCAATGATAATTAAGTAGCAACTACTACAACCCATTTTTCTCTGTTGGGTGAAAATAGATGTCAGAGTTCAAGGTTATAATACCGACAAGCAAAGGCAGACAACGTCTCATAGAGATGATACACTTCGCTAAGCGGTTGGTGGAAATAGGCAAGATAGTCGGCTTTGCAATATCAGCGAGAGGTTGGTGTTACCAGCTTGAAAGTTTTGGGCTAGTGACAAAAGCACAATTTGACAAGGTAGAGAACCTCATAAACGAGTGTAGAGAAAGGGGCTTTTTAGCTATTGACTTCACGGCTGAAGAAGAAGCAAGAAAGTTTTCTGGGGTTGAGAAACCAGAAACCCTAAGTCCCGTTCAATACATGAAGCAGTTTCTCGAAGCTACATTGAAATGCGAAGATTGGTATACACCCGACTGGTGGGATGGAGAAGAATACTACATTCAGATGGTTGTCGAGAAAATAGACCTAAAGACCCTTTTCGAGCCAGTGTGCACGGAATATCATATTCCTATAGCAACGTCAAAGGGATGGTCATCAATGCTGCAACGTGCCGAATATGCAAGGCGATTCAAAGAAGCCGAACAAAAAGGTCTCAAATGCGTATTGCTCTACTGTGGCGACCATGACCCAGACGGCTTACGCATCTCTGAGTTCCTACGAAGCAACTTGCGAGATTTGGCTCAAATAAGATGGTCGGACGGAATGGAAGGTTATAACCCCGGAAAGCTCATCATTGAAAGATTCGGTCTAAACTACGACTTCATCGAAGCAAATAATCTGTCGTGGATAGACAACCTCATAACAGGTTCAAAGAAAAACTTGGCAGACCCTTCCCACCCGAACTATTGGCTACCCTACGTGCAAGATTACTTAGGACGTTATGGCGAACGAAAATGTGAAGCCAACGCTCTGGTAGTAAGACCCAGACAAGCAGCAGAACTATGTCGGCAAGCTATAGAAAAGTATGTTGGAGCTGGTGCGTTAGAGCGATTCCGCAAGAAAAGACAAGCTATAGTCGATGAGCTAACGAAGTTCAGAGAAGAAACTGGCTTAGACGAAGCCGTGCAAAAAGCCTTAGACATAATCAACAAATCAGAAGAAGAAAAGACTAAAAAGTAGCTTTCCCACCTTTTTTTATCTTTCATTGGGTGTTCAAAATGCCAATCTACACAATCTATCTAGCATATTTAAAGAAGTTCAATTACAACCCTCTCAAAATCTTCCCCTTGGATTTAAGGTCAACCTTGATTTATTACGTTATGCGAAACAGAGGCAACAATGAAGTCGCACCAGATGAACTAATACTTGCAATGGCGAAGAAAAAGGACATTTCATGGGAGTCCTACTGTCGTCACTACGAGGATAAGCTGGCTAAGGAAGAAGCACGAACGTGGATGGAAAAGAGAGCGGATGAGGCTAAGAGAGGGCATAATGTAATATTGGTCTGTTTTGAGAGAAGCTCAGACCAGTGTCATAGACGACTACTTGCCGAAGCTATTGCAGCACAATTCGGAGCTGAATACAAAGGTGAACTGTCACTTTATCAATAACATCCCCTTTTCTTTACAAGTGGGTGAAAGAAGATGCCCTTAACAACGACTCAAGTAATGGAAGTCAAAGTGCGAATCGAATGCACGAAACCACCACTGAAAGGCGAAAATTTCTATGCTTCTCGAAAGTATGCAAAGATAGTTACAGTGGAAGAGCCTCTAGGCAAAGTCCAAAGTGTGAAGTATCTTCTTTTAAAGGATAAACAATGGCTTGAGGTCGGTGAGGAAGAATTTAGAAATGCAACTAGCAAAGAAAGCGAACAGAAAATCAGAGAAGAGCTAACAAGCGAACTTAAGAAAAGGGTAGAAGAAGCATACAAGAAAGCTCAAGAGGAAAGCTAAGAAGATGAGGTGTTAGAGGTGTTGTCCATTCTTCCAAGAATCGTAACGACACTAAAGTGGAAAATCACTAAGGATGGAAAACCAACCGACAAAGAAGACGAAAAGGAAAGACTAGGTAAGTTCAAAGTGAGTTCACTGAATCTGGCAAAACTCTTAGAAGATGAAGCCAAGTCGTGTCCCGTAGGACTACCAACAAGACAAGAAAGCATAGTTTCACATTTCACGCAGCTCATCGCAAAGTATTGCCCCAACGTTAGAGAAGTCTCATTAGAAATCTTCTGCACGGTGGTCGAGAAACTTCCAGAAGAAGAACAGAAGGCAGAAAAAAGAAACCAAGAATAATTCGCCCACTTTTTTTATTTCGCTGGGTGAAAGATGTGGCTAAAAAGGGAAAAATGACTAGAAAACACGATTGGCTGAAAGACGACACAAAGCACATAGAGTTTCCATCGGGCTTACTGAATATTACCGCCTCTGACAAAGCAGACGAGATTCTGATAAAAGCAGATGATGGACTGCAAATCTTTGACATCACAAATACAAACATCGAGAACCCTAAGCAGGTATTTGGGAACTCTATTGTGTTAGCAATAAGGAAAAAGCTCTAAACCCCTTTTTTTTCTGTCACGGGTGAAAGACATGGTGAGAATTGACACCTTTATAGATAGCGATGGCACATGTGAGTATTGTGGCAAAAAAGACGTGTTCTGCCGAAGATGCAAAGGATATATGTCGAATGAAAGAGCTTGGCATACTGGAAACGGTCACTACTGCGTTGGATGTGCTCAAGAAATGGGGTGGGAATAGGATGAGCGTTATTTTGCAGGCGATAAGGGCTAAAATATGTGCCAACTGCACGCACATGCCTAAAGGTTACCATTGCGACAAGCTCAAGAAAACGTTTGATGGTCACGAGATAGACAAAGGTCTCGTCCCATGTAAAGGAAAGCATTTTGAACATTATATGTCCAAGAAAGGTTTGACTATCCACATAGTTGACCGAGACGGCAACATAATCGGAACAAAAGAATACAGAGGCGAATAGCATGGTCGTGATAGCCATCGTGACAGTTAGGCTTCCTCGCAACCCAAAGCATGACCCACAACATAAAGTGGCTGGAAGATGCCCTTTATCTAAGACTGGACTGTGCACTGACGTAACGGGAGAGCATCATTCATATATAGAGACTGGCATAAGCCTAGAGGATATACGAAAGAAAGCTGAGCAAAAATGGGGACACGTCACCAGAATCGAAGAATTAGGCAAATTCTATCAAACCTAAACCTTCCTTTTTCTATTCTGGGTGAAACTAATGGAACGTTGGGATTTTGATTGCCAAATGTGCGGTGACAACATCGGTGACTATGCATATGTTGACGAATACTGGTATTGTTGCCCTCAGAACACGGGCTGGCTTCACATAAAGGTTAACTTGGACGGAATCATACACAGAGAACATAAAATACAAGGAAGAGGATGGGGACGTTTAGGATACACTCTTTGCGAACGCTGTGCCACAAAATCAGGTTTCAAATGCCCCATTTGTGGTGCAACACTAATAAAGGTTCACGCAGACCAACATCCGGGCGGGAAATGGGGAATCAGAGGAAAACAAGAGATATTACTTACTGACCACTACATAGACAAAGCATCACCGAAACGTGAACCTGCACCGATGTGGTAACCCCCCTTTTTTCTATGTGGGTGCTTGAAGATGGTATGGAAGTATAAAATAATCATTAGAGACATCACCAAGCCGTATCAAGACAGAGACGTCACTGATGAGGAAGCAAAAGAGATAGCAAAGCGAGTAGCTGAAAGAATCAAGCAGTCTATCGCATTCCAGCATCTCAGAAGTGAGCTAGAACCTATTGTTAACAAGTTCGAGGAAGAGGTCTCAAGCCAAGCCGAGTTTAATGAAGTGTTGGAAGAACTCTATGATGTTGGAGATTCACAACGCATCTGGATAGACAACTTGCCTTTTAGCCTACCATAATCCTTTTTTTCTACATGGGTGATGACTGATGCCAAAAATTGAAGCTATGTATGCTTTTATATCTACCGAAGAAGGTCCAAACGATGAGGGTGTTGTAGCAATGAGGGTCGGCAATACATGGATGCCTCTTGTTGGAGCGGATATGAAACGTGTAGATTCGCTTCGACCAATAGCAAAGCAAATAGCAGAAGCTACGAAGAAAAGGATTGTGCTGGCAAAATTTACGGTTAGAGAAGACATGGAAGAGATTGTCCCTAGAAAGTAAACACATCCATTTTCTTTTTCTCTGATGGGTGAGAGAAGCCTATGAGCATCCTAATCTGCGGTCTAGGTCTATTAGACGAGCGATGTTTGTTGCAATCGTCCAAAAATCAGTGTGCCTTTTTTCCTCGGCTGCATGAACCAGCTCTTTCAAAGCAGCATCCTCGCCTTCTATAACCAACTCGCAGAGTTCTTTTCTAGTGTCTTCACGCAATGTGCCTTCCCCAGCAAGAGAATATAATGAAAGACTATTTTAGGCTTGTTCAAAAATTTTTTGTGGGTGAAAATTATGAAGGTCTGTCTAAACTTTAAGTTTGATGGAGTCTATGAGCACACGTCAGTTTCGGAGACAGTCAAAATCGGAGAGAAAATTCAGAATATTCCTATGCTGGCTACTGCATATCGACCAATTACAAGAGACTATCGTGGCTACCGAGAAGGTGACAAGCTGCGAGTAATATTCTTAAATGAGAAGGACGTTGAAGTTCATGTTGACCTCTGGGAGAAATGGGGCAGCCTTAAATATGACGATTTCCGACCTATTCCAAAACAATGCGTCTTCGCAAAGGTTGAAAAAGTCAGACCATAAAATTTCCCCTTTTTCTACTGGGTGATGTTATGAGTGTAACGCTTTATGCAAGAGAAAGATGGGGCGTATGCCAATGCGGTCACTACGACTGGCAGCACGACAACAGCGTCATAGTCCCCGATGAACATGGCAGTATACCACAAGCAAGAGCTGAAGGACATGGTAGATGCAACTGCGAAGGCTGCTTATGCCAACAATACACATGGGTCAAGTATGAAAAGAACCCGTATTTGACTAAAAAGACCAAAGCCACAAACCAGTAGCGACCGCTACACTTTTTTCTGTTTGGGTGTTACCCATGTCGGAAAACAAGTCTAAAAGCAAAAACGAGAAAATCTTTGAGATGAAAAAGCGAAACGGCATAGTAGCAAAATTTCGCTTCGTAAAGGAAGGTGGTGTCTGGTATTGGGATATGCTGCATAAACGGTCAGAGCAAGAGAAGAAGCTGGGTATTGTTAAGTCGCTCCCATTGCCTGATGTGAACTTAGACAAGTGCAACACGCTTAAAGATTGCTTTGACGCTATTGCTAAATACAGAGGGTCAGACTGGGTCGGTCAAATCTATGCTGACATCATGGCTTCCTAACTTCTCCTTTTTTTTCTGGTGGGTGCGAAATCGTGATTGAGACAAAGAAGTATTCAACAATAATGTCGCAGATACTTAAGGAAGGGAGTTGCCAAGGATATAAAATAGTGAAGTCAAAAGTGCAGAAAGGTTCTTTTTTGCGGACATACGACCCGCAACAAGGCAGACTGACGAAAGATGTTTTTGACTCCGACTTTCCCACTGTCAGACTGACATGCAAAGAGGACATTTGGATGTCGGATACTCCACTAGAACAAGAAAGTTATAAGCCAGCCGTAGAGAAAGCCAGAGGAGACGTGTTGATTTGCGGTCTAGGAATAGGGCTTTTACCGACACTCATCAAAGACAAACCAGAAGTGAAACACATCGACATAGTAGAAATTAGCCAGTGCGTCATAAAGCTGGTCTGGGAGCAAATCAGAACTCCGAAAATGGAAATAATCCACGCTGACGCATGGAAATACCTTGCTGAAAACCCTAAGAAATACGACTTCATCCACATAGACGTCTGGGGTTCAATAACTGCTCCTATTCTAGAAGTAAAGAAGGCAAGGGAAGCAGCTTTAAAGTGCCTCAAACCGAACGGTCAAGTTCACTGTTGGCTGCAAGAACTATACGACAGAATCATCTCAAAGCTGCCAAAGAAAGCAGGTTTCCCGACAGCCAGAGCGGGCTTTCACGACCCGTGTCTAATCTGTGGAAAAACCCTTAGAAACGACTATGCGGGTCTATGTATGGATTGTGCTGACGGTATTGGATTAAGCGAAATCTTCATGGAGAAGCAAACGTAGGTGACAAAACCCATGGGAAAGAAACCAGTAGACGTTTATGTATGCATTAAGTGTGGCAGAGAGGAAGACCATTACCGCAATACTTGCCCTCGATGTGGGTCTACCATGGTTAGGCGAACCAAAATGGTGGAGACTAATCAAGGAGAAACTCCTAAACCTTAAGCCCTTACTTTTTTCTAATTTGGGTGTTAACATGGCAAAGCCGATTTTCTGTGACAAAGATGGTGTGTGGAAAGAGGAACTTAAGAAACGGTTAGAGAGGAAGGAAGATGTTACATTGTTGGCTCTGGGAGAGATAAGACAGGATGTATTAGCATATGTCAATAGTCGAAGAGATTTGGACATAATTAGCGTGCATACACGATACATGAAGGATAAAAGCAAAGGGATAGGCATAAAAATTAAGGTGTGCAAAAAACCCCAATGATTTTTTTCTACTTATTGGGTGAGTTTCACGTAATGACTAGAATACCAGAAGAAACAATAAAAAGACGTTGTGCACACAGAGCCAAACACATCTCTTGGTGCAACAAGCATAAGCGATTCTGCAATGCACCATATGAATACGAAACGTGTAGCGATTACACGCCTCGCCCCAAGAAACAGAGGTGGTAGGGAGTGTAGCGGTCGCTACACATATTTTTCTACTTGGGTGTTTCCATGTCGTAGCCTTTCGTTTTCATCCTTTCAGCAATTAGCTCTCTCATCCATTCAACAACATTCGTCTTTTCTCTCTCGACAAGTGCACAGATTAAACCGTTCTTTTCAAAAGCGTTAGAGTGGACAGCTCGGAAAGCCTCTATTGACTCAGACATTGTAATCGGCGGTCCACAGTATACTTTTGTCTTAGGCAGCGTGGTGGGAGAGATAGAAAAACTCACGACTACAAGGTCAAAAACAAAGGTATCGCAGACTCCTTTAACTTCCTTTTCTCTATTTCTTATTTCATGTAAAGCATGGTTGCATGACGAGAGACCAACGTGAAAGTCTATTGCTCTGTCCGTTCTTCTTTTGAAGTTTAAATGCTCCCAATCTTTCCCTTTTTGAAGAAGGTAATCTTTGGTTGTATAAGGCTTAAAGGCAAAACGCTTACGCTCTATGAGACCCCAGCAGACTTCGTGAATTTGTTGCCATCTCACGGGTTTTATCGAAGCTAAGAGAGTGCGTTCAGGATTGGCTGGGTCTTCAAGAAAAGGAATCTCATCCGAAGAGGCTAATACCTGACACGCCTTCTCAAGCGTGTCGTAACGTCTAATCAGCTCTTCAACTGCAATTCCAACTATGCCCCCGATTTCCGCTCCGTATACGCCTTGACTTTTGAAGAAGGCTTTTGCTCGTATCGCCTCTTGTTTTTGTTTTGGAGACAAATTTCTGTTCATAAACTCTGTGTGAATTAACGTTTGGATTCTGGGGTGGTCGGGTGGCACGCAAACTAAGTCTACATCGTAGCCGTCTTTTTTGAAGTGCCATATGTCCATAGGACCTTCTTTGCGTCTGCCTTGCGGGACTTGTTTTTGAAATGTGCGGTATGCTTCTTTGAATTGAGAAGAGACCACGAAAATATCTATGTCGGTATCCCCTCTTACAAAAGTATCTTTAGCTGTCGAGCCAACAGCCATTATTTTGGCTTCTATTTTATTTTCTGACAGCATGTTCTCTACGGTATTTAGAAGGGTGTCTCTGATTTCGTGCACTTTCTTCTTTTCGTGTTCAGTAGGCAAGTATGGCGGAAGCGACATGATGTGCTCCTTCAAAGTTTTTGATAAATGTTTTATATCTTTAGACATTTAAAGTTAAGGTAGGTGTAGTCTGTGGCGGAGAAACCAGCGAAACGCTTCTACATAACACCCCAAATTCGATTCGACATTCAGCACGACAAAACGGTCATAATGTATTACATGGGTGGCGAAGTTTCACGTAAAAAGCTGGATAGAACCTATAACACCGACATTATGGAAGCGTTTTCAAATGAACTCGGACCTTTAGCAACAGGAAGCCCGATTCCTATGCCGACAACCATGCCCGCAATCGTTGAAAGGAAAAGCATAGCAGAATTAAGCGAGGACGTAGAAAAACTTACTAAGCGAGTCCGCAGAATGGAAAAGAGATTAAAGGGGAGACGTAAAACTGCCACCTAAAAGAATCTACTTATCAGAAAATAGCGACATTCGATTTGAACTGGATGACAAAACTGGCGAGACCGTAATGTTCGTTTGCGGTCAACCCTTCACAAGAAGAAAACTGCCTACGTTTTCCGAGAGGTTCATAAGAAAACAGTTTAGGAACGAAATCGAACAGCATAAGAATTTTGTCTGTCCAACAGACCTAGAGGAAGAAAAGCCACAGAGTTAGGATGGTTTCCAACCCAAGGCATACTTGAAGACTGCAAATATAATGACAAAGCAGACAACCGCCCAAAAAGCAACGTCACCAACAAAGTAAAGGTAGTTGTGCTGAGCAGTGACCCCACCATAAACTCTTTTCCACGTCAACGGAAAGCCATAGTCAACCCAACCAAAACCAACTTCAGAGTAAACGAACTCCGAAAGCAAAGAGAAGGAAAGACCTAGAAGGATTGCTATTAAAAAGACGTGAATCGTTTTTACGGGTCGAGGCTGCATAGCTTATAATTAGGGTCTTGAGTTTTTAGATTTTTCTGTGGGTGGTAAAGTATGAACATACGAACCTACCTTCAAGGCGAAGGAAAGCATAGCATAGACGTTTTGCTGGCGATATATGCTATCACAGTGGAGCGACTGCAAAAGCAGGAATTGCAGGACATCGTCATAAGCTGGAAAGACATTAAAGAGCAGGTCAAGAGCAAGGGAAGGACACTCTCAGATGGAACATACAGAGACCGAAGAGACGAGCTTGTAGACTTAGGCATTCTACAAAAAGTCAGAACAGACCCGCTAAAACACAATGTAAAAATGACCGAAAGAGGTCTCAAAATTGGAGAGAGTCTACAAAAGTTTCTCGATGCCATGAAAGAGTTCGATGCTCCCGAAAATACAGAGTAACGCCAGCACCCCATTCTTTTTCTATTTTTTGGGTGACACCATAGAAAACGTAGATTTAAATATGAAGAAGAGAGATTCATTAGAACACTAACATGGGTGAGAGATTGAGGTTCATACAGAAGTTCAAAGGAATGCCGTATCCAATCATCTGCCCTAGTTTCTGGAAATTGCAAGGTTTCTACGGCTGCTTAGGACAATGCAAATATTGCTATTTGAGAGCGACATACATTCGTCTGCACGGTGGTGACGTGCCACGACCAACTCTTTACACTAAGAGCAGTCTAGAGATGTTTACCAGTGACTTTGCTAAGTTTTGTCAGAAAGAGAAAGACCCCCAACTGCTCAATTCAGGTGAACTAGGAGACAGCTTTGCCATGGAAGATAAGTGGTTTCACGGAGCTGGACCGTTCAGTCGCTTTGTAATTGAAATGTTCCGCAAGCAAGCTACGCATAAAGTCTTGTTTCTAACAAAACTAAGCATTATCAACAACGTTTTGGACATCACAGCCTCTACAGAACAAGCAATCTTCAGCTTCAGCTTCAACTCGCCTGAAGCAGTTGAGAAATGTGGTGAGCCAAATAATCTGGCTTGGCGTATTCAATGCTCCAAAAAACTGAAGGAGTTAGGATGGCATGTTAGGGGGCGAATAGACCCAATTCTGCCATTTATGATAGACGACTACAGGAGCTTGATTCCGCAACTAACTCATTTAGAGAGAATAACATTAGGCTCTCTAAGGATAAACAACAGATTACTACCGAAGACTTATCCATCATTCTGGAAGGAAATCGTGCCTAAAATGCATGACATTGCTCCGGGGATTTATCGATTCCCAATTGATGATGATTGTAGTGCTTTCAAGGCAATAATAGGATGGCTACAAGATGCTGGATTCAAAGGTGAAATAGGACTCTGCAAAGAACATCTCGGCGTCTGGGAAGAGCTAAAATTAGACTGGAAAAACCCTAAATGTAATTGTGTTCTATAGATAAGTGGTAACGACATGCGATACTTGAAGCTGATTAATATCTTAGCGGTCATGTCCATAGGAGTAAATGCCTTAGAAAAGATACTCTCCTATATTGGTCAAAGGACATATCCAACAGTTATCTTCGAGGGCAACATATTCACTGAGCCTTTTATTAGAAACTATGGTTTAGAATGGGGACACATTATCCCTTTCTTCTTGACGCTGCTGGCAACTTTTGGCATCTGGTTAATGGCGAAATATTCTATGAAACCATTGGAAGGGTATCCGAAGCGTAAAGAGATTGCGATGGCAATATATTTGCTTATGTTCTCTTTTCTAGTCATCAACACAGCGATAGTTGCTTACCACAACGCCTACTTAATCTGGATAAACAGTTAAAGATACGGCAAGTTTTATGTAGCCTTCCTTCTTTTTTTATATGGGTGGTCACATGCCAGTTGTGCGGTGTAGAGATACGAAATGCGACTGTAACAAACGTGGATTGTGTGAAGCAGACGAAATCACTGTTGGAACTTGTGAGTTTCCAAGTCAATGTAGAACAAGCATTGGAAGATAGGTTTAGTCTGGGTTCTCAACTCTCGTGAAGTAATCGTCAGACCATTGAATAACGCATAAGGTTACTCCGTTGTGCTCTTCAAAAGACTTATGTTTTTGCACAAATTCCCACCATGTTTTTGCTTCTATTTCATAGGTCTTATTGCTTGTCCCAATTGTAACCCATATTTTGCATCCCCTATCTAAAGCATAAAGTAAAGCCTCTTTGTTGATACTAAAGCCTATTGGGGGATGCCAACCATGTTTTCTGCCGGCAACTTTGTATGGTTCTCGGATACGCAGCCGAAGTATCCGGTTTTCTGGACAGAAGTCGAAAGTCTCGCCTTTAAAGTTAATAGGTCGCCAATTCATTTCCAATCCCAAGTCGCTTTCTTGAAACCGAACGCCCTTAATTTGGTCTCCAAGGCTTTTAAGCCTTCCTCGTCAGCCGTAACCTTGAACTCTATTGGATGTGTGACCCCAATGAGAATGTTCATCTCGCTTCCCTCGATGTTGTAGCACTTGTGCGGGGTGCGAATATAAGGAACGATTTCTTGAAAGAAGGTATCTACATCGAACTCTTGATACTCCAACCTTACAAATTTTTGAAATTCGGGAGTTTTCACTTCAACACTGGACAAATTGCATACCCTCTAAATTTGAGTGTTGAACGAGAGTGGTCTTAAAAGCATTCCGAAGAAAAGAACTTCTAAGACCGGGGGGAGAGATAAGTTAAAGTGAAGGGGAAAAGGGTTATAAGGTTATCATGTATTAATACGTTTCGTAGATATTAAGGAGTGTTGAGAGTGTATGGATGGGGACAAAGTTTACAAGTCTTTGGAGCAACAAATTCGTGAGTTGTGGGCGAGTAGAGGGCTGGAAGTAGTTCAAGAGAGATTTCGTGCCTTGAAGCATGGACGGTTTGAGTGGAGAATTATTGCGAGGCAGAAGAGGGGTTCTCATGGGAAGACGTAAGAAGGGAAAGGAAAATCGGGGTTTCGTAATTTCTGATTATCGCATCACAATACCGCTGCCAATTAGGAAAAAGCTGAAGGTTGAAAATGGCATGCTTTGGGAAGCGGAAGTTTTAGATGAGAACTCTATGAAAGTAACGTTTATCAGGGTGTGAAAATGAGAGAAGTAGACTCTACTGTATGGATAAGGGAAAACGTCAAGTGTTGTGCTTGCGGAAGACCGATGAAGAACAGCAAGAACATAAACGGCATTTGCTTAGACAAGCTGGCGACATGGGAAAACCCAGTTTGGGGAAACATTCTAGTTAAGGAGAAATATCCAGAGAAGAGAGCTGTAGCAATAATATGTGACGATTGTGTTGCGAAGAAAAGCAAAATCAAGTTTGCGGTTAGCTGGTCGAACGAATACACGAACATTCAGTATCATAAAATTGAAGAGTTGAAGGATTTACCGCCCATAAAAGAGAAGGATGTTCTCGAAGCCGAGTTAAAAGCAGGAATGTATAAAACAACTGGATATGGCGTAGTATGATTTTCAATTTCGGCAAGCTCACCATAGATACAGAGAAAGAACCCTATCGCAGCGAAGGAATACGCATCGCCTTTTATTCTGCACCGGGAACAAGAAAAAGCTACACGGTAGCAGCATGTATTATCGAACCTTTTCTGGCTGAAAGTAGGACTGTTGTCATTTTTCAGCCTAAAAGTGAATGGCATACGCTGAAGCAGAAATATTCGTTAATCGTTGTGGGTGGTCACTTCCAAGACATCCCCCTAGCAATTAACCAAGCAAAAGTATACGCTGACGCAATAGTCAAGCATGGCGTAAGTATGGCTTTTGACTTTACAGAAACAGAGGATAGGGACTTAGTTCGTTTCGCTGCGGAATTGCTTGCCAGAATCTTCACGCTAGAAAACGTGGAAAGACGCCCTATTCTACTATTCTTTGAAGAACTGGCTGAGTATTGCCCGTTTTCAGTGAAAGGTAAACTTGTTGAACCGTGGATTTATGAGCGAATGTCTTCGAGGATAGTTAAGATTGCGACACAAGGAAGGGCACTTGGCATTAACATTGTTGCGACAAGCCAGAGACCGGCACAGCTCAACTTCACTGTTCGCATGATGATGAACCTTTCTCTATACGGAAAGTTCCATCCTAAAGACCTCAACGACATAAAGGAAGTGCTTTCACACTACGAGCTTCCAACCAGCCCAAAGGAAATGGCTCAAAAGTGTGTGAGTATGCCTCATGGGTCATGGATTGGCATCACTTCAGAAAAAGTAGTGTTCACTAAAATCACTGCAACAAGAGTCACCCCACATGGAGCTGACACACCAAAAGTTGAGTATGTCGCTCCTATGACGCAAGAAGCTCAGAAAACTATGGACGAGCTGACTAAAACGATTACCGATGCCTTGGAGAAAGAAAAGGTGGAAGAATCAGAGCTTGACAAAGCTAAGGAGAAAATAGGAGACTTAGAAAAGAAACTTCGGGAAACTGAAGAAGAAATGAAAAACCTCAAAATTGCCTTAACTGTTGCGGGTTCTCAGTCGGGAAGTAAAGGAGTAGACATAGAAACTTATAACAAAGTAACACAGGAGCTTGAAAGATTGAGGCAAGAGAGAGCCAACATCATAGAAAAGATACATGGGAGAATCGAGGATGTTTTCAAAGAGATTTCTGTTCCTGCTGAAACACGTCCAAGCGTCTCTACGATGCGGGAAGAGGATTTAGAGCAGAAGAAAAACCGCATTTACGAAACTTGGAAAAACAAGTTTCCAAGTCGAGCAGCAGAAAGAATATTCAAGTATTTACTGGATAACTATCCGGGGAAGTTTACGCTAAGTCAAATTGGTGTCAGTCTTGGTTATAAGGCAGCAACCAGTGGGTCTTTTGGAAGTGCCATCTCTTTCTTGAGAAACAACCATCTCATCGTTAAGGACGACAAGCTATACAGTGCTTCTCTAGGGTGAGAGTGATGGACTGGGAACGTGTTGACGCCCACATTCGGAAACGCATGGAAGAACTGATTAGTAGAGGGGAACGCCCGCAGATTATTTGCTGGATTCGCAGCTACTTCAAGGATGATGAAAAGGCGAAGTGCAGCAAATGCGGAATAACAGTAAGTATAAGACCTTACATGAAGAAACTAGCTGAACAATATGGCTTAGCCATCGTTTGCATCGGTTGTGGGGATGAAGGAGAAATAAAGCAGACATTACTTATTGAAGCGAGAGAGATTTATCGAGAAACTGGTAAGTTGGGTGTAGCGACCGCTACATAAGAAAAGCGAAGTTTGGAGATTAACTGTAAATGTATTGGATGACGAAGCAGCCGTGCCCTCAGTGTGACGTTTTCAAGATGGAGAAAAGCGAGTTTGATGCTGCAATGAAACGGATTCTAACGCAATTAGGTCTAAAGTTCTCAGCTCCTAGTAATGGGTTTTTGCCAGAGCTTTGGAAGGGACTGGTTAAAATCTGTGTTAAAAAAGGGAAGGAGTATGTGCTTTTCTGTCCCAAATGCGGATACATGAGAAAGCAGTCGTATACAATGGGTGATAAAGATGTTGGACGGCGTTGATTTTGACAAGCGTTATTCAATCATTTACGCTGACTATCTAGGCTACAGATTTTGCATACCACTCTATCCATGGGAAGCGTTAGCACCATACTGGGCGTCTATTGCTGCTGCAATAAGTAAAACCCTAATTTACGAAAGGTTCAGTCCAGAGTGCTACAAAGACCATCATTTATGGCGTGACAACCGAATGGGACTTGAAGCTCTGCGATTGGCTGACTTTCTGACGAGAGATAGAGATTTCCGTAGAAGTGTGCAAGAGTTTAACGCTCAAGTGAGTGTGATGAAATATGGGGATAATTGGATAGCTCCCTTTGATACGGGACAGTCGGAAGATTTCTTTAACCATATTGCTCAGCTCGGACAACTAATCTACAATAGTGTGAAGTTTCTAAGAGACACCGGCTATCTGCTCGTTTACGGTGAACTTGTTAAGGTTATTCGTCCTTATTGGTGTCCCCCAGCAGAGTGGGCTTTAAACAGAGCTTGGGGATTGCAAACATGCCAATTCATCCTAAAACAAGTTCAAACTACACGGAAAGGTCCACCGTTAAGAAGGATTGCAGAATATTGGAAAGTTCCGAGATACACGCTTATTGAAGCTGGATTCACGATGGACGTCATCAGAGACATGTATAGGCACTGGCGAAAGACCGGCGAAATTAAAATTATAAAGCCACCTAAAGAATATAAGATGTTAACTGAAGAGGAACAGAAGCAGATGGCGGTCAGAATTGCAAAGAGAATCTATCACTAACCCATCCTTTTTCATTTAGGGGTGTTTAAATGGGTGAACCCGAAATAGAGCCAAGGGAGATTCTACGAAGAACTAGAGTAGAAGTTGCTCCCTACATGCGTCAGATAATCGCTCATAGAAGAGCGATGATTCCACGCATGGAAATTGCTAGAAGATGGGTCGGTTACTACGAGGCTCTCGGTAGGGTTCGCCCACTAATAAAGGCAGAAACAGCTAAACTTGAAGCTCACCGTAAAGCATATGGTTTAGCCAGTTCCAGACTAGAAGTGTTCAGAGCAGCAGGTCGCTACGCTCGAACCAAGAGAACTGAAGATTTAGTTGCTCTGCGGTTAGCTCAATCTCGCTACTACGAGGCAAAAGCTCTCACTTTACCGCCAGAAAAGGAAAAAGAGTTCAGAGAGAAACTTGTTCCACCAAAAGAGGCTTACGATGAGCTTGCAGGCGTGAGAGAAGACATAGAAGAGAAGTGTAAGCGATATAAAGCAGTCAAATACCGCACAACGCTTGCTGCTGCCTTAATGACGCCGATAGACCGTTACATCACGATGAGAAGTCTGGGTGTATCTTTAAGAGACGATTACGCAAGAGCTTATGACCTGTCGCAGAAGGGGATGAGTATGTCAGAACTTGTGGAGCATTATCGAGAAATGAAAAGAGAAGGGGAAAAGTAAAATGAATATTCGTTTGTTTCACGACTTAAGTCCTCAACAGTTATCGGCTGGTTATTGGAAGGGAATAGACGGCTTCTTTTTAGGAACATACTGGTATCTCAGAAAAAAGGACGTCTACGATTTTGTTAAAGACATAACGTTGAAGGGGGGTGTAAAGAGAGCCTTTGGAATCGACAGCTCTGTCATTTACATTCAGGGCAGCGACCGAATACTCGACTCGACAAGCAAAGATAAATTCCGAATGTTCATTAGACCGCCATTGACAAGTCTGCGAGAAGCAATATGCTTTAATCCAGACGTGATTCAAATCATGGATTTACCCCTTGACGACAAAGATGATGAGAAAAGAATTTGCGAGAAGCTGGCAATAAATCGAGACATTGTAGAAGATTACGATGTGTGGCTCGTTAAGAATGGATTCCGTAGTAGCAGTCGCTACAAAGATGGCTTACCAAAGTTTTCTAAATTCATGCTCTTAGGAGTTTGCCACGGAGACATGCCAGATGCATATGCTGAAGAAGCCAAGTTTATGATGAAATACTGTGAAGTTATTGGTGTCCCTATTGCTGGTCTTCTTGCTAGAGCGGGGGGATTAACGGCACGGCAAAGGTATGATTACGTAATACAAGTGATGACGAAAGTCATGGATGTTGTGGGTCGAAGTCGCATAGTGCAGTTAATGGGGTATGGCTTGTCTAAGGTAGACGAAATCTCACGTATCCTTGAATTAGGTAGAAGGTATGATGCTACGTTTTGGTTTGAGTCAAGCACTATTATAAGAAACAGCACTCATGCACGAAAAGTGCTAAGTCTCAGCATCAAGAGACCCGACAGATTAGAGTATGTTAACATTGCAAGAGTAAAGGGTGCAGAAAGATTCAAGCCTATTGACGTTTTCAGAGAGAACAACAAAGTGCTAAAAGGAGTTTTAAACCAAGCTCTACTTGTTAATGGTTAGGATTCTCTTCGGGAAGGGACAGCAAAAACCGCTTATACCTATTCCCTTTAAACCAGAGGTAAAGTGTGAAGTTTTCTCTTGGGGCTATGTAGGAGTCGAAGACGTAGGTAAAGAGTAACCTGTCTCCCTCATTAAGCGTCACGTTTTTTATAGTTGAATCGACAACTTTGTTCCCTTTATAAAAGATTTGGACAGCGTGTGTCTGCACAGGAATAGGCTCTTTCGCTAGTAACGTAATGTTCCAGTAAGGATAATCGTAAACGGAGTTTTCAACGGTTATAGCGTAAAAAACTTGTATTGGACGTTCTTGAGAGATAAACATATAGGTTGTAACTATGGCTGCTGTGGCAATTGTAACGTAAAGCATGATGCAACATGCCTTATAGAGTTTCAGCTCTGTAGTCAAGAACCAGCTTCTCCTCTTTGAATTTCTACTAGCTTGAAAACTCGCTTGCAATCGCCACACTCAAACTTGGATGGGTCTTGTTTCTGATGAAAATTTGAACTGTGACATTTTGGACATGTTGGAAATGTTTATCCTCTCCATCGATGGAAGCGTCCGTGGCGACTTGCAAGATTCCGACACCACGAACGCTTTCGTCTTCTTCTGGCGGTTGGATGGCACTGGGTTGGACGCTTTTTCTGGCTGACCTACTGGCTTGGACTGGACGGCACGACTACGGCGAGAGATAGTCTGTCAGTAACTCATATTTAAAGATTAGTAGAAGTAGCTTCTATAGCAGTATTCCATTTTCTCAGTCTTTTGAGAGGATAAAACGGAAGAAGAAGAATGTGCTCACTATACCGCCTGACGCACCTACACCCATCGTAATTGGATTTATAAGTAGCGTCTCAAGCAACGCACCAGAGCCAAGAGCTACAAAGCCGTAGAGAAGCAATGTCAAAGAGTCCCCCAGCATTTGAGAGAGCACGACAGACTGCCTCGTAATCTTCATCAGTATGTATTTGGGAAGAACCAAACCCCCAGACAAGGCAAACACAAATCCCGCAGCTTCTAGCAACCCAAATGAGGCGAGAGTTAAAAGTGCTTGTAATGGTGTTGTGTTCGCCACGACTGCACCGAAAGCTGCACCCACATTGTAAATCATAACTGAGGGGGGCAAATACTCTAGTCCCATGAAAGGAGCAAGACCCCACCCAGCCCAGATGAAAGCAGCAATCGCTCCGTTGTTAACGAAAATTGCTTTAAAGTTAGGTATCATGTCGTATGGGTCTAGCTCTATCTCCCTAGCCTTCTCTATTATGGGTTGTCCATATTCCGGTAGTGTTCCAATCAAGAAACCTATGAAAAACAGTGCAATAGCCAAAAGAAAGAGTTCTTTGTGTTTCTCAGCGAGTTTACGGGGCATGTAGATTGTGACCGACATTGGTTAACGCTTCCTGCGAGGCAATGCTCCACTTAGAACCAAAGTCCAGCCCGTTAGACTTACCAAAGACGTCACTATTTCAAGCCAAAAGATAACATCAGACTGTGTCGGATTCATGCGGTTGATTGTGAATGTAAGGTCACCGTTTGCCTCAGCACTCAAAACTATGCTTTTGGCAACTTCAACATCGCCTTGACTTTCCCAGAGGTCCATAATCACATCAGAAGTCGCTACCACTTTAACCCACTCTTTGCAACCGATGTCAGACTCCCAACCATCATAGACTTGAAGCGTAGTTTCGTCCCAAATCAGTGTAACGTAGATGTTGTCAGGCACGACAAAAATGTCTATCTGCGTTGACTTGTTAGGAATACCATTAGCATCCAGATAAGAAAGTATCTGCATGCTGTAAGTCGCTGAGTTCTTCTTGACAGCTTGGAAAACTTCAGCAGCCGTTTGAGGTTCAGTAGAAACAGCTTTGGACGGCAGCTTGTATTGTTGAGCTGACTGTTCATTGACGGTAGCGTTCTCCGCAGGTCCTACTTCCCCTAAAATATAGCGTCTATACAGTTTTTGCCAAAATGACCAAATGTAATCCTTTACGAAGTTTAGGTCACCCAAGGTAAGGTCTGGTTTGCCATAAATCTGAGGAGTGAAGCTGAACAAGGGCACAGCGATAAGCGTTGCAATCAACGCCACGGCAATTAAAGCCACTGTTACTTTCTTCAACCTACACGCCCCTCGGTATTTATTTTGTTCTTTCCTATATAATACTTCTAAAAAATTTTTGTAGATGGTTAACAGTTAAGCAAGAGGAATCCAACCCTTGAAAAGTGCAACCAGAAATAGAATGAACAGAACTATTAAAAGAAAACGAATTAAAGGTCTCTGCACAACTGCGAACACTATGAGAACAAACCCTACAGCACCCAGAATGTATCCAAGAGAGGCGAAAGGATGCACTTCTATGATAGAGACTGGAATAGGTGACCAGCTAAGACTTAGCCAAGGAAAAGAAAACTGGACGAGAAGGTAACCTACTGCAATGAACACTATTCCTAGTAGTATGGAGAGCACGCCGATTTTCATTTAGAGCCACTTTTAATGAGCACTACTGCAATGCAAATCAACAGCACGAATATCAATAGAGCTTCTGGGTTGCTTTGAACCCACTGCATTTCTTCCCCGGAATAGTATGGCGTAATCATCTCTGCTTTTTCTACAAGAGGCGTTACAAAGAACGCTCCTGTTCGCTCGGAAACGACTCCGACAAACAAGCCTACGATGGGAAGAAACACTAAGAGCAGTGGCGACCATGGATACTTCTCTACGGGTAATGCTTTGGTCTGCAATAGTGTCCACGAGATTACGAGAAGCACTAGAGCGAGGATGACGCCGGTGAGCAGCTTGAGTGCCCATAGGACAACGAAGCCGAAGATGAGTAGCACGACCGTTAGGACGGCTACCACTACTAGGAGCAGCGGGCTTTTCAGTAGACCTGCATCCACTTTTAGAGCTGTCATGTTCGTTTTACACCTAGTCTTGTCTTTGATACGTAGTAGACTATGATGACGACTATCATACCCCCGAAGAATATGAGCATGAGATACATGATTTCAACCCATGGAATAGCTCCTGTCACGGACGGCGGGTTTATAGGCACACCTTGGTTTTCTGGCTCAACAGTAACTATAATCCTCATCTTCTGTTTTTCTTCCTCTGGCAACTCGTATTCGGGTATCTTTGGCACAGTCCAGCCTTTCGTAGTGCGGAAAAGCAAGTCTACTCTGAACCACTGTGCGACTGCGGGAGCTGTCTTGTCCGTTCCGTATTTCTCCCATGCCCAGCTAACATAGTTAGGATGAGCCTTTGTTTCGTCATAGACCAGTTGACTACCTATGTTCACTATTGAAATGCTCCACCACGCACTTGCCGGGGCGAAGTGGTCGAGCCAATAGACAACGCTCGGTGTTAGAGTTGGTTTACCAGTGTAGCTATAGTCAGGCGACCAACATGGGTCTGTCAGAGCCTTATCACGATAAAGCGTAACGGCTGTTCCCTTAGATTGGGGAATCATCTCTGCTGCCGTTCCAGTTGTATAACCTACGACTTGATAATCTGCAAGCCACATGCCAGCAATGCCTAAGTAGTCAGGTCTAAGTTCGTAGCTCTTGTCTTTGCCAAGAGTCGGAGCATCAATGCTCAGCAGAATCTTTGCTGCTGTTAGGTAGTATTTGTTGAAGTCTGGAACAAGGACGTCTCGGACGCATTGTTTAGTTAAGTCTTCAAAGGATGGACCGCCAATTATAATGGGGTCACGATGTTCTTCAAGAACTGCAACTTGAACAGAGCCAGACCACGCCGTAGTGATTTTGAAGCCATAAGAATACGCTTGCACAGTCATGTTTTCGTATATGATTTGTGTTTCAGTCTCGTTTATTAAGAATGGCGGGGGCTTGATTTCAGTCAAGAAACCAGAAAGCATTAAGTCGCTGGTTTCAACTTTTATTTTAAGCGTAGCTGATAGACTGACTTTAACGTAGATTCGTTGACCGAGAAGGTTTTTCCATTCGCCATAGGCTTCACCATAGTATTCATAAGAAACCCAGCTACCAGAAGCACTCAAGATAACGATGAACCTTGAGTCTGGCTTTGTTTGGTTAGCTTCATGGAATATTACTCCGGGGATTCCGTAGGCAATGAAAGCTCCATATTGGTGCATCAAGAGCAGCACTATGAAAAACCCAGCGATGACACACACTTGAAAGTCTCGCCTTTCTAGATACTTTCCAACAGGCATCTCTCTATATCTCCACCTTCTTCTTATTTAAAAAGTAACCCAATATAAGCATTATACAAGAAATTATTACGTAGTAGAAGAAAGGCAGATAGCCGAAGGCTAGAATGTCGTATGTGAAATGGCTTGCTACACATGCTGTTTGACTTCCATAATAAAGCAAGAGAACGCTGAACAACGCTCCGGCAACTATTGCAGAAAACCATTCTGTTGGATACCAATACAAGTGTATGGCTGCAAAGACCACGCTGCTTATCCCAACTGCAAACTTGGGCATTTCAAACGCTATCGCCACTATGAGGAAAGCTGCAATTCTGAGGATTTCCTCTGTAGCGGTCGCTACCAAAACAACGTAAGGCTCAGGAGCGTAAGGTATGCGTTCCGCTTGGTGAACGATTGCTGGAAAGCCTAGAACAAAGTTGAGAATAGCAGCTTGTATTAGAAAGTTTCCTACGTTCATCTTGCTGATGTCGGCTTTGAAGCCTATAATTACCATAAGGGTTAGTGCCATTCCGCCTATACCGAAAAGTGTGTGTATATCGCTGATTAAACCTTGGTTGTAGCCTACAAAGGAGAGAAACGCAACTATACCCATTACGGCGAGGTATTCCCATTCCACTTTCATTGTCGCTTTCTCCTCAAAGCGACAACGGCTGCCATTATGAAGCCAAAGCCTAGAACTCCTAGAAGACCGTAGATGTAGATGCTTGGAATGAGAACCCATGGAATCTCTGGTGTAGTAACGGGTGATTGTGGCGATGTCACTGGCACTGTAGTCTGGTCTGTCGATGTGGTTGTTCCCGTGCCTTTATTGATTGTGGCGAACAGTTCTCCATCATTGACAACATTCATGGTTGTGATTTTCACTTCTGGGCTTGCGGTAAAAGTAACATCGTAACTTATGTCCATCAGATAGGCTTCGCCGTATCCATTTGAGATGGAAGCAGTTAGAGTCTCTTGGTTTGCTTTAAGTGTAAGAGTGCCCGTTGCGGGTGTGCCGTCAGTGTAGTTGATGTGGAAAGTCCAGAAGAATCGCCTTGTTATAGTAATGGTCTTGGACAAGTCGCTGCTGACGGTAAAGGCTTCTGTTTGGTCGTATGTTTTAGCTCCTACTTGGATTGTTGCTTTTATGGACACTTGGAAAGAGGCTGAAATCGTATATTGCCGAGTTAGTCTTCCTGCTGTGTCGCATTGGAATTGTTGTTGGGTCTGAATTGTTTCTGTAATGACTGCTGGGAGTGCATGCCCCCGCTGGTCTTTCACAGTGTATTGAACGGTATATGTTGGTGTTGTTGGCGGTGCTGCTCCAACTGTATATGTGAAGGTCACAGTTTTGTCAGAGTCTAAGTTAACTGACTGCGATTTTTCTACTTCGTTGTAGAGAGTCTTGACCGTGTATGTGCCTGCTGGCATAGCTTGGGAGACCGTGCCGGACTCTGGGGTTACGGTTAACCAAGGCTGAGTTATGAAGCAACCCTTTATCGGATTGCCATTCTCGTCCCTAACAACCACGGTTAGTGTCGGATACGAAGGCAAACTCCATCTTACCACCAAGAGTGGCTTGTAACCAACATCATTCTCTTTAGAGCCGAAGTTAATGTAGTAAGTTCTGTCTGAAGGCACGGAAAGGCTAGGGTCAACCTTCACCACGAAAGTTATTGCTTTTCCGCCACCAGAGATTATCTGCTGGATACGCTGAATGTATTTGCCAGAATCTCTTGCACCGGGGAAGCCGAAGCCGACTTTTGTCCATTGCTCGTAGCCTTTAGCGTTTTGTGTGTCGAGCGGTGTTGTTTCCACTGAAGGCTGATTATTCCATGTGATGCCTGTTTCTGTCCAACTGTCACTTCCAATGTAAAGGCTGATGGGAAAAGACGATATGTCTGGACACCAAACCTCAAACTCTGTTAAACTGAACTCCGCCCAATCTATAATAGCATCTCCCGGAATGCCAGACAAGTCAAACTTGACCCATGCGTATCTATTGTATTGCCCTTTAGAAACTTGGAGAATTGTGTTTGACCCGTAGTTTGTGGAAGGGCTTGAACTGAGTGTGAAAGCGTCTGCGGAGCTGTTTAGCCAAGACTCGGATGGACCAGAATAAAATGCGTTGATGCCGAGTGCTGCTAAAATAAGTGTGAGGAGTGCAACTATACCTTTTGGATTGGCTTTCATAGTGTTACCTCTTGGGATAGTCTTGAGTTTAGACTAAATAAGGGGAAATAGGGGTGTAATAGCGTTTGCGGTTAGAACGCCACTACTCTAGTTTGATTGTTGTCAGGTATTGGACTAGCGGTATGATTATTGCACCGATGAAGGCGTCAAAGAGGTAGGTTATGATTGTCGTCTGGTCAATGGTGTATGTGGTCTGCGACAAGAAGGCATCTATGAAGCCGAAGAAAATTCCGAGTATCGCTGCGACAATGATGGTTAGTATGATGAACACTATGCCGACTTTAAATTCTTTGCCTACCCCTTCCTTGAGCAGCTTGACGAGGCTTGCAGCAAAGGTGATGAGGAAAACGACCCATTCAAGTGGTATCATGCCATCACCCTCTTATGCCTCGACCGTTATGGCAGTGGTAATCAGCGTCCACCATCGGATGACTGTCCCCGTTCTCTTGCAGGCGTAGTATTCCCAGAGTTTTGCAGTCAAAGTTCCCGCAGAAGCCCCGGTGTCCTCAAGGTATATGTCAACTCTATGAACCTCGCCGACTTCCATTTCTGATAGTTCAACGTAGTAGCCTGTCAAGCCATCGTCTGAAGCATCTGTATCATCGTTAACTGCTGAGACTACTCCGTCAACGCTTGCTGTAGTTGGGTCTAGTCCAGTGATTTTGGTGAGGTAGAGGCGACCAGCCTTTATGATTTTGCCTGTGTCAGCATCGCTTACTGTGATGGAGTATGTCACGAACCACTTGTCGTATGCTGTGTAGTTTATTGTGGTTACAGTGATGTCATAAGCTCCGCTTGTGGCGTTGTAGGCTTTGATTGCTTTTGCGAGGGCTGGTGTGGCACGAGAGTAAACGTTGAGCTGAGAGGGGTTAAGCCAAACTTCTCTATCTTCGTTGTCTGTGCCGTAGACTGTGACGGTGTATAATTCGGGATACCAGACTTTCGTTGTGCCTTCTTGAACAAAGGCTACGTATGACCCCGCATCAAGTGGCACGGTCCATGCTGCTAGAACGGA
>Ga0315310_10000209_pt1 | contig 38995 bp, 34 predicted proteins | sample TDP5_MG_FD_203630 | JGI IMG/M metagenome (GOLD analysis project Ga0315310, IMG submission 203630) | Freshwater sediment microbial communities from Lake Towuti, South Sulawesi, Indonesia - TDP5 | ecosystem: Environmental > Aquatic > Freshwater > Lake > Sediment | place: Indonesia: South Sulawesi...
AGGTTGTTGAAGTCTTGACTACTTATCACAAAAATAATCCGACAAGGGTTGGGTTCTCACGCCTTGAGCTTCTTAAAAATATCAGCCAGGGACTTGATAATACCCTATTGGGCTATGCACTTGAAGAAATGATTAAAAATAAGCAGATAAAAATAGCTGAGGATAAAATCAGTATCTTCGATTTTAAAATTGTGCTCGATAAGATTCTGGATGAAATGGTTACAAAAATAGAGAAAATTTATCTCGATTCTGGTTATCAGGCACCAGGGTATGATGTTTTGGTCAGTCAAAGACTCGGACCTGAGGAAATAGTAAAGAGGGCATACCGTTATCTTGTTGATAGTGGTATTTTAGTTTATCTGGGTGAAGGGATAATAATGCATCAGAAGATGGTCAATGAGGCAAAAGAGAAACTGATACGATTTTTAAAAGAAAAAAAGGAGATTAGGGTTGCGGAGTTTCGAGATTTGTTGGGTGCGAGTCGCAAATATGTCTTACCCTTATTGATCTACTTCGATACCCATAATATTACTATTAGACGTGGCGATTTTCGGATATTAGCAGAAAAATATAGATGAATTTTTTCTTTGATAAACATTTTGCACGATTCACCCCGTTAGAAAAATACCCTATGATAGGATGGCTTACAACCCCCTTGACAAATTTCTAATTATATATATAATGTTAGTGTTGGTGAAGAAAGGAGGAAATATGGGGCGATTGTGGGTTTTAGGCTTAAGTCTTATTGTCGGTTTATGGCTAATCAACATAGCCTCAGCCGCACAGCGGGTCGTTGTCTGTGAGGAGTTATATCAAGAAGACTGAAGCTCTTGTCACGCAGCCAGCTGTACGCTGGACGTGATATCAATTCAATATCCAACAAGGGTTGCCGCAGTTGAAATGCATGTTGATACTAATCCATCATTTCCTTACCATAACCATGAGGCACGTGCACGGATGTATTTCTATGCCCCACCATACTATGGCGGATATGCAACACCGTGGTTGTGGTATGATGGCAATCATCATGGCAGTTATACCTATGCGACATGGCGTTCCAAGATTGTTAGTCGTATGAATCAACCTTCTCCTGTGACATTGAGTATGTGGGGTTATTATTCCTTTGCACGTGGTTCAGGCACAATATATGCAAAGTTCCGTAATGATTCTACCGCAACCCTTAGGGGTCGAGTCATCTGGGTCATTACCGAAGATAGTTTATACTTCGTTGGTCCTAATGGTGACGCCTGGCACAATCATGTTGCCCGGGACTATCTACCTACCCAGAATGGTCAGTCCGTTATTATTGCCCCTGGAGATTCGGTTACCTTGAATCAGCCATTCACTATTCAATCAGGCTGGAATGCGAGTAGGTGTAAAGTTCTTACCTGGATTCAAGACACAGTTATGAAACCCGATTCCACGAAGCAAATCTGGCAGGGTGGCATAAAGAAAATCAGTGAGTTGATTGGAGTCGAGGAAGAAATTGGTGGCAAGATTCCCCGGCTGGTTATAAATCCAATCCCTAACCCTTGTATTGATGGCACAAAGTTCAATTTCAATTTATCGAAAGGAATCGAGTATCGAATTGAAATCTTTGATGTTACGGGTCGCAAAATCAAGACATTGAGCGGCACAGCTTCAGGGAGTCATGAGTCTATTAATTGGAACCGCAGGGATGACAAGGGTGCTTTAGTCGGTTCAGGTGTTTATCTGTATCGGTTTGAAAGCAAGGAGATTAAGGCGACTGGTAAGATTGCTGTTAAATAAAATTTATCTTATCTGATAAGACAAAATGAGATGCAAATGAAACAATGCATGATTCTATTAGCAATAGTGGGTGTGGTTAGTGCCCAGGAACTGATTACAAATGGTGCCTTTGAACAGGAATGGAGTATTGGCTGGTCGGGTGATTCTTCTTATTGGTATCCTATACTTGGTGATACCATTGACCGTGCTGCTGATTTTCACCCTGACCCTGATTATGAGGTCCGGGTCAAGAAATATGACCATGACTACGCGAAGGTGTATCAGACGGTAACTGTTCCTTTAATTGACTATTTAACATTTCATGTCTATGCAAAGTTCTATGCCATTGAATTCAATCCATTAGCGCCACAATGGGCAGCTGCATCAATAGTGCTTTCATATCTTAATAACAACGATTCTCTGCTTGGTGAAACAAGGATTTGTTATAAGACCCCACACTGTCCCTGGACTAACTCTCCGACCTTTCATATGATTGAAGTTACGGACACCATTAACTGGAGTGACTACTCGTTCAACATTGATGATGAGTTGGTTAATTTACCCGGCATAAATCCCTCTGATATTGCAAAGATTACAGTTGCTTTATTCGATACAACAGATGGATGCTGAACAGGCCATTGCGTGGCGAGGGTCCTCGCCGACGATGTCTCACTCATCTTCGCCGGTATCGAGGAAAGTAACTACAAAATCACCACAAATGTAGTAAGACTTTACACGAACCCTTGTATTGGTTGTGCATATTTCATTTTGAGCCTTTCCGGGGGTGTTGAATATTCGATTAAATTGTTTGATACCTCGGGTCGTCTCATCAATGTAATACAGGGGATATCTTTGGATAGGTCAGAATTAATAAAATGGAATTTGAAGGATAAAAATGGTACACGGGTTAGTGGCGGTGTCTATTTATATCGTCTGGAAACAGAAAAGGTCGTAAATACTGGTAAGATAATATTATTGGAATAGAATATTTTATTAAGAAAGAGGCTCTACTGCTGAATAAGAGAGATGTTGGCTTGAAGGAAGCGAAAAATGAATAAACTATTATTAATAACGATAATTTTAGCGCTAAGTAATGCTGGTGTCTTACTCACCAATGGTGATTTTGAGCGAGAGCTGACCATGGGTTGGCAACAGACACATTCAAGTGCCAATTATTTAATTGACCGTAACACAATTTATGACCCAGACCCCAATTATGAAGTTCAGGTCTATCAGGGCACAGGGGCTGGTTACACAATGCTTTACCAGACAGTTGAGATTCCAACAACCGATCTCGAGTTTTCAGTTAATGCAAAACTCTATGCCTATGACAATCACGTAAGTGCCTGGACTGGCGCAGCGGTAGTGATTTCCTATCTCGACGGTTCTGGCGCACTTTTGGGAGACACAAGGATATGTGCCCGCAGCACCCAGTGTCCATGGACAGACACCCCAACCTGCCACATAATTGAGGCGATTGATTCTTTATGGCACAATTACCACTTCGGTATTAATAGTGAGTTGGTCAATCTACCCGGGGTTGAGCCATCAAATATCAAGAAAATTCGCGTTGCACTTTTTGACTCAACATACCATTGTTGAGGGGCAACAGAAGAGGCGAAGGTCTTCGCCGATGATGTTGCCCTGAATTATACTGGGACAGAACCTTATCTGACCCTTATCAAGACAACGATCTATGATAGTGGTGGTAACAATAATGGCAGATTAGACCCGGGTGAAACAGTAAATTTAACCGCCACATTAAAAAATATTGGTGGTGCAATCTTCAATAATTTGGCGACAACAATAGAAATGTTTTCTAATCCATACATCACAGTCATTGATAATTCTGGATACTTTGGCTATTTACTGATAGATAGCACCATCGAGAACAGCGCTGACCCCTATATAGTTTCAGCCCATCTATCAACACCCCATGGTTACGCTGTTCAGTTTAAACTCATCGCCCATGAAGGCAGTTTTGCAGATACATTCTATTTTTCAATTACGGTTGGCACCTACCATTATTTGGTCTGGAACCCTGACCAAACACCATGGCCCGGTCAACAGATAGATAGCATCCTGCATGCACTTGATTACAACGGTATTTATACCATGACCCTGCCAACCACTGACCTCGGTCTCTATCAGGCAATCTTTGTCTGTGTTGGGGTTTATCCATACAACCATGTCATTTATGCTTCGAGTTCAGAGGCGACTTCACTTGTTGACTATTTAAACAACAGCGGTGGCAGGATGTATCTTGAGGGTGGTGATGTCTGGTATTACGACCCATTAGGTGGAGGTTATGATTTCTGTCCTTTGTTTGGTATCCTTGCTACGGCAGACGGGGATGCTGATATGGGTCCTATTGCTGGACAGACAGGCACCTTTACAAACGGTATGGACTTTACATATGGTGGTGAAAACGACTGGATGGACCATATTGAGCCGAATGGCACTGGATTTTTAATCTTCTATGATACAGATAATATATACAATTGTGGCGTTGCTAATGATGCCGGAAATTATCGAACTGTTGGGACTTCGTTTGAGCTTGGTGGCTTGATCGACGGTAACGGTGTTTCAACACGCAAGGCACTGCTCGATTCAATTATGCACTTCTTTGGTATTTCCCAGACCGCGGTCAAAGAGATTTCAAATCTCGGTGCTAAAATTGAAATGTTCAAACTCTTTCCCAATCCATTCAGTAGCAAAATTGCTATCAAATTCGAAATCCGAAATCCGCATGCCCCGTCAGAAGCGAATGCATTTCAGACGGGGAAATCCGAAGTTTCATTAAAAATCTACGATGCCTTGGGCAGATTAGTTCGACAATGGGACTATCAGACGATGAGACTATCAGACCAAATCCTCTGGGATGGCACTGATGACCACGGCATTCATCTTCCTGCTGGTATTTATTTCGTGCAATTAAAGACCGGCAATAACGAACAAATAGAAAAGGCAATATTAGTAAGATGATTCAAAGAAATATTTATGAGATATTATTTTTATCCATTTTAATAAAAAAAGGAGGTAACCAAAAAAAGAGAGCTACAGATAAGGTTGGGTAATAAACAATGTTTCGTATTAGTCGAAGAAGGAGGTTTTATGAAGCAATATTTGATAGCGCTGTTTATTGTTGTGGGTTTTATGAGTGCGGGAAATTTTCTCCTGAATGGAGACTTTGAACAACCACTTAATACGGGCTGGATGCAAGTGACGAGTGGCTCATATATTACAATAGACCGCAACACATCTTATGAGCCGGATCCGGATTATGAGGTATACGCTTCAAAAGGTGCAGGTAATGGTTATGCCAAACTCTATCAGGTAGTAGATATTCCTACTTCTCTCAATCTTTTTAATTTTTCGATAAAGGCAAAGCTCTATGCCTACGACAATAATGCCGATACACTTTGCTGGGCCGCTGCCTCAGTAATCGTTTCGTATCTTAATAGTTCCGGTTCATGCCTGGGAGAAACAAGGATTTGTATGTGGACAGCGCCGTGTCCATGGCAGAATACATCCACTATTCATCTTATCAATGTGTCCGATTCCTTGTGGCATAATTATGGCTTCAATATTGCTACAGAATTGACCAATCTACCCGGGGTTAACCCGGCATCGGTTAAGAAGATTGCCGTATCCCTTTACGATACGACAGCCCACACCTGTTGAGGTGCCAGTGAATTGGCGAAGGTCTTCGCCGATGATGCGGCATTAAATTATACAGGCACACAGCGTTATTTAACCTTCATTAAATCGAAGGTCTATGATGCTGGTGGTAATAATAATGGTCGGTTAGACCCGGGCGAAACGGCAAATCTTACTGCGTTTTTAAGAAACATCGGTGGGTCTGCATTCAATAATCTCTCCACAACCCTTCAAACCTCAAGTCCATATATTACCATCAACGACAATTCTGGAAATTTTGGCCACATTGGAATAGATACGACAAAGGAGAATACATCCGACCCGTATATAGTAAAAGCCAGTGTCTCTACTCCCCAGGGTCATATAGCGCAGTTCAGGATTATTGCGAATGAGACCGGTTTTGCTGATACCTTCGATTTTACACTTGTAGTTGGGACTTACCATTATTTAGTCTGGGACCCGGACAAGACACCAACATCGGGTAAGAAGATAGACAGTCTCTTGAAGGTTCTTGGGTATAGCGGGGTCTATTCAACGACTTTACCAACAAGGGGAAATCTCGATATATATCGTGCAATCTTCGTTTGCGTTGGTATTTTCGCAAACAACTATGTCATTGGTGCATCGAGTGCCGAGGCGACTTCACTTGTTGACTATTTAAACAACAGCGGTGGAAGGATGTATCTTGAGGGTGGTGATGTTTGGTATTACGACCCACTTATTGGTGGTTACAATTTCTGTCCACTCTTCGGAATTAATGCCACTGCTGACGGCACTATTGATATGGGACCGGTGGCTGGTCAGACTGGGACATTTACCAATGGTATGAACTTCAATTATTCTGGCGAGAATAGTTATATGGACCACATCAGTCCTGGTGGCACTGGTGCGTTTTTGATTTTCTATGATACCGATAATAATTATGATTGTGGTGTAGCGAGGGATGTTGGGACCTACAAGACTGTGGGGACTTCGTTTGAGCTCGGCTGTCTCGTTGATGCGGGTGGTGTTTCAACGAGGAAGGCGTTGGTGGATTCTATCATGCATTTCTTTGGGATTACCGTGATTGGGGTAGAGGAGACTTCGAATGAGGTTAAGACGCCGATTCTTTCTGTTTTTCCTAATCCATTCAGACAGACGACAAACATCAAATTCCAAATCCCAAGCACCAAATCCCAAGTATCGATAGAGATCTACGATGCCTTGGGCAGATTAGTTCGACAATGGGACTATCAGACGATGAGACTATCAGACCAAATCCTCTGGGATGGCGCTAATGACCGCGGCATTCACCTTCCTGCTGGAATCTATTTTGTCAGACTCGAGGTAGAAGAAGACGACGCAATTCAAAAGATTATACTTTTGAAATAACTACAGAGAGCAGGAAAAATAAGGGCAAGGAATTTTTTTCCTTGCCCTTATTTTTTGCATAATATTTTCACAAATATAATAGTGGAACTTGCGTTACTTAATCTAATCAATGTATTATTATATGGTTATCAATTATTTTAGAATAATGGAATAATAAAATTTTATAATTGTGCAATTGCACATATGCACAGATATCGAATTAAGAGATATTTAAATAATAATAAATTGAAGTATCAAGTTGAACTAATTCACTGGATTATCCAGTAACATCACCCAGTATCACAATTCTATCGCCTGCCTTAACTTATAGTTTTGAAGGTTTTTGTATTTTCGCTATACTCTTGACAAGTTATTAATTTTATGTATTATTATTAAAATATGAAGGTTATATTAGCGATTTTATCCTTATTACTGATTTTCTGTTCCGAAGCCCCCAAGATTAATTTTCCAGAGCCTACAAACAGAGTTGTTCTTGCAGAACTTTTTACAGTAGACCTGTGACCATACTGTATGTCTGCGGAGCAGGCACTCGATAGTTTACTGAAAAAATATGGTGATTCGCTTGCGATTGTTGCTTATCATCAAACATTTAGTCCCCCTGGAATTGATACTATGCGCCGTCAATACTATGGAAACCCAGCAGACCCAACTGTAGCTATAGACGGCAAGAAGTTTTTTGTGGAAGACCCGGGCGCCTATTATCAGACATACGACCAAAATATTAGAATTGCCCAAGGGGTTGTGCCATATTATAACCTTAGCCTGAACGCCACCGCATCAAATACAGACGGTAATATTCAATTGAAGATTGTTACCGGTGATACCATACCGGTAGGTGATTCTATCGTTGTTTTTGTGTCAGTATGTCAGGATAGTGTTGCCGGGACATTGAAAAAATTTAACTACGTTTGTCAAATTCTATATCATTTTCCAATTAACTTAGTTTATCCTGACAGTCTTGATACAACTATTGTCTTCAGTCATAGCTTGCCAGTTGATAAGATGCAGGCTGTCTGCTTTATTCAAAGTATTGGTTCCAAAGAAGTTATGCAGGCAATAGGCAAAAAATTTGAGGAGAAATAATATATGAAAAAAATCGCCCTTATATTTGTCTTAATGCTGGTTTTAATGGTTGCTGACGAGTCAGCATCATTGCCCGATGCCCCGGGGTTTACATTAAAAAATGCTGATGGAAGTGAAATATGTCTCGATTACTTACTTAAAAAAGGTCCTGTTCTTATGAGTTTCTGGGCTTTGTGGTGTAAGATGTGTATCAAAGAACTTGATGCCCTGAGACCATATACTAATGGATTTGATTCCTTAAATATTACACTTCTCGCAATAAGTCAGGACAAGGCAAGGTCTATTCCTCAGGTAAAACCTTTTGCAAAAAGTCATAAATGGGAATACGAAGTATTACTCGACCCGGAAAATATTATGAGGGATTTATACAATGTTCAGGTGATGCCCACATTCTTTATTATCGACCAAAATAAGAAGATAGTTTTTACGCATCAAGGTTATAAACCCGGGGACGAAAAGATTATTATTGAAAAATTACGCGAATTGTATGGGCAGGGTAAGAAACCAGAAGAATAACTTAAATTATCGAAGCAACCTACATCTAATAGCTTGCCTAATTATCCTGGGGCAGGCATTTTTGAAGGCAGATGATATCAAGATTAGTGGTGCAAATCGTGCTGAATACTGGCTTTTTGTTGATAAAGATTTAGATAGTCTAAACTACAAAGAACACCTGGAAGACAAACTAAAACTCTCTGTAAGTTACAAAGACATTACACTGAGGGGAGTTCTTTTTTTATGGAACCCATCTCTGTCGGTGCGTAAAAAACTGAATTATTTTGATTATACCGCAACCTATCAGAAAGATCCAGTAAATCTTCTCTATGGTAGATTTTATACAACTTTTGGCCGAGGGTTAGTCTTAAATCAATTTCTTGATGAGGACTTCCGTAATGACAATTCATTATATGGTATCAAAGGCGATATCAAATATTTCAATAGCCAGTTAACTCTGCTGTCAGGGCAACCGAGAAATATATTTTTTGAAGAAAACGAATATAAGATAAAAAATGATACTACAGACCAAATACGAGGTGCCAATTTTGAAACGAATTTGATTCCCAAGACAACCCTTGGTGGTCGTTATGTGCGCGTGAATCGAACTGTTGACCTTACACCCAAGGCATTTACTGAACTATATGGTGGCAACATTGGACTTACATGTGGTCCTTTTGAAAGTTATTTTGAATATGCGCGACAATGGGGTTGCCATCAAGTTATTGGCGGAAGATTAAAAGGTACAGGACTGTTTTTCTCTGCGGGATTTGCTATTACTGGACTTGGCATTTCATTCCAATATCTTGATTATGATACCATTGGATTCGGCGGTCCAGGGTATCGTTACAATGAACCACCGACCCCAATAAAATCAGGCATTTCTGTAAATCGGGGTATTGACGAAAAGGGCTTTGGCGGTACTGTAGTAACAACACCCATTGATATGATAACTGGCGAGTTTAGCTATAATGAAGTGAAAACCGATGATAAAAGAAATGGCGTTACCGAAGGAATTATAAAGTTAATTTCTCATCCAAAAGATAATACGGAATTAACAGGTGGTATCGAGCGTATTGATAAAGACAGTATTGAACTTGGTATTACAGAAAAAATCGAATTTAAACCCTATCTTGATGCTACTTATGATTTTGGCTGGATATATGTTGAGGCGGGTTATGAACATAATTTTATTTCAGCTGATACAAGTGACTATTACGAATATGCAATCTCATTCGCAATAGGTAAAGCTGAGGCATTCGTTCTTTCGCTGCGGTATGAAAGGCGTAATAGGATACCTAAATGGCTGGTCAACAAGCTTGGTGATGAGACCAATTGGCCTATGGCTGAACTGAGTCTCGATTTAACAAACCGCCACAGTCTTAGAATTCGAGTCGGCGCAGAAAAAGGCGGATTGGTCTGTTCTGGAGGTGTGTGTCGATTTGAAGCGCCATTCAAGGGTGTGAAGATGGTGCTTACCAGCATCTTTTGAAGACATGGTCTTTCGTTTTACGGCATGGCAGACTGTTTCATTCTATTGCATTGTGTATAGAAAAAAAATGTCGAAAGACGAACTATGTGTAACAACACGGGTAGCGATACCGTTTAACGATTAACTTAAAAACAAATAGATATGTAAACGGAGATAAATTTATGAAGAGATTTATAGTAATATTGCTCGTCACGCTCGTCTTCATTGCGGGAATAATCTATGGTGGTAAACTCGGCGATTTTATCGAGATTGAAACAACTGGTTCTGTCATGTGTCTCTCTTGTATGGGACTACAACAATGAAACCATACCGTATTGCTCAGATTATCTCAGCAATTATCCAGGATTCTCATATCTCAGCTATCTGGACTGGATTTATATATCAAGGACCATTGAAGAGGGGTTGTGTGCCAATTTTGAACTGCTGGGGATGTCCAGTTACTTGGTTCTCATGCCCGATTGGCGGACTACAACATTTCTTGAATCTCCATCTATTTCCTTTCTACATCGCTGGTTTTTTTGGCGCTATTGGCGTGGTGATTGGCAGAATGGCATGCGGCTGGGTCTGTCCATTCGGCATGCTACAAGACTATTTATATAAATTGAAGACAATAAAGTTGAAACTGCCTTATTGGTTTACTTATATCAAATATGGTGTGCTGGTTGGGGTTGCAGGAATAGTTGCGTGGATTACGCTTGAACCATGGTTTTGCAAGATGTGCCCGGCAGGAATACTCGAGGCAGGTATACCAATAGTTAGCGCAGATATAAAGGGGGATATAAGGGCACTTGTTGGCTGGCTTTTCTATTTGAAGGTAGCGATATTGATAGTAGTCGCGTTGTTTGCTGTTGCAATAAAGAGATTTTTTTGCCGTTCATTCTGCCCAGTAGGTGCAATATATTCAGTATTTAATCAGTTTAGTCTTTTGAAGATAAAAATTGATAAAGATAAGTGTATTGAATGTGAATCGTGTCAGATGGCATGTCCGATGCATGTGCCAATATATAAGTCTCCTCGTCATATCGATTGTATACGTTGTTTGGCATGTTCAAAGATTTGCCCAACAAATGCAATAAGGAATGAAGCAAGGTAAGGCAGCACTTATATCAACATTCGTTGTTGGTGGTGGTCAAATCTTTTCGGGTCGAGTTGCCACAGGGATTATTTTAGCGGTTATTTTTTATGGTTCAATATATTTAGTCATCAATCTCTGGACTGGATCCCATCCCACATTCTGGACAATAGTTACAGCCTGGGTATTAGTCTGGTTTTATAATATCCTTGATGCCTTTCGTGGTCCCAATTACGAAAAACCACCATGCGAAAAGGCATGTCCTGCAGGTATCGCACCATGGATATATTTGAATCGAATAGCGACAAAGAGCAATCAAAGGTATCAATATATTCCATTCTTTGAGACGCTCGGTTCAATCTGTCCGGCGCCGTGCGAAGATAATTGCACAAGAAAGGGGATTGATGCGCCAGTGGCGATTAGATATCTTAAATATACAGTAGAAATGGATAAACCGACTGCCACCGAAAGAAAAAGAAAAGAAAAGGTTGCGGTTGTCGGCGCAGGTCCATGTGGGCTTACCGCGGCATATTCACTTGCTAATAAAGGATACGGGGTTGTTGTTTACGAAAGGGAAAAGAAACCAGGTGGTGTGCCCTCGATATTGATACCGGAATTTCGACTTTCCAAATCATTGCTCGATAAGGAGATTGAATCTTTATTGAAGGTGGGAATTGAAATGAGGTGTGGTGTTGAGATTGGTAAAGATGTATCTATTGATGAATTGTTAAAGAATTATGATGTGATTTTTATCGCAACCGGCGCATGGAAACCAGTCAAACTCGGTATTCCAGGCGAAGATAATGGATTGATTGGTTTAGATATACTCCGCAGGGTAAAAGGGGGTGAGGTGTTTGACATGGGTAAGGTTGGGGTTATTGGCGGTGGTAATACAGCATTCGATGTCGCCCGCAGTTTGAGGAGGATGGGTAATAATGTAAAAATTTATTATCGCCGACGCATTGAAGATATACCTGCCGAACATGAAAATCGTATAGCCGCCGAAGAAGAGGGTATTGAGATTATAGCACTTACAGTGCCCGTTGGGATAGTGAAGAACACGGTAATTATGGCAAAGACAAAATGCGAAGGTAGGAGAAGTTTAGAAATTATTAAAGGTAGTGAATTTGATGTAAAAATGGATAGCATTGTTATGGCAATCGGTCAACAGCCAGATACCGGTTTCTTAAGCGATTATGTAAAAATTGATGAATATGGTTGTATCTGTGTAAAAAATGGTTCGACATGCCATCCAAAAATCTTTTCTGGGGGAGATGCGGTTTTGGGTTCTCAGACCGTTGCCCATGCAGTTGGTCATGGTTTGAATATTGCAGAGAAAATTGACTACATCATTAGAAAAATACCGGCAATTTTATGGGGTTTATTAAAAGATGTTTACTACCCTGATGGTCTCAGAATGTTTGATGCTAATAAAGATAATCGAATAAAGATACCACATCGTTTACCCGCAAAAAGGTTATGTGATTTTAGACAGATTGAACAACGCGTCTCAACAAAAGAGTTCGTTCAAGAGGCAAACCGTTGTCTCACCTGCCCGTTGAGATATCGGCCATAAGCCATATTTAAATTTCAGATCTAAAATCCTAAGATGTGATTATTCGATGACTTCACAGCCGAAATTGCAAGAACTTATTGCCACACAAATGTTCATCTGTGCCTGCGAGCCTTCAGGCGATTTATATGCAAGCCTTTTTTTAGAGAAGATTAAAGAAAAGAATCCCAATATAGAAATCTATGGTGTGGGTGGCTCTGAATTAAAGAAAGTCGGTGCCCATATAATTTACAATTATCAGCAAATGATGGTTTTTGGTTTCACTATCGGCATATCCTCAATCCTTAAAAACCTTAAAATCTACCGAAGAATTGCCCGTGCATTGTCCAAAATTAGACCGCAAAGTTTTATTGCTGTTGCCTATCCAGGACTCAACCTTTTGTTATGCAGATATGCAAAAAAAATTGGGGCAAAGGTAATCTATATTTTGCCACCACAAATCTGGGCATGGGGTGAATTTAGAAAATATTTTATAAAAAGATGGGTAGATGAGGTTATCTCTTTTTTTCCATTCGAATACAATTTTTATAAGAAGTTGAACATTAAGACGATTTATATGGAAAATCCACTACTGGGTAAATTGGCGCAATATAAAAGAAGCTATTATCCTCAGCGAGACAGATATATGAAGAAGAGAATAGGTTTCATGCCTGGTTCAAGATTGAGCGAAATAAAGAGGAATCTACCAATAATGGTGAATGTGATGCGAAGAATTGAAAATGCAGGATTCTATATAAAATCTTACTTTATCATAAATCGAGATATAACGGAATTTCGAGAGATAAGAGAGTTTTTAAATAACATGTTGGATGGCTTCCCTTCATCCGAGATAAAAATCGTTTCCGAAGAATGCTATGAGACAATGCGCAGTTGTGATTTACTTATCATCTGTTCAGGCACTGCCTCTTTGGAGGCGGCAATTATGTCCATTCCCCAAATCTTCTTCAATCATCCTTCTTTCTTTGACTATTACTTTTTTAAAAGATTCTTAAAGATAACTGATTATAATTTAGCGAATCTATATTTTGGTAAAAAAATTGTTCCCAGTTTTGTAAACCGAAACATTGCGCAACTCGAAAAATATATTTATAGTAGCATCATTAATTATTGACTAAATTAAATTTTCGAATATAATTTAAATAATGGAGATTGAAAATTTAGTAACCAGCCCACACGGCATAGGTGAGAGGTTAATTATTGAATTGTTAAAAAGGGGCGAAACGGTCTATACAGTCTTTCCGTCGCCAAAAGATGTGCCGATGTCATTTTTGGGTAAGCTAAATCTAAAATATGGCTTTGTGAAATTTGACCAGGAACAGAATATCGAAAAGGGATTGCCAAAGAAAGCCAAAAATTTATTTCATGTATATGATGTTTACACAGGTCATTTTCCAAAAATTTTCACAGCCAATGCAATGACTACTTTACTTCTATTAGATTGGGCGAGAAAGGTAGGTGTTTCAAAATTTATCTATCTATCGAGTGGTGAGGTTTATGGTCAGGGAAAAGATTTGAATGAAGCCTCGGCCTATAACCCACGCACCTTTTATGCAGTTACGAAATTTCAGTCTGAGATTCTTTTTAAGTTCTATCATAAAAGTTTTGAAATCAAAAACATCAGACTTTTCTTTCCTTATGGTAAGAATGTAAATCATGGGTACATCTTTAATCTTGTCCAGGCAGTAAAATCAGGTGATAGTATAGAGACAGAATTTGGTACTATTGCTCCTACATTTGTTGATGATGTAATCGAGTCCTTGATAAAGATACGTGAGATTGATGGAAATTGTATTTTCAATATATGTGGTAGCCCAATTAAAGTTGAAAACCTTGTGAAAGAAATAGAAAAAATTAGTAATAAATCAGCAAAAAAGATCAGTGTGGGTAAAAATGAACTCTCGGGTAATAGTTCTAAGGCAAGAGAATCAATAGGCTATAAAGAGACACCATTTGAAGAAGCAATCAAGAATTCATTTGCCTGAAAAAGGCAAAATGGGTAAGGTGTAGGGCATAAAGTGTAGAGCATCTGTCATATCTTTTATGAGAATACTACATATCGCCGTTGAAAATTTTCAGGATGTTGCAGGGTTATTGAGTCGCAGTCATACGTTTTTTGGTGACGAAGGGATTCTCATAACGATGGTACCATCAAAATTGGGATTTCCTAATGGCATTCTATTAAACTATCCATTATTAGATTCAAATATAATCAAACTTTTTAGAAAAATTACTGGTCGAGAGAATGTGAATGTGCTCGAAACAGAATTGAGATTAAAGATTAAGGGGCAGCATAATTTGTCAAAAATATTCCTTAAATCAAGGGATATTGTCTGGCTGTATAAATTGCACAAAGCTTGGGACCGTTTTCAACTTGGAGATTTTGACATTTACCATTTTGACGGCGATATACCTTTTATTTATGGAGAACAAATTTTAAAAAAATTAAGAAAGGCAAAAAAACATATTGTGACACATTTTTTTGGTAGTGATTTGCGTAAGTGGGGTATGAACCCATATTTAAGGGAATATGCTCAGTTGCGATTTACATCTGAGGTAGACCATCCGAAGATTGATCCTGCCTTGATATTTGTGCCGATACCTTTTGAGACAGATAAGATTTCTCGGCGTTTACAAGAAAATCGTATATTGCGAATCGGACATTCGCCAACGCGTCGAACTGCAAAAGGAACAGAAGATATTTTGAAGACAGTTGAGAAATTGAAAAATAAAGTAAAATTTGAATTCCTTCTTATCGAGGGGGTTTCCCATATGAGGTGTATGGAGTTAAAGGCAACGTGCGATGTTGGTATAGACCAGATTGGTAATTATGCTGGCACTGCCTATGGTAGAAGTGGACTTGAGTTTCTCGCCCTAGGAATTCCTACGGTAACCGAAATTCCTGATAAATATGAGCAACTTCTGCCTGGTCACCCCTTTATAAAGACGACAAAAGAGAGTCTATACGATGTTTTATATGAAGTTTTGACCAATGCAAGTTTAAGAAAAGAAAAGAAGGAACAGGGGCTTTCATGGGTTAAAGATTTTCCTAATCCAAAGAGAATTATGGAGAAGATATATAAGGAGTACCACCGATTGGGCTGGGTTTAGTTTTTGACAAATCCAATTTCTTTTATGGGATGAAATTGGGTTTTATCATAAAATTATTGTTTAGAAATCTACTCTCCCAAATCGTAAAGATATGTAGATGCACCAGAAACTTTAAATGATTCATATTGGGTGCCCAGTAAATTTAAATAAGATAAAAATAGTTGTTCTTCGTCAACCCCTTCCCAGGTCGCAATATGTGAGAATACTATCCAAACCCTTCTATTCTCTCTTAATCTGTTTAGGTCTATGTAATAATTTGACCAATCTTTGCGGGATTCAATACCTACGGCATAGTCATTTTTGGTGAAACCAAATCTATCCGCATAGTACATAAAACCATTTACTGCCCCGTAATATAGGTAAATGGTATCACCTTCCTTTCGATGGTCCTTTAGATAAACCATTACTGGACGTAGCTCTTCAGGTGCACGGGGTTTGAATAGATGATAACCAGCAAGAATCACTGGTTGAAAGAGTAATATTATAACCAGAAAAATGCTTATAATTTTTGAACCTGATGCAGTTATATGCCTAACAAAATCTATCCCTGCCGCAATAACGAGTAGCATGGAGGGCACAATAAATAAGAGTAACCTACCTTCGAAAGGGTATTTATGTAGACCAGAGGCGATAAAGACCAAGATAATTGGTACTATTAAAATTGCGTATCTTTTTTTATCTTTTTTCCAGAGTGCAAAGGTTCCTACAAAAAAAGATAAAATAGCCAATAATAATTCATGTGTAGATAATCCAAGCGGATTCTTGAAGATACGGAAGAAACTATAGCCATACCATCTAATATCTGCCCAAGATTTAGGTGGGAGGGGCATAAAGCTCTTCTGCCAGAAATTTAAGAAATCGCTATTTCTACTTAAAGACTCTAATGAGATGAAGTAATTGAAAATTAAACTTGCAAGCCATATGCCACAGGTAACTAATAATACTATAAACTTATCGTATCTCTTTTTATAAAGCATATAAAAACCCAAAATCAATGTTGTCCCAAAGAATGTAAATACTGATGGATGGGAAAACCAGACAGAGATTGCACCCACAATTCCGGAAATTAAAATCAATAGATTATCTATTTTTTTTTCAAAAATCTGAAGTGTAATAAAAATTATTAATAAGGTTATAGCAACATCACTTGAGTACTGTTTGATTTCCGATGAGAAATAAATTAAATGATCACAAACTGTAAAAAGTATAAGACTAACATATATCGCCTTTTCACTTATCGTTCTTTTAGTAACTTCATAGAAGATGAAGAGGGCGATAATACCAGCAATTAATGGTAAAAGGCGCAGGGTGTATTCGTTATTACCCAAGAGGTCTGTCAGAGATTTTTGTAAATATAGAAACCCGACAGGTGCTGCCTGAACATAGTCTAAAGGTTTTAATAAATCTTTGTATGTGCGCTGGACAATATTAATTGCCAGCGCTGCCTCTCCTTCAGTGAGTGAGCGATTGAATAAATATTGGACAACCCTCAGGATGATGCCCATTACAATTATAATCCAAGGTATTTTTGTATAAACCTTTTCTGAGAAGACCTTGAGTTTCATCAATATCAATTATATTAACCAATTACTCGAAGTCAATAATGACTGATTGTTCTATTAGAAGGTTCTGACCTATTGCAATTTGCTACGGGTCAGGATTTACCAAATCAGGGGTTTGATTGTCTAATAGGTGTCTGATAAAAAAAGACTTGACAAAGCCACAATTTTGTGTAAAATGGTTATATAAAGGAGGATAATTTGCAAGAGAGGTTCACTGAACGGGTGAGGAAAATATTGCATATTGCCCGTGATGAGGCGATTAGATTTAAACATAATTTTATTGGCACCGAACATCTACTTCTTGCAATGATTAAAGAGGGCGAAGGTGTGGGTGCTATGGTTTTGATAAATTTGGGATTAGAATTGAATGAATTACGTAAAAGCATTGAAAATTCAATAAGTATTGGAACAGGCGGTAAAATAGATGTGACCCTGGGCAACGAGGCAAGGGTATGTCTCAACTATGCAATGGAGGAGGCAAAAAATTTTGGTCACTCCTATGTCGGGACTGAACATCTGCTCCTTGGGGTCATTAGAACTGAAGGCAGCCTTGGTGCCCAAATCTTAGAATCTATCGGTGTTGACTATGAGACTGTTAAGAATGAGATAATTCAACTCTTACGACCTGAAGGTGTTGCCGCTGGCAAAGGGAAGCCCAAAAATCGAAGCTCGGCTTTGGAACTATTTTCTCGGGATTTAACCCAGCTTGCCCGAGAAAATAAATTAGACCCAATTATTGGTCGGGAGAAGGAGATTGAAAGGGTAGTTCAAATTCTTTCCCGTCGAAAGAAGAATAATCCAGTATTGATTGGTGAGGCTGGTGTCGGAAAGACTGCAATCGTTGAGGGTCTTGCCCAAGATATCGTTGTTAGCAATGTTCCAGAATCCCTAAAAAGTAAAAGGGTATTGGCTCTTGATATGGCTTCCATCGTTGCAGGCACAAAATATCGTGGCCAATTTGAAGAGCGGTTGAAGGCAGTAATCAATGAAGTGACAAAGAATAAGGACATCATAATCTTCATTGATGAACTTCATACAATTGTTGGCGCAGGTGCAGCCGAAGGTGCAATAGATGCATCGAATATGCTCAAACCCGCACTGGCAAGGGGAGAGCTTCAGTGCATTGGTGCCACAACGCTTGAGGACTATCGAAAATACATCGAAAAGAATGGTGCCCTGGAGCGCAGGTTCCAGCCCATCATTGTTAATCCACCTACGGTCCAAGAGACAATTAATATTCTACAGGGCCTAAGGAGGAGGTATGAAGAACACCATCAGGTTGTTTATACCGATGAGGCGCTCGAGGCTGCTGCATATCTTTCTGACCGCTACATCACCGACCGTTTTCTACCTGATAAGGCGATTGATGTTATCGATGAAGCTGGGGCAAAGGTAAAACTTTCCAGGGTTGTAAAAGACCCCGCGATTTTAGAACTGGAAGCCAAACTGAATGAAATCAAAATGAAGAAAGAAAAGATGGTTATGGACCAAAGGTATGAAGAGGCGGCTGATCTACACAAGGAGGAACTGAAAATTCATGATCTACTGAAAAAGAAAGAATCAACATCCACCTTAGCCAATCCTACCGTTATAGAAGAAGATATTGCCTTTGTTGTATCAAGATGGACGGGCATCCCAGTATCGAAGATCGAAGAGAAAGAATCAAAGAGGCTCTTGAAGATGGAGGATGAACTAAAGAAGAAGGTTGTTGGCCAGGATGAAGCTATTTCGGTAATAGCCAAGGCAATTAGGCGTAGTCGTGCCGGGGTGAAAGACCCGAGAAGACCAATTGGTTCGTTTATCTTCTTAGGTCCCACAGGTGTGGGGAAAACTGAGTTGGCGCGCCGTCTTGCAGAATTTTTATTTGGTTCTATAGATTCACTAATTATGCTGGATATGTCTGAATACATGGAAAAATTTAATGTCTCGAGACTTATCGGCGCTCCCCCTGGCTATGTTGGTTATGAAGAGGGTGGTCAGCTAAGTGAAAAGGTCAGAAGAAAACCATATTCAGTCATTCTCTTCGACGAGATTGAGAAGGCACATCCTGATGTATTCAATATTCTCTTGCAAATTCTTGAAGATGGCCATCTTACTGACTCTTATGGAAGAAAAGTAGATTTCAGAAATACTGTAATTATAATGACATCCAATATTGGCACAGCAGAGATAAAAAGGAGTGATGGCATAGGATTTGGGAAAATTGAGCCTAACATGTCTTACGAAAAGATGAAAGAACGACTTATGGAAGAGGTCAAAAAACTCTTCTTCCCCGAATTTCTAAACCGCGTTGATGAGATAATCGTCTTCAGACAATTGAACAAAGATGAGATGATGAAGATTGTTGGCATCCTCATAGCTGAGCTTGAGGAACGACTTGGTGAAAAGAAGATGCAGATTGAGATTGATGAGCCAAGCAAAGAATTGCTTGTTGAAGAGGGGTTTGATCCTCAGTTTGGCGCCCGACCAATTAAACGCACAATTCGTAGATTGATAGAGGAGCCACTTTCAGAAGAAATTTTGAAAGGGAATTTAAAAAATGGTAAGCATATTAAACTTGTAAGGGTTGGTGATAGATTGGAATTTAAGACTAGATGATATTCCTCTATCTTCTGCTATCCTACACAATCGTTGACATCAAAATTGACGCAAAATGGACTGACCCACAACTTATTCTCCAAACCGCCGGGTTTAAAACTGGTGATGTGTTCAAAGAATCGCTGGTAAGGGATGCAATCATTAATCTTTCGAAACTACGATTATTCAATACGATTATTATTGATACATCTATTATTGGAGATGGTATATTCATAAAGATTGGTGTTGAGGAAGCACCTTTTTTAAGTGGTGAACCCAAGTTTATCGGTAATAAGAAGGTTAAGGAAAGTGACTTAAAAAAGAAAGTCGAGCTTAAAAGCGGACAGGTTCTAACGGATAAAGTAATCTTTGACGCAAAGGCAAAGATTTTGGGCATCTATAACGAAAAGACTTTTCATAACACAGAGGTTAGCGATAGTTTAGTCCCTGATACACTCAATAAGGTAAATTTAGTCTTCTCAATTAAAGAAGGCAAACAGATGCGTATTGGAAGAATCAAGATTGATGGCAATGAGGTATTTTCCGATAGTAAAATCAAAAGGAAGATATCAACGAAGGAGAAAGGTTTTTTAAGAAGTGGCAAGCTGGATAAAGATAAGTTGAAGGATGACATCGAAAAGATAAAGATATTTTATAAAGAGAATGGTTTTTTAGATGTCCAGGTCGATGAGCCAAAAATGGAAATTGAATATAATAAACTTACTATAACAATCGCAATTAAAGAAAATAGAAGATATTATGTGGGAAATATTAAGTTTAACGGTAATAAGGTATTTGATACACTTCAACTTAAAAAATTACTCAGGTATAAAAGTGGTGATATCTATAATCTAACCAGAGTTCACCAGACCTTGCAAGATTTTTACTATTCTTATCAAGATGAAGGATATATATATTGTGCAATAATACCAATTGAAAATGTGTTGGATAGTATCATTGACATCGAATATACAATTAATGAATCTTCGCCGGCAAATATAAACCGAGTTATCATAACAGGAAATTATCGAACAAAAGAGAAAATAATTAGACGAGAGATTGTCACTATGCCGGGCGAGCGTTTTCGCCGCTCAGAAATAATTAGAAGTCAAAGAGAAATATTTAACTTAGGTTTTTTTGAGGATATTCAAATTGACACCGGCACACCTGATGATAGTGGTAATCTCGATTTAGTATATAAAATTAAAGAGAAGGAAGGCATTGGAACAATTGGTGCTGGCATGGCATATTCAGCGCAGGATAAACTAACTGGTTATGTTGAGCTCTCACATCCAAATCTCTTTGGGACCGGACAGCGTGTTTATACTAAATTTGAAATTGGTGGAAGATTGACAAATTTTCAGATTGGGTTTACTGAACCCTGGTTTTTTAGCACAAGAACATCCGTGGGTTTCGAATTATACTATACGAATCGGCTGTGGGATTACTACACAAAAAGGGATATTGGCGTTTCTACCAATTTATCATTTCCTTTTATTCTCGATTATTCACGCTTCAATTATAATTTTAAAATTGAAAGGACCCAGATATTGGATATATCTAAGACCTATACACCACCTTCCACAGGATACAATCTTTATGAAGATACCGTTCCCAAATGGACGCTCGCGAATACTGTCGGTATAACCAGAGATACTCGAGATTATATCTTCAACCCCTCGAGCGGTTCTTATATCTCTTTACAGTCGGAATTCGCCAAAAAATTTCTTTTTGCCAATATTGACTACAACCGATTCACTTTTGAAACCAGGACATACTTTCCTCTTTTCTGGAAATTTGTTTTGGTATCACGGATGAGGGCGGGGATTGTCACAAGCACGGACCAGGTTCCTTTTTATAAAAGGTTCTATGCCGGTGGCATTGGTGAAGATGGTGTCCGAGGTTATCCCGATCGTTCTCTTTCACCAAAGGAAGATGGCCGTTTGATAGGTGGTGATGCACTATTTATAAACAATCTCGAATTGAAATTGAAACTTTCTCAGGGTTTTGCCCTCCTGTGCTTCTTTGATATGGGTAATGCATTTCCATCTTATAAAGAGATTAACTTCCATAACCTCTATCGAGGTCTGGGTGTGGGTGTAAGGGTAGAAATACCTATGATGGGTGTTATCGGTTTTGACCTCGGGTATGGCTTCGATCGAGAGCGACCCGGATTTGAACCCCATTTTCAGATAAATCCGTTTGGGATGTTTTAGTGTTTAGTGAGGTAAAATGAAAAGAAGCCTTATTATTATAATTCCGATTATTTTATTATCCAAAGAATTGAAAATTGGTTTCGTTGAGTCGAATCGAATCTTCTTAGAATACCAGGCCACTGCTTCGGCAACCAATCAATTCAATGAATATGTAAATATGTATCGAGATTCAGCCGCCACCCTTCAAAAGAATGTCGAAAAGTACAAATTAGAACTCGAGGCGCAGAAACTCCTTCTTTCCGAAGAGGCACGACTTAAAAAACTCGATGAAATAGAGGGGCTAACCAAGGCATATAATCAATTTCTCCAGGATGTTTTCGGTGCGCGGGGAAGGATCGAACAAAAGAACGATGAGCTGATGGCGCCGCTCCTGAAGAAGATAAACTATGCCGTTGCAAAGATTGCCCAGCAGGAAGGATTTGCAATAGTGCTTGACCTTTCAGAAGGCGTATTTTATGCCTCAAGTGAATTGAATCTCACTGATTTGGTAATAAATGAATTGAACCGTGAGTATGGGCCACAAACACTACCCACTGGTGAGACAAAGAAAACAATCGGTATCTTCCCATTGAGGGAAGAGAATACCGAGGCATTCAATGCCGAACTTGGTCAAAAATGTCAAAGTGAATTGTACAATGCAATTGCTTCCTTTTCTCAGAAATATACGGTTGTGAGCAAATCGGCAATAAATGCAGAGTTCTATAAGCGAGGTTTAGGAAGAAATATCGATGAGTCCCAGGCATTTATCATTGGTCTCGCTCTACTATGTGACTATATAATTATAGGAAAGGCGACCCAATTTGGCACGAAGATTGAGTATACAATTACTTTAAAAAATACGAGGACAAGAGACACAATATTGCAGAAAACGAGTAGTGTAACCGAAGAGATAAAACTTACAGAATCACTCAATAACGACCTGAGGGCCCTTTTGGCGGAATTGGAGAAAAAATAAGTTTATTGAACGGCTTATTCTAAATCTGGATGTCTCTTCTTTACTTCCCGTATTAACTCCCTTATTTCCCGTTCAAATTCTTCCTGAAATATTAAATACTTCGCCTGCTGGGTTGGTGTAAGAACTTCCTTCATTTCCTGAATTATCTTTTTTTGTCCTTCTGCCTTTTTTTCAAGAACAGTCTCATATCTACTGATAGATTTTGCAATTTCATTGTCCGGCACATTATTCTTTACCATTTTCTTCAATTCGAATATTATATCCATACGTTCCTTTTGAAATACTTGTTCAATCTTTCGTAATTCATTCAATCTCGGAAAGAATTTTGTTGCCTGTTCAGTGGTTAGGTCTAATTCTTGGGTAAGGCGGTATATCCTAACCTTTTCGATAATCTCCCGTGGGTCTTTTTCATCAAATGGCTGTCCAAAAACCATCGCAGTAAAAAAGATGAAAATTATTAATTTATTCATAAAACCTCCTATAAATTTATTGGACTAAAGTCCCTAATTTTTTTATATATTGAGGCCATACTTACTATGAACCTTCTTGATGAACTCTTCTTTTTCTTCCCTGGCAAGTTCATTTATGCTCTCTTCGACATCTGGCTGGAAGTATTCTTCCAGGGCTGTAAACTGTTTTGATAATTTTTCGTCAACAACCCTGTCAAGCAAAAGGTAACTGATATCTTTGCTCTCTAACAAATTTGAGACCGGTATCGAGATTTCAATAGTTTGCCTGGAGGGTTTGAGAAGTACAAAAATTATTAGGGCCGCCATTGCTGCAGGGGAGAGAATACCGAGTGTCTTCCAGACAGGATATCTTTTGTATACAATCTCTCTTTGATGTCCCTTTATCTTTAGTTTCTCAAAAAACTCTTGTTCTGGTGCTGGAACTTCATCATATTTAAAGATATCGTAAAGTTTTTTATATTCTTCAATCTCCTTTTGACAATAATTACAGAATTTCAAATGATTCTCAAAATCGAGACGGTCTTTATCGCTTAATAACCCTTCAATGTAATCAATGATTTTTCCACCAATCATGCATCTCTTCATACCCAATCCTTCAAAAATATTCTTAGCTTCTTTATTGCATGGTGATAGTTTGCCTTTGCAGTTCCTGTTGTAATGGACATAATCTCACCGATTTCATCAAATTTATATCCGTCATAATTGCGCAAAATAAAGACCATTCGTTGTCTGTCTGGCAATTTGGTTAGCGCATCATCTATTGCCTTCTTCATCCTTATCCTCTCCTCCATTGGCATTGTATCAGTCTTATATTCAGGGATATCCGTAATTTCTTTCCTGTGTTCCTTTCGTTTAAATGAGATACAGGTATTAACCGTAATTCGGTAAAGCCATGTAAAAAATCTGCATTTTTCATTAAATTTTTTAAGATTGTTATAAACTTTAATGAATATGTCATGGATAAGTTCCCGGGCATCTTCGCTATTTCTCGTATATCGGTAACAAATCGAATAAAGTGCCAACTGATACTTCTCAAAAAGATGATCAAATGCCTTCTCATCACCGAGTTTAAAACTTTTGACAAGAATTGCATCCTCATCTCCATACATAACTATTAGACGCCTGTTAACTAATAAAAGGTTTAATAATTAATGAAATAGAATCGGCAAAATGATCCCTAATTTAATATTCCTCTTCTTCAGTATAAATTTCAAAGTTGTCCTTTTCAGCACCGCACTCTGGGCAGACCCAGTCTTCCGGCAGGTCTTCAAATAGGGTCCCTGGTTCTATGCCATTGTCTGGGTCGCCGAACTCTGGGTCGTAGATATACCCGCAGATCGTGCATTGCCATTTATTCATCTATTCCTCCTTTTCAGGTTTCTATTTTAATTAAAAATCTTTTAAAGTCAAGAGTCGGATTAAGAGATTTCTGTATAATTATATGCTTAATATCTTAGTGTTTGAACCACTTGAAATATTGGTTTATTTCTATAAAATTATATTATGCATGAGGCAAAAATTGACAAAATTTTATCCGTCAAAAAGCCCGCAGGTTTTTCAACTTATGATTTGATAAGGATTTTTAAAAGAGAGACGCACTTTACTGGAAGGATCGGCCACGGAGGCTCGCTCGACCCTTTTGCAACTGGCGTAGTGCTCTTATTATTAGGTGAAGCAACGTCAAAATTCGAGGCGATCAAAGATTGGGAAAAGGTCTATTTGGCGGGGATTAGGCTGGGTGCCTCTTCGACGACTGAGGATGCGGTAGGGGAAATAAAAATAACAGAAGATAAGAATAAGCCTACGATTTCTAAATCCATGATAGAAAAGACCCTGCAAGGGTTTACAGGCACGATAGAACAGAAAGTTCCTTACTTCTCAGCAGCAAAGCATGAAGGGGTGCCGCTTTATAAATTAGCAAAGAAGGGGATAGCCGTTGAAAAGAGAAAAACCGTAAATATTTCAAATATTGAGTTGTTAAACCTCAAATGGCCACTGTTGACAATAAGGGTGTTCTGCTCAGGCGGTGTATATATTCGACAACTTGCCCATGATATTGGCGAAAAATTGGGTTGCGGTGGATTCTTATACTTTTTGGAAAGAGAAAGGGTTGGCGAATTTACATTGAAAGATTGTTTTACTATCGAGGATTTTAAAAATAAGGGTTTTCTGAGATCAATTTCTGGTATTAATTCGTAGGAATGTTATAAAAAGCAAGGGCAGGCGTTTACTTTTGCACTACTAAGTTCTTTTTCCTTTTTTAACATAAATAGATGGACATGCCACTCCGTGAGGGCATAGGCAATAACCTCAAGAAGAAATCGTAAACTAAATACTGCTAGTAGGCTAAGTGCCTTTCATCAAAATAAATCTCACCCAAATTAAACTAAAATTATTAGCAGGTAATAGAACTTTTTAAATCATTATTTCGGTAAGATTATTACTGATTGAGTTGTAATTGTTCCATTTTCTTACTGATGGCCGGGACAGGAGACCTTCCCCACATTCGAGTCGTAATAATAGGGTCTATTTGTTACCGGGCAGTAAATGTTCTGGATGGATAAGTCCTTTAAATCCTCAAGCCGTTCAGGATACCTGGCATTTTCTGCCAGATAGGTTTGAATGGAGGTTTCGATCTTTTTAATCTGCGCTATACATTCAATATTTTTTGCCCGTTCAATCGGTGATGTGACTGCTGAGTCTTTACCCGTTTTACCACCGGTATAAATCGTTATCGCCACGATAATTAAAATTGCGCCAACCAAAAGTGATATGATAATTGATATTATTCCTATGCCATGTTTGTTTTCTGTTTTCATCATTGTATATTATAAATGCCTGTGTTGAATTGTCAATGAGTAAAAGCTCTTGATTGCCCTGATTTTAGAAATCCATTGATAAAAGTCTAATTTTAAATATAATTATTCGTGCATGAACTTCTTGGATTGAAGAAATACTTCTTAAGATATCGCTGGCAAATCATTATCGGCATCCTCGCCCTCATTGTTATTGACCTCATGCAACTCTTTATCCCTCGAATATTGAAGATTGCGATAGACAGGCTTGTCGCAAGTAAGATTGGCTTATCAGGGTTGGGATTTTACTTTTTGTTGATAATGGTTATTGCAATTGGGATTGCCATTGGACGTTTCTTCTGGCGATATCTACTCATCGGTTCGTCGAGGAAAATCGAAAGGGCGTTACGAATTGACCTTTATAACCATCTCACGACATTAGATACACATTATTTTGATGTCCATAAAACCGGAGATTTGATGGCACATGTAACGAATGATATTAATGCAGTGCGGATGGCAATCGGTTTTGGTTTGGTAATCCTCACAGACATATTTATTATGGGTATCGCCTCTTTGATAATGATGTTGACCATAAGTCTTCGGTTGACCCTGTATGCCCTGATACCATTTCCATTGATTGCCATATTTTCGACAAAATTTGGTGGCGTGATACACCATTTGTTTGAAAAAGTTCAAGGTTCATTCTCAGTATTGACCGAGCGGGTCAGAGAGAACCTTTCAGGCATCAGGGTTGTTAAGGTATTTGTTCAAGAAGAAGCCGAGATTAAAAGATTTAGAAAATTGAGTAATGATTATGGATCGAAAAACATGGATTTGGTGAAGGTTTGGGGAATGTTTTTCCCCATAGTTATGTTTCTTGCGGCAATTGGCGAGGTGATTGTCCTTGGTCTTGGTGGCAGATTTGTGATTTTAGGTGAAATTTCAATTGGTTCTTTTGTTGCGTTTATTGCCTATCTACAGATATTGGTCTGGCCAATGATTGCAATTGGCCGGGCAATCAATATGTTTCAGCGTGGTGCCGCCTCTCAGGGCAGGATAAATAGAATACTCAATGAAAGGCCGAGTATATTGGGTGGTCCTGAAAAGATTGATAAGGTTGAAGGCGAAATTGAATTTAAGAATGTAATATTAATATATGACAATAAAGGAAAACCAGCCCTCAAGAATATAAATTTGACTATAAAACCGAGGGAATTTATTGGTGTAACAGGACCAATTGGTTCAGGCAAGACAAGCCTCGTCAATCTGCTACTCCGTCTTTATGAACCACAAGAAGGCGCTATCTATATTGATGGCAAAAATATTAAAAATTTTGATTTAAAAAATTTGCGAGATAGTATTGCCTATGTACCTCAGGATACCTTTCTGTTTTCAGATACAATTAAGGAGAATATCATTTTTGGCAATCATAATGCACGGATGTCTGATATTGAAAAGGTCAGTCGTATTACCCAGATCCATGAAGAGATTATGCAATTGCCAAAAGGATTTGAGACTTTTATCGGTGAACGGGGTGTAACTTTAAGTGGTGGACAAAAACAGCGGATTGCCCTGGCGAGGGCATTGCTTTTAAATAGACCAATTCTTATTCTTGATGATGCCGTATCATCTGTTGATGCAGAAACTGAGCGCAATATTCTTCTTGCAATTAAAAATGAATTAATAAACAGGACATCAATTATCATTTCTCATCGAATTTTTGCAATAAAAGAGGCGTCGAAGATTATCGTTATTGATGATGGTGAGATTGTTGAGCAGGGGGTGCACAAGGACTTGATAAAATCTAAAGGTCTTTACTACGAAATATTCAAAACCCAGCAGATTGAGATGCAATTGGAGACCTTATAACTATGGAGAATATCCAATTGGAAGAGAAAGAGCTCGGTAAGGTATTTGACTTAAATATTGTTCGCCGTTTATTTAAATTTATAAAACCGTATCTAAGATATTTGGTTTTCTCAGGGATATTTTTACTTATTGCTGCTGGGGTTGAACTCAGCTATCCTTATATAATCAGAATAGCAATTGACAACTTTATAATAAAGGGTGGTCGAATAGTCCAGGAAAAAATCAATGACAAATTTATTGAAATTGGTGCTAATAAGTTTTTTGTTACCCAGAAGGAATTGGAAAAGGTTGATCCTAAATTACTCCACTTATGGGAGAAAGGAGGAAGGATTTCGAAGGAAAGATATTATTATTTATACAGAAATTCAGTTGATTTGAACACATTAAATTTAATGGCAAGGCGTCACGAATTATTTGAGGAGCAAAATAATCTTTTTATCATCTCCTATGAAAATTTGAAAAAACTCAAGCCTTTTGAGACCTTGCAATTACGCAGTCAGGATTTTTCTGGCGTAACAAAGATTGCTATAATTTTTTTATTGGTGATACTTATTGGTGCAGTCGCCAATTTTATTCAGATTTACTTTTCCCAGTATGCTGGACAATTATTTATGCACTCAATGCGCCATGAGATATTCAAGAAGTTGCAAAATTTAGATCTTGTTTTCTTCGACCACAATCCAGTTGGTCGTTTAGTAACAAGGGCAACTAATGATGTTGAAGCAATAAATGAGGCATTTACCCAGGTCTTTGCCGCTTTATTAAAAGATATTATTCTATTGATGGGTATAATTGTCGTGATGCTCTCGATAAATTTGCGTCTTGCCCTTATTTCCTTTACAATCATTCCCCTTGTTCTATTTTTAACCTTATACTTCCGAATCCAGGCGCGAAAGATCTATCGAGAGGTTCGCGCAAAGCTTGCCAGACTTAATGCAATACTACAAGAAAATCTATCTGGTATTCGAGTAATAAAAATTTTCAATCAGGAAGAAGAGAACCAAAGGCGATTTGATAAGGTAAACGAAGATTATTTGAATGCAAATTTAAAAGAGGTTTTATTAATGTCTTTTTTCCGACCAATTATCGAAGTTGTTAGTTCTTTAGGTATCGGGCTGGTCCTATATTATGGTGGTGCTCAGGTGATATCAGGCAAGGTTTCCCTGGGTATTCTTGTTGCTTTCGTTACTTATGTGGAAATGTTCTTTAGACCAATAAGAGAACTCACTGAATCTTATACATTGCTCCAATCAGCTATGGCATCGAGCGAGCGCATCTTTTTGTTACTTGATGAAAGGATAGTAATCAGGTCGAAACCCAATGCGATCGAATTAAAGGAGGTGAGAGGACAGATTGAATTTAGAGATGTCTGTTTCAGTTACGATGTAGCCCAACCTGTTACTGGTAAGGAGACTAAAAAAGATTGGGTGCTTAAGGAGGTTTCATTTAAAGTCCTTCCTGGTGAGCACATTGCCATTGTTGGACCAACTGGTGCCGGTAAGACCTCAATCATCAGTCTTATCTCAAGACTCTACGAAATCCAGAGGGGCAAGATTCTTATTGATGGCATTGATATCAAGGATATTGAATTGGAATCATTAAGGTCAAAGATTGGGGTTGTAATGCAGGATGTCTTCCTGTTTACGGGTGATATAAAATCGAATATTCGTTTAAATCTTCCGATAGCGGATGATAAGATAAGAGAGATTGCCGCATACATAAACGCCGATAAGTTTATTGACCGATTCCCTAATAAATATGATGAAGATGTTATGGAGCGGGGCGTTACATTTTCTACTGGTGAGCGGCAACTATTATCCTTTGCTCGAGCATTGGCATTCACGCCAAAAATTCTTGTCCTTGATGAGGCAACGGCAAACATTGATGCTGAGACAGAGAATCAAATTCAAGATGGTTTGAAAAAATTGATGGCGGGCCGAACCTCGATTATCATCGCGCATCGGTTAAGCACAATAAAACAAGTTGACCGCATCTATGTCATTCATAAAGGCGAGATTAGAGAGATTGGTTCTCATGACGAGCTATTAAAGAAAAAAGGTATCTATTATAATTTGTACAAATTGCAGGTCTTGCAAGCTTGATTGGTATTAAATTTTGGTATTGACAAATTGTTTAGATTCTGTATAATTCAACTATGTGTGGGATAGTTGGTTATGTTGGTCCTCGTGATACCGCCAGCGTATTGCTTGGTAGTCTATGGCGATTAGAATATCGTGGTTATGACTCCAGCGGTATCGCAGTCATAGAGAACAGCGAATTATCAATAAGAAAAGTGCCGGGTAGGTTAAGCGAATTAGAGGAGCTTATCAAAAAGGAACCCGTTGAAGGACGGATTGGCATTGGTCATACAAGATGGGCGACCCACGGGATACCCCATGAGAAAAATACACATCCTTTGATTGATTGTAATGAGGAGATTGCCATTGTTGTTAATGGCATAATCGAAAATTATCTTTCACTAAAGGACGAACTCGAGGCAAAAGGTCATCTCTTTCGCTCACTTACCGACTCCGAGGTCATTGTCCATCTTATTGAAGAAAATATTCATGAAGGACTGTATAATAGTGTTAGGGCTGCTATTAAAAGATTAGTTGGTGGTTACGCATTCGCTATCATTTCGACCAAGGAGCCAGACAAAATTTTATGCGCCCGACATGATGCGCCCCTTATCTGTAGTATAAATCAAGATGAAGCTGCTTGTGCTTCCGACTTTTCTGGTATTATCACTATCTTTAATGATGTAATAGATTTACCAAATGATTCTATTACCGTAATTGCCCCCGGAAAATATACAATCACCGACTTCGATGGTAAAGAAGTTAATGTTCAACCACGGCGCGTTACCCTTAAGATTAAGGATATTGAGAAGGGTAAATTCTCACACTTTATGCTTAAGGAAATATTTGAGCAACCGAAGATTCTTAAAGGTATTATTGAAAAAAGAATAAAAGATAGTCAGATTGATTTGGGTTACGAACTAAATTTCGCAGAAAATGAATTGAAAAAAATCTCAAGGATTTTTATTCAGGCATGTGGAACATCATGGCACGCCGGCATAATTGGTAAATATCTTATTGAAAGGTTTGCTCGTGTTAGTACCGAGGTGGATATTTCAAGTGAATTTCGCTATCGTGATGCAGTTCTTGATGGTGATACAATGGTGATGGCGATAAGTCAATCAGGTGAAACAGCCGACACAATTGCTGGCATAAGGGAGGCGAAGACAAAATTTTTGAAGGTTTTGTCATTGATTAATGTTCCCCATTCAAGCATCTATCGTGAATCGGATGGCACAATATCAATAGATGCGGGTCCGGAGATTGGGGTTGCTTCAACCAAGGCATATACTTCTCAAATACTTAATCTTTATCTATTCAGTTTATATCTTGGCAGGCTCAGGGGATTCGTAAGTCTTGAAGAGATGGAAATGCATCTATCGGAGATAAAAAAGATACCATGCCAGATTGATGAAATTTTAGATAATGAATATGTTATAAAGGAAATTGCCTTAAAATTTTATAATTCAAGGGATTTTCTCTTCCTGGGCCGGGGCATTAATTATCCAACCGCACTTGAGGGCGCATTGAAATTAAAAGAAATATCTTATATTCATGCTACAGGCTATGCAGCTGGCGAGATGAAGCACGGTCCTATTGCTTTGATAGATGAAAACATGCCGGTTGTCTGTATCAATCCGCAATCGAGTGTTTATGAAAAGATGTTTAACAATATGGAGGAAGTAAAGGCAAGACAAGGAATTATAATCAGCGTAATGAGTGAGGGCGATGTTAGAATAAAAACAATTAGTAATTATTCTATATCAATTCCATCATGTATCGAATACATTTCACCAATATTGGCAGTTATTCCATTACAACTTTTTGCCTATCAAATTGCAACATTGAAGGGACTTGATGTTGACCGTCCCCGTAATCTTGCAAAGAGCGTTACTGTTGAATAATTTAAATGAGGCTTGACCTTTTGAAAAAAAGGCAGATTGCATTGGCAGGTGATGTAGTTATAAAGCCATTTGCTATGGATGTACTTAATATTGGCGGGGTTGATGTAGCATATAAGAAGAACCGTCTTTATGCCTGGGTAACAGTGATGGCACATCCATTCAATGTTATAATTGATAATGCTTGGGCAGTGGGTAGTTCTTCTTTCCCTTATATACCGGGATTCTTGTCATTTCGTGAAGTCCCAGTAATAGTGAAGGCATTTAATAAATTGATTTTAAAACCAGACTTAATCTTAGTTGATGGTCAGGGTATTGCACATCCAAGAGGTCTCGGTCTTGCCTCGCATCTCGGCCTGGTTCTCAAAAAACCAACCATCGGTTGTGCAAAGTCACATCTCTTTGGTGAATTTAGGATGCCTGGACTGCGACGAGGTTCTAACACATTTCTCAAGAATGGAATGAGAAAAATTGGCATGGTTTTAAGAACACAGGATAGTGTGAAACCACTTTTTGTATCACCGGGCCACCTTGTTGACTTTAACGATTGCCGTAGATATGTGTTGATAACAACAAAAAGACAGCGCATTCCTGACCCAATAAGGTTTGCTGACCATAATGCAAGGAAGATTGCGTGTGAACTATAAAAACAGAATGGAGGAAATATGTCAGAAGTAAGACGGGATATCGTAACCGATACCTGGGTAATTATTGATACTGAAAATGACGAGATTCCAAAGGCATCGGCAGAATTTCCTGAAAGGGATCAACCTTGTCCATTTTGTGAAGGTAATGAACAGCAGACACCCAGGGAAATATTTGCCATAAGGGATGGCACGCCACCTGATAGGCCGGGCTGGAAAATAAGGGTCGTGCCCAATATTAATCCCATCCTGCGGATTGAGGGTGAACTGCAGAAGTTTGGCATTGGTGTCTATGATATGGTTACGGGTATTGGTGCCAATGAAGTGATCATTGAAACACCGCAGCACATAAGAAATATTTCTGAATTATCTCAAGAGCAGATTGCCCTTGTTTTGCAAACATATCGAGCAAGGATTGAAGACCTCCACAAAGATAAACGGATACGTTATATACTTATTTTTAAAAATTATGGTCGTCTTGCTGGGGCCTCAACGATTGCCCATACCCATTCAGACCTTATTGCATTGCCCGCAACCCCGATACGGGTCAAGCTCAAACTGAGTGGCGCACTCCAATACTATGGATATAAAGAACGGTGCATATTTTGTGATATTATACAACAGGAGATAGAGTTAGGTGAAAGGCTCATACTACAGAGTGATAAATTTGTTGTGCTTGCCCCTTATGCCTCAAGATTTCCTTTTGAACTTTTTGTTTTGCCTAAACAGCACGAATTCTGTTACAGGCTTATTGATAATAACGAAACCAACGACCTGAGTTTTGTATTAAAAAAGATTTTTAAATCCTTATCCGATGTCCTTGGCAATCCGCCTTATAATCTTATTCTCAATGATAGCCCAAATCTATTGCCAAGGGCTGATTACTGGAAGACCATTGAACAGGATTTTCACTGGCACATGGAGATTATACCACGTATTCTTAGAACCACTGGATTTGAATTAGGGACAGGCTTTTATATAAATCGTTTTGCCCCAGAAAAGGTAGCGGGTATCTTAAGGGCGAATCTATGATTAAGGCGGTCATCTTTGATCTTGATAACACCCTGGTTGATTTTTTAGCAATGAAGGAGGCGGCGATTGACTCTGCAGTTCTTGCAATGATTGATGCTGGTTTGAAGATGAACAAGGAGGATGCAAAAAAGAAGATTTATGAAATTTATAAGGAAGCAGGAATCGAGGACCAGAAGGTCTTCGATAAATTTTTAGAACGGGAATTTGGTGTAATTGACTATCGAATTCACGCCGCCGGTATCATCGGTTATCGTCGTGCACGAGAAGCCGCATTAGTCTTATACCCTCATGTCCAGTTAACCTTGATGGAACTGGTTAAATTAGGTTTGAAACTTGCCGTAGTGACCGATGCACCAAGGCTCCAGGCATGGCTCAGGCTGTGTCAATTAAATTTGCAGCATATGTTCCATGTAGTTATTACATTTGAGGATACCAGTAAAAGAAAGCCTGACCCAGCACCCTTTGAATTAGTGCTCAACAAATTGAAGATAAAGCCAGAAGAGGCAATTATGGTTGGTGATTGGGCAGAACGAGATATTGTCGGTGCTAAACTCTTGGGTATGAAAACAGTTTTTGCCCGCTATGGTGATACATTTGGCACGGTGAATTCAGACGCAGATTTTGAGATTGATGATATTATTCAGCTACTGGATATTGTGGACAGTTTATCTAAGGGCTATCCAGGTGACAGGTGATCAGAGAATCAGACAAAACAGATTCCTGATAACCTGTTTTTCTGGTGTTCTGATATTCTATAAGCTATGGAGCGTATTCTTATCAGCGCTTGTCTTTTAGGCATCCATTGCCGTTATGATGGAAAAGATGCCTTTCACAAACAAGTAAAGGGGTTACTTAAAAATAAATATGTCGTCTTTGCCTGTCCAGAGCAACTTGGTGGTTTACCAACACCGCGACCAAGGAATCACATAATAGGCGAGAGGATAATAAATAAACTGGGTTATGATGTGACAAAAAATTTTTATCGAGGGGCAAAGGAATTTATAAAGATTGCAAAAAAATTTGGTGTGCAGAGATTATATCTAAAGAGTAAGAGCCCATCCTGTGGTGAAGAAGGTATTGTTACAAAATTATTACCGCCCGGGCTCAAAGTGAAATATCTGAAATGATTCTTTTTTTTATTTATTTCCAAATTTTGCCGGAAAAGGAGTCTTTCACTTACCAGACCATTGACCGTGGAAAAACCGGCGAAATCGAGGTGATTTCTCAAAAGGATAACCTTGGTTATCATATAATATATACATCCGACCGTTTTATTGAGGTAGTTCTTGATACGCTAAATCTGCAAACCTTTTATCTTAGGAAGGTAGTGAATGGTAAATTGGACTTGACTATTTCAAGAAGGAATAACTTCGAGGTCTGGTTTAAAGGGAAGAAGAGGTTGTATAAAGAAGACGAGCCTGTATACGACCGTCATACACTCGATTTTGTATTTCGGGGATTTGAATATAACAAGAATTTCAAAAAAAGAATAAGACTCCATGTTCCTGAATTGATGATTGTAAATGCTGATATCAAGGTTATCGGTGAAGAGATAATTTCAGGTCCCTGTGGTGATATTCCCTGCTGGGAGATAAAGATGACACCGAGGGTTATTTTCATGCGCACAAAATATTTCTTCTGGATCGAAAAGAACTATCCCCATAGATTTATTAAATATATGGACTCTACAGGCAAGAATCAGATTTTACTGATAAGATATGAAGTAGATAGTAGTCGGTAGTTAATAGACAGTAATTAGTTTTTCAATTCGTTATTTAACCACCACCAATTTTCTCGTTTCGGTGAAGGCTCCGGCATTCAGGCGATAGAAATAGACCCCATCAGGAACATAAAAACCTTTATCGTCTCTACCATCCCAGCGCACAGAATAACGACCAGGCATCTGAGATTTATCTATTAGCCTCCTTATAACCTGGCCTGATATGTTATAAACTGTAAGTTCAACTGTGGATGCCACAGGTAAGGCATAATCAATACGGGTTTCAGAGACCATCGGATTTGGAAAGCTTTGCCCAAGTGAGAATTGCTTTGGTAGAGAAAGATCTGAAATTTCTGAAGATTGGGGTCCGCCTCCACCTGAAGACTTTTCGTATTCAAAGAGTACCAAAGTCGCACATAAAGCCCTGTTACCTAATATCTTAATATCAATCATACTATCACAATAGAAATTACGAGGCAACATCTTTTTAAATTTGATGAGTGTATCCGGCAATAACACAACCCCGCCAATCAGAACATCATCAACCTTGACAGTAAGCGGTAGATTATTATAACCATGCTGATAAACACAAGCCGTAAGACCATAAACACATTCGGGATTTAAGTTATCAAATTGATACTCAACATACTGATTATCAATATCAACCTTTTGGTAGGGCGCGCTTCCATATTGCACATACCCTTGACGCCTTAAACAGAATGGCGATGGCTCTGCTTCACCACCTTTTGCGATGTAAAATGGAAGTCCTCCGGATTCGCCCCCGCCGCCAATTGAGATACTCGTAAACTTAATATCAAAAGGCGGCTGGGAATTCTCAGTCCAGATAAAGTAGACATTAGTGCCGGTGATATCCTGCCTGTGTGAAAGATGTGGGAAGACCGAACCCTTATCCGCAGAATTACTGATATTCGTTGGCGGTAACCATGTCCAGAGCATCGGGTCATACATGGAAAAGTATATTTCCGTGTTATTTACCGTCACATTCTCAACCCAGGCACAGAAAAAACCGCTGGTAAGCACAGGAAACATCGAGGGCGTTTCGGTTGTTGAAACCGGCCATATCCAGCTCCAGACTCGGCGCTGTTGCGCCTCATCAAACATCACATGCCGCCAGTAAATGTCCTGTTGATTGCTTACGCCTTCAGCATCCCAGACCGCATAAACCACACTGCCTTCTACAGTTAAAGAGGGATGATGACAATTTGTAAGACTAATAAAATCATCTGTAGAAACAATGTCAATCTGACCCCAAGTGCCGTCTGTCTTACGGGAGTTGTAGTAAATTACTGCATTATCTTCCCAGACCACATGAACACGATATGTAGCACCCGGCATAAAACCGATGCAGGGATTGATACCAGGACCAACATCTTCAACTGGACCGGGCTGCGGATTTGTAACATCAAACTGCCGATAATACACTTTATCAGTATTACCTTCGTTATCATGAACAGAGTAAACCAAGCGCCCATTATCATCCCCATCACCGATAGCGAATGATGGCGCTCCCAAGTCGGTAGTGGGTGTTGAGACGACAACTGGTGCAGGCTGGGTCCAGATAGCATTGTTAAAATCATACCTTGAGAAATAGATGGTATCCTCATCGCCTGTTGTAAGATAGACAATCCCAAGGATGAAATTATCGAGGTTACTAATTGCTGGACAACATCCCTGCCCGATCTCCATCTTCTGTGACCAGGTCTGACCCGCATCAAATGAGTGGACAGCATAGATTACACAACCAGATTCATAGGTTACCCATATTTCATCGGTTCCTTCAACTCTGCACATTTTGCGACCCTGGTTGAAGCTGGTCGCCTCGGGTGATGAAGAAAGAAGGTGTTTGTTAATGAATTGCGGGTAAAAGACATAAGTGCCGCCAGGTGTGCCTGCATAAACCTTTTCCGGCTGTGATTTATCAATTGACAGGTCGTTTATATAACTCGGAGGATATTGTCCTGGTGGCAGTGTAAACTGAAACCATTTTGCGGCACCGTCCACGGTGCAATAAAGCGCATTTGCTGCGGAGTTACCATCTACTTGAGCCAGTGTATGAAGAATACTTGGTTCCTCCGGGTCAACTTCGAGATCCGTTACATAAGTTTCACTTAATCCATCAATTTTTTTCTCAAATAATAGGGCACCGTTTGTGCTCTTAAAAATTCCTGAATCACCCCCAGCAAATATGTTTGATGTATTTATTGGATCTATAGCAATTTCATTCGTCGCGCCAAAACATCCTGCACCGACCTGTTCCCACAAATACCCGCCGTCATAACTTTTATGAAATGAACGAATTGGCGATTCCTTTTGATAAACATATCCAGCGGTATATATTATGTTACTTTGAGAGGGGTCAGTTTCAATTGTATATAGGCCCCCTTCAAAAGTAAATTCATACCGCTCCCAGCTGCCTCCGCCATCAATAGTTCGCCAGATACCCGGAGATGAAGCTAGCCCAAACCGTGCATCACAGGTGCGAACAATATCAGCGTTAGTATTGCTAACAGTTAGATCTTTAATTCCCCAGCCGCCATATAAGCATGTATACCAACTGAGCCCATTATCAATTGTCTTAACAACAGCACCCACTTCACCATAAAACGACTCGTAGACAACGTTGATAGCAGAAGTCGCAATCTCAATATCACTACCAGACCAATTAGGTGGTGCAAAATAACTGCCATTCATATATACCCAATGCCAATTTTCACCTGCATCAATACTTTTGGTTATGCCATCAACCCTTTTACCAGCAGGGTCAAAGGCATATGAAATCCCGTAGATATTTCCGTTTACAGCGGAAACATTTTTTACCTCAGCCGGTTTAAAGCCTTTTGTCTTCTCTACCCAGGTATTAGCGTAATTATCACTTTTATATAAAGCAGCACAACCACCAGTAAATAGAGTGCCGGCCGTGCCTGGATGTTGAACCAAAGATACAAGGTCATTATTATTAACAATTCCTTCATCACTTTCAACCCAGTCGCTACCATAATTTTCACTCTTGTAGAATCCGTGCGGTGCACAATCAAAGGTGCGAAATATCGCATACATTATTGAACCGGGAATAGGGGCATTTTTTTGAACTGTTATACCAGTAGGAATAGGACAATAATATGGCCAAGAACCCATATTGAATACCTCATCCCAATTTCCTCCATCATTAGTTGTTTTATAAATTCGTGGCGATTTCTGCTGATATGGATAGACAATAACCGAAGCGAATAAGATGTTTGGCGTCTGGAGAGTATTTACAGTTACACAATAGATGTCGCAACCCTCTGGTAATGGCGGTGTTAATTGCGTCCAATTTGTCCCACCATCAGCACTCTTATAGACTGAATTATTGGTCGCCAAATAAAGAATGTTGGGGTCATCAGGTTTAATATAAATATCCCTCACTGAAACCGATTGCGGAAAGTCCCCGCATGGATTCCAGGTAGTGCCCCCATTAGTTGTTTTATAAAGACAGATTGAGCCACCACTTGCCTTAAATCCAACATAAACAATCTGGGAATTTGTCGGGTCCATCGCAAAACAAAGGGG
>Ga0315310_10000210_pt1 | contig 38882 bp, 40 predicted proteins | sample TDP5_MG_FD_203630 | JGI IMG/M metagenome (GOLD analysis project Ga0315310, IMG submission 203630) | Freshwater sediment microbial communities from Lake Towuti, South Sulawesi, Indonesia - TDP5 | ecosystem: Environmental > Aquatic > Freshwater > Lake > Sediment | place: Indonesia: South Sulawesi...
GGTTAAGGTTGAATCTTCTTGATAGGTTTTTCAGATCGTTAAGCACGTACGTGAAAACGTAGCCCCTCCACCTTCCCCACCTATCCTCCGCGATCTTTTTGAGTTTTGGAATGATGCTTCGAGGCGATTCCGCCTCTCCTCCTAAGAGAAGCACGCTAAATATTTTTGCGCTCCAGACGTCTAGCGCGAAGCCTGGATGAGGAGAGACTATGTCCGCTGAGTACTCGCCTATCCCTTTCAGTTCCATAAGCTTAGCCTTTGCCTCCTCAGCCGGCACCTTTTCGAGCTCTCGAAGCGTTGGAAAGCCCTTGCACAAGGCTTGAGCTATGCCCTTCAGAATTTTGGCCCTGTAGCCGAGCTTGCACCTCTCCTCAAGTTCTCTCACGTCGGCTCTGGCTATCTTCTCTGGAGAAGGCCAGTAGGAGACTTCTTTACCGTCAAACGTTATCTTCTCGCCGTACTCTTTGATCAGCAGGTTCATCATCTGGTCGCTCCTCTTTATTGGGGCCATCTGAAGAGTCACAGCCAACACCAGCATGGGAAAGATGTCCGGTCTCTTGGTGCGTCTCATCCCGTAGAGGTCTTCTACCAATGATTTGACAAGAAGATCATGTTCAGCCAGAGCGTAAAATTGTCCTATGTCTTCTTTGAGACTTAACACCCACGCTATCGTGTCTGGAAGCTCCCTTCTTTTATTCGCACTCAACTTTTTGTGAGAGCGAACCTCACAGAAAATCTCCGGCTTCTTTACGGTTCCCACAGAATTTAACTTCAGCCCGAACATCTCTCCAGAAGGCGTCCTCATCGCGGTCCAAAGAGTATCATCCTCAAATATCTCAAAAGGTGTCAACAACGACCACCCAGCAGGCTTGCGAACTGTCAGCAAAAAGTCATAGGGTGGAACGGCTGTAAGTTTAAAAGCAGTCGAATACCGCAACTCCCTAATCGACATCATGGTACTAATCCTTTTTTTGCCTTCTTCGTTCTTTAACCCTGAGCGTAGTTTTGAATACCAAGAGAGACGAATTGTTTATCGTTTCAACTCTTCAATTAACCTGACTATTTCCTCTATAATGTGGTTGTTTATGAAAAGCCCCTTTTCAGCGGAGGCCTCTCTTGGGTCGCCGATGATTCCTTCCGGGAAAAAGTCCTCGGGATCTGCAACTATCTCAAACCTTGGCAGTTTTGAAAAGCCTTTCTTTCCTTCCCCCTTGATTAGGTCTGGCCTTATTGCCATTACGCGAGAAGTTTCTATTGTGCCTCCGTGTCCGTCTTTCTCGTCGAAATATTTTCCTCTCAGCTGATACGCAAAATCGTAGTCGGCACACACCATTATTCTAATCTTTCGATTTCCATTTTCTCCTTTATGCCGCCACATTACATGCCGCGCGGCAAGTCTCAACGCAACCATCTGTTCCTCGTCTGCATGCCCACTAAGAATTAAGAACCTCTTAAAGCCGTTGCGAATAAATTCCTCAACAATCTCGCGTGTAATCCTATGTAGAGAGCGGAAGCTTATCGAAATTGTCCCTGGAAAAATACGTGTAGTGGTGCAGACACCGTATTTCATCGGCGGTGCGACAAGGCTTTCAGTTCTTTTGGCCACTTCCACTGCAATGTGCTCTGGCTGTATGCTGTCTGTGCAAAGCGGCAGGTGAGAACCATGCTCTTCGACGCTTCCAACCGGAAGAATGATAACCTTATCGGCTTTAACAGCATCTTTTACCTCTTCCATACTAAGGTCGGCAAACCATACCTTATCTTCTGAAACACTCATAACTATCACGTTCCTTGCTAATCCAACGGAAAATAAAACACTTGCTATTTTAACTCCGCTCGTCTTGATGTTTGCGTTTGAAGCCATCTTTTTACTTGTTAGTTACAATTCCAAAAAACAGTTAAAATCCAGCTCTTAGCGGGTCGCGTGGCTTCGCGATTTCTCTTAGAAGAATTGTTGCGTAGGAGCCACGATATAACGTAAAGCTTAATTCTGCCTTGCGTTTTGATGGATTGGCTGAATCGTCTGAGATTTCATCTATGGAGAAATCGTTCAGCGGAGTTATGGCGGTTCGTAGTTCTCCTCTGCTGGCGATTTCTGGCATGGCGTTGATTTTGAAGTTTTCTAGAATGATGCCTTCTTCTTCCATGATTTGTTTTTCGATTTCTCCTTGGAAGCCTTGTGAAGGGTGCTGTTTAAAGCCTATGAGAGGAATTGCTATGCGCATTCGTCCGGTTTTGATTGCTTTATTGACTTCCTTAAGCATTTGGGTGTCTGTTATTCTATACATGGTAGGCATGGGCAATCTAGAACGCTCCACATTTACAACGTAGTCTCCAACTTCAGCCCTGTTCAGTGGAAGCCCATTCTCAATCCTTCTGCTTAGAAACTTGTTAAAAAGGTAGGCTTGATAGGCTTGCGGAAAAAGTTCTCGAAGTTTTATTGGCAGTCTTCTAAAGGCGTTTATGAAATCGTCTGGTGTTTTGGCCAAGTGTTTGAGCATTAAGCGTTCGTAATGTAATTGTTTTGGAAAAATCTTCGAGGCTTGTTTGAAATCTTGTGTCGCTTGTAGCTGCTCTCGGGCTTGCCTGGATTCTGGATGTTCATGCGGGCTTGGTTTAGCCAGAAAGAGCATCGCAGCTTTTTTGAAGTTTCCTTCAACGATGGCTTTTCCGACCAGATGCGTTATTGGGCGGGTTGTGCCGAAGCGCTGGTGACCGAAAAAATTTGGAACACCGCCTATGACTTCGAGTTCTTCCAGGGTTTTTGTTACTCGTTTCTTAATTGTGGATTTTGGGTGGCTTATGGCTCTGATGGTGATGTGGAAGTTGTTTCCTAAGAGGAAGTATGGCGAAACTTTGCTGCGGAAATAGCCTATAGGACGAATTTTTATGTCTTTAACTTGAACTTTTCGAATCTCTTCAAGCGATACTCCTTCAACCGTGATGTGCTGAGCAGTAACGGCTTTGGCGTCTTTTATGCCCGCAATATGAATGTTTCTTGCATTTATGCCGAGTTGTTCAGCAACGGCTCTAATAGCCAAAAACGTGTCCCAGTTTCGCTTAACTAAAACGCACAGCAGATATCGTTCCTTAACAGCGGAAGAACCCAACACTCCACGTTTAACATAGCCTTCAGACCGGTTTATTTCCGCTTTAGAACCATCCACAAGCACTTCCTCAACAACAAAATCCTCCACAAACTGCCGAATGACACCGCCAATGCCTAAGGAGCGTGTGGCATAAGCCTCTATGCCCATGAGTTTCTCCAATCTAGGAACAAGCAAACCTTCCGCCTTCTAAAGGAGGGGAAGCACACCAGTTATTTTGTCTATCTTTTCAACCGGAGCGGGACCAATTCCCAGACATGTCACTGTTCCCGGAGGAACCTCAGTGAGACCTCTGTCGATGATTAATGCGCATGGCAGTGCTAGCTCCTTCGTCTGCTTTTCCAACCTTAGAAGTTCTTTTTCGCTTTTCACTTTGACAGCTACTTTGCATTGTCCCTCTTCTACCCACGCTTTCCACCATTCTCGATGGTGTTTGCGAGCTTCTTCCCCCGCCGAAACCGCCGCATGACCCGCCTGAGCCGCAATTTTACCCTTACTCAACCTTAAATCAGAACGAAAAGCAATAACTTGTTTGTAACGGAATTCAGACATGCTCCTTCTCAGCCACTTTCATCAGTTTGTTCTTCAAGATTTTAAGGATTTGCAGACAGATAGAGGAAAAAGAAATAGAAAAGTGCCAACAGCGTCCTAGGACTTCGCAAAAGGTGCAGAAGAGATTGCCCCTGAAAATCTACGTCTTTAACATTTTGAAGAGTCTTGTCTAGGTTGAGTTTTGTGCATAAACGGATGGTATCGTCAGTTTTTTCGTCAGACATGAGGTCCAACATTCTCCTAATTTTAAGCATAACTTTTGCATCGAAACCCAGAATCTCTCCACATCTCCTTTGATACGAGCTGAGGAATTCCGAGGAAAAATCGTTCGTACTTAAAGCCTCACGAGCAACCTCAGCCGCAACCCTTGCACAGGTCATACCAAAAATTACGCCTCCACCCGTGGTAGGCTTCACTTGCGAGGCTACATCACCAACGGCTAAAAATCCGTTGGAATAGGTTTTTTGGATTGGTCCCCCAAGCGCTAGGGGATGAAAAGCAGTTTGCAAGATTTTCGCGGTGCGTAACTTCTTTGACGCTGCAGGGTGTTTGAACATTAGCCTTTGCAAAAGCTCTTTTGGATTTCCAGTTTTTGCGGCTAATCCAACATTTGCTTTCCCATCCCGTTTGGGAATAAGCCATGCATAAAAGCCGGGAGCATAATCCCTTCCAAGATAAGCTTCAACCATGCCTGGTTCAGCATCCTTGACGTTTTCAACCTCCGCCTCCACACCTCTAACAAGCATACGATGGTTAAGACTCGGTAAGCCGGCCAGCCTCAAAATCCTCGAAGATATTCCTTCGGCGTCCACAACAATTTTGCCAAAAAATTTTTCCCCAGCTTTTCCGTTCTGCTTGACTCTTACTCCTTTCACGAAACCATCTTCAATGATTAACGATTCAACCCGTGAATTTAGATGATACTGCACCCCAGAGTTTTCTGCCATCTCCGCAATGTGTTTATCAAAGAGAGCGCGATTAACAACGCACGTTACAGGTACGGAAAAACGAACCGTGAACTTAGTGCCTTTTGGCGAGTGAAAGATTGCCCCGTGAAATGTGTTCTCAACGGTTGTTGCTGGAAGCTGGTGCAACCCTAAATTTTTTAAACCTTTGATGCTTAGGTGGCCAGCACAATGGGATGGGACACCTATTTCACCGTGTTCTTCAAAAACCTTTACGCTGGCGCCGTTTTTTGCGAGGTTAAGAGCCGTGAAAGAACCACACGGTCCACCTCCAACGACTATTACGTCTGAAAGGTTTTTCATTTAGTGCACACTGGTGGCTTTGCTGGACTGATTGCTTATGTTACTAGTTCAACCCGTCTTTTTCCGCGAACCATGGAGGCTGTGCGTATTTTTCCACCGATTTCTAAACGCATTAACAGCTCGTTGAAGTCCTTAAAACCTAAATCTTTAAATTCCTCGGTCATCGCCTCAAAGAGTTCCCCATCTGTCATGGCGCCTTTCTTTCTCAAAGTTTCCAACAAAACATAGTAGGCTGGATGAGTCTTCCAAGTTTTGATTGGCAAGGCTATATGCTCCTAAGCAACCGGTGTTGCTGGTTTTTGCACTTGCCGAACCTGTTGCATAAAGCTCTTGTACCATTTTTCCATGTCCGGCAGGATTGATGGACCTATCTTTTTCAGCGCTTCCTGGAAATCCATCATAGTGACTTCTTTTGAGTTGACGTCCCTTCTTAGGGCGAGCATGGCCGCTTCTCTGCAGAGGGCTTCTATGTCTGCGCCTGAGTAATTCTTAGTTACGGCGACTAAGTGTGCTAGGTTCACGTCTTTCGCTAGGGGCATGTTCTTGGTGTAGATTTTGAATATTTGAACCCTGCTTCTCTCGTCGGGTTCTGGCACGTATATTAGCCTATCAAATCTTCCAGGGCGAAGCACCGCTGGGTCAACAATGTCTGGTCTGTTTGTGGCTGCTATGACAACTATGTCCTCTAGAGTCACGATTCCGTCCATTTCGGTTAAGAGCTGGCTTATAACGCGTTCTGTTACTCCGCTGTCCGCAAAACCCAAGCCTCGGCGAGGCACAAGTGAGTCCATCTCGTCAAAGAATATCGCCGAAGGAGCCGCCATTCTGGCTTTTCTGAAAACTTCCCTTATGGCTTTTTCGGATTCACCAACCCATTTTGAAAACACTTCCGGACCCTTAATCGTTATAAAGTTGGCTTCGCTTTCGGTTGCCACAGCCCTAGCCAAGAGAGTCTTACCACAACCAGGAGGCCCGTAAAGAAGTATTCCCTTAGGCGGCTTTATGCCAAGCCTCTCAAACATTTCTGGGTTTTTAATGGGCCATTCCACCGCTTCTTTAAGCTCCTGCTTAACCCCTTCCAGTCCGCCTATGTCTTCCCAGTGGATTGTAGGCACTTCTATGTATACTTCACGCATGGCTGTTGGCGTTACCTCCTTGTAGGCGTTCATGAAGTCCTCCATCCTCACTTCCATTTTTTCCAGCACGCTTGGTGGTATGCGTTCTTCTTCAAGGTTTATTTGCGGCAGATATCTGCGTAGGGCTTTCATGGCTGTTTCTCTGCATAAGGCTGCTACGTCCGCGCCAGTATATCCATGAGTCATTTCAGCAAGTTTCTTGAGGTCAACATCCTCTGCTAGCGGCATTCCACGAGTATGAATTTGTATGATTTCATGCCTTCCTTGCTTGTCTGGAACGCCTATTTCAATCTCCCTATCAAATCTGCCGGGTCTGCGGAGGGCTGGGTCAAGGGCGCCAGGCCTATTGGTGGCGCCTATCACTATGACGTTTCCTCTACCTGACAAACCGTCCATTAAGGCGAGAAGCTGTGCAACCACACGTCTCTCGACTTCACCTGTGACTTCTTCTCGTTTGGGTGCTATTGCATCAAGCTCGTCGATGAATATTATGCTTGGCGCATTCTGTTGGGCTTGCTGGAAGATTTCCCTAAGTCTGGCTTCTGACTCTCCGTAGAACTTGCTCATTATTTCGGGTCCGTTTATTGAGAAGAAGTTTGCTTCCGACTCGTTTGCCACAGCCCTAGCCAAGAGGGTTTTACCACAACCCGGTGGTCCGTGAAGCATAACTCCCTTCGGAGGTTCTATTCCAAGTCTCTGGAATAGTTCGGGGTGCCTGAGCGGAAGCTCAACCATTTCCCTCACTCTTTGAATTTCCTCATGTAGTCCTCCGATGTCTTCGTATGTTGTTCGCGGCAGACCTTTTCCTTCTGGTGTTGGTTCGCTCAGAATTGTTAGTCTTGTCTCTGCTGTGACTTTTACGATGCCATGGGGGCGGGTTTTTGCCACTGTGAAGGGTATGGCGTGTCCAAGCATCATGACAAGTGTTGTGTCGCCTTCAACAAGCGTTCTCTCCATTAGACGGTTTTTCACAAAGTTTGTGAAGTCTTCGTCGACGTTTAATCGCATGTCCACTGGCGCCAGGGTTAGACTCAGGGCAGTTTTAACTTTGGCTGCTCTCACTATGACGTATTCGTTTATGGCTACTCCCGCGTTTTTGCGTGTGAACCCGTCTATCCGTATTAGGTCTCGGTTCTGGTCTTCGCTGTAGGCTGGCCAGGCTATGGCCGAGGTTGTTCTCTTCCCGACGATTTCTACCACATCGCCCGCTGATATGCCAAGTTTCTGCATCGTTCTCTGGTCTATGCGGGCTATTCCTCTTCCGACATCCCTTTGCCTTGCGTCGCCAACACGTGATTGCACTTCACTCAACTATAACCCTTCCCGTTATTAGTGCATGATACGTTTCGAAACAAAGTTTCATTCCTATATAAATGTTTAAAACGTTCCTTTAAGGTTATCTGCTTGTTCTGTGCACCATAACCGTTTGTACTTGGCTTATTTCGCTTATCCCTTCTAATCTCTTTTCGACCTCTTCGAGCACGCCGGTTTTGTCCTCTGGGAACTTGATGTGGGCTATTAAGGCTTTTAAGCCGAAGGCTATTGGTTCTTCTCCAAACCCGTAAATGGATGCGAACTCTGGTAGGGATTCCTCAATTTTCTTTCTCAGGTCGTTGAAGTCGACTGTTATGTCTTTTGGAAATATTTTGTACGATATTACAACACTACCCATTTTCAACCATCCTCTTCAATTTATGGTCCGATAAAGCCGCACTTTGGACACCTGTATGGACGACCAAACTTCCTGCACTTCCAGCAACGCCTTATCAGGATTTCGCCACAGTTGGGACAGAGAAACTTTGTGGCTTCCGCTCCTGGTGGGATTGTTTTACCGCAGCTTGTACACGTGAGTAAAGTCAACGTTGTTGCCTTTTCAGTCATTCAAATTCCTCGGCGATTGCTCTGTAATTGTCAAGCTTCCTTATATTTTCTATGTCTCGGATTGCTTGGTTTTAGGAGTTTTTCAAGGTTTAGTTAGTTTTATTTATAAAACGTTGTGTAAAAGGGTATTGAGAGAGAGTATTGCATGATGTTGGAGTTTTTTAGGTCGTGCCTTTCGATTCTTGAGAAGAGGAAATGGTTTGTGGTTGTTTTTAACTGGTTGTTTTTTGGTTTTTTAATTATCGGAGCTTTTCTGTCGAGTTTCGGTTTAGTTAGGGTTGTTCCGTGGCCGTTTGGTGACGCTTTAGTATATGAGCAGGGTAATGCGTTGTTTGCTTTTTTGCGGATTTTCTTGTTTAATTTATTTTTCAGTGGGTTTCTTTTGCTTACAGCTAGTGGTGCATTGTTTTTTGTTTTACCTGTTTGTTTTCTTCTGTTTAGGGCTTTTTTATGGGGTGCACTTTTTTCTGGGCTTCCTTCACCATCGTTTTTGTTTGTTTTGCCGACGTTGATTTTGGAGGGTGAGGGTTATGTTTTGGCTGCTGTTGCTGGCTTAGAGTTGGGGTTGTCTTGGGTTAAACCTAGATGGATGTTTGGGGAGGAAAGTCTTTCTGGAGTGGAGGCTTTTGAGAAAGCGCTTAGAGAGTGCGCATATTTCTATGTTTTTGTTGTTCTGCTTCTGTTAGCTACAGCTATTGTGGAAACAGCGACGCTCATATTGTTAACATAGATGGTGGAATTTTAATCTGGTCAATTATTCCACAAGAGATAAATATGGGTTGAAGCGATAATTATTCACCGCTTCTAGTGTGTCATGAGGTTTTACGTTGCACATGCCAGCGATGAAAACCCGTTTCAAAGCAATATTCATACTGTCCGTAATGATTCCAACAACTCTTCTAACATCACTAAAACTGGGAGGTTTTCTAGACGTACCAGCAACAATAGCAGAAACCAAAACATTAAATATGGTAAATTGGGAGTCTCCAAGACCTACCCGACACAGAGACATATATGATGTCCTTGAGGCCCCTTATGTCAATGATGGGCTCTCAGCTACATTTAGTATTGTTATTGGATACTATTCTGAATCTCCCTCACGCAACGACAATGATTACCTCCGCATGCAAGTTAAAATAGATTCGATAGCACTTGAGTCCACCGCTTTCATTGAGGGTGTCTCAATAGTATTTCATCCAGACTGCCAACCATCATTTATAGAATGGCTTTATACCTATATAAGATTTGAAAACCTTTCCCTTTTAGGCGTATCTAGCGGTTGGACATTTGGAGAGGAATTCAAAGAACCAAGAATTCGGTTGTTAGGTACAAATCATCCACATAATGTTAGTTTTTCTGGGACTGTGGAGTGGAGTCTCCTAACCCCTAACAACCAAACCCATCAAATGGAAATAACATATGAGCTAATGTATTATAATGGAACAGTCTACAAAAAAATCATTCAACCATTCCAACTCAAACTATACACCAGCTATCATTACTTAAACGTTGACGCTGGAATCTTAAACATAGGCGAAACTAGTGTGATGATTTTTGTGGATGATGCAGTGTATTATGCACCATTTGAGATAATCGTGTCTGAAGGTGCACATAGAATAGAGTTTGAACCATTCATTATGATAAACTCCACAACATATGATTTCGATTTCTGGGGTGCTCAATATGGGTCTCCCCAAAAAATCCTGGGCTCCTCTGAGACCTACAATGTTACTTTAAATATTACTAGGGACACCCATCTAAGAGCATTTTATAGGGTGGTTTAAAATAAACATGCTCGGCGTCGGAAAGAAAATCTTAACACTGATCGGTATCACAATTTTAGTTCACTCCACTTTACTGGTTATGATTTCACCAGTATCAGCAGCAGAGACAAGTGAATGGTCTAAACCGAGGCCTTCAAAGCATCGCGACTTCTGTGACATTATCGGAAATGTAACTGGTGATGGAATATCTTCAATAGGTATTGGTGCCGAAATTTTTACATACCATGAAAGCCCATCTCCAAATGACAATGATTTTCTTCGTTTTCGTGTGAGCACATCTGCCAATAGCAGGGGGTGGATTGATTACAACTGGGATTACCAGTATAGTTATAGTTGGATAGAGGCTACCAAACCAACTAATATTACTGGAGACAATGACGGAATATGGCTTGAGTTGTTGGACATTCTACTCTTTTACGGAGTTGAATATGATAAAATATGGGTGTGCAGCAACGGCTTTCTATGTCTAAATAAAACCTGTACAAGCCCTTTGCCGCAGAACATACCTAGCGATCAGGAGCCAAACCCGATTATAGCCGTGTTTTGGAGGGACCTTCACCCTGAAAATGGAGGCTCAATTACATACGAAGAGAACGTTGACTTTAACGGAGGAAAATATTTTGTTGTGAGTTGGAACAACGTTCCAGATGCTGAAGGCAACCCGCAAAGTTTTCAAGTGCTCATATTAAATAGAGAAGGATTTTTTGCTACGGATTACCATAACCGTATTTGCTTTCAATACAAAAACATCACGAAAAATTGTGTAACCACCATAGGGATAGAGGACCAACTTGGTAACCGCGGGAAATCTCTTGACCTTAACGACATTCAGAATGAACTATGTCGTGTACTCTACATACAAAACATGGGATATCGCCTTTCACAACTAACCTTAAGACTGACAAAAAACGACACAAGCGCAATGATAGATTTCCTGCCGAATTATGTTGGAGGATACAATGTTATACTGAAAAACAACGAGAACCCTTATGGGGATGCCTTTGCAGGAGTTATTGGTTTCGTCGCCGATTTGTTTATTGCCTATTATGTAGAAGGAGTCAAAACCGCAATAATGTTAACTGGATTGGTGATAACTGGACAGACTGCTTTTGAATTATCAAATGAACTTTCACCTCCAGAGTTTGTAGTCCACAATGCTCCTGAACAAGACAATGAAGCTTACATCATATCTCAATGTGTTGTTGAAAATCTATCATTGCCATACTGTAAACCTTTTGATAGCAGTTTGGCAGCCACTGTTGAATGGTCATTCCTAGACCCCAACGACATGAATCACGATCTCACGATCACTGCTGAAGCAATGTACGCCTCTCTTGACAAAGTTGACGTTAGATATGTATCCACTTCAGTGACGTTAAACATGTACACTGGCGACCACTACCTCGACAGCGACACATGCGTAATTGGTGGTTCCGAAATAACTGGAGTAAAAGTTTGGGTAGATGGGAACATATACTATTCTCCGACAACAGTTATCGTTACGCACGGAATACACACAGTTCAGGTTGAGTCAAGCTTTATCATAGACGAGTATCTATTCACATTTGTGCGGTGGCATGACCAAATTGAAGACAATCCCAGAACTATCTATCTTGACATCGACAAGTCTTTCACAGCCTATTATAACGTAACTTACATCGGCACCTGCCCGACTCTGTTTGTCTGGAACGGCTCAGAATATGTCTATGAGGCCCTTCTGGACATCCATGCCCCATCAGACGTTACCCTTCAACACCAAATCCAACAAACCCTCGTCAAAGATGGACTCTTCTACAAACTCCAATTGAGAGAATTAGACAACTTCACAAGCCATATCGACCAAGTTAAACTTTATGCAGTAGACTATAGCGGAGAATGGCACCTATGCCTTCTCACATCAGCCATCCACAGACAAAAAGGCTGGGTAACTCCACTCCTCACATTCGACGATAGCATAAGAGTCGACCTAGCTCCAACAGAAACCATAGACTTAAAATTCATCTATTTTGGAGACGCCATTGACCGCTTCATCTTCGAAATCAACGGCTACAACAAAAAATGGCCAGGATAAATGCCCAACTATAACACTATTCGAAAGTTGTATTAAGTTTATTCACGTTTGCTTCGCAAGTTTATTATTGCAGTTTCGAGCCTATATTTGACGGGGTTGTTTTGGGCGTAAACCTCCGTGACCTCGTTCCAAAAACGATTGTTAGGCTTGAGGATTTGAGCGGAAAATCCATAGCCATCGACGCCTACAACGCCCTATACCAGTTCTTAGCCATAATCCGCCAGCCAGACGGCACACCATTAAAGGATACAGCTGGAAGGGTCACAAGCCACTTGAGCGGTCTCCTCTACAGAACAAGCAACCTCGTGGAAATGGGCATAAAACCCATCTACGTCTTTGATGGAACACCCCCCGTGCTTAAGGAAGTGGAAATAAAAAGGCGTATGAAAGCGAAAGAGGAAGCCCTAGTAAGGTATGAGAAAGCCTTGAAGGAGGGCAAAATCGAAGAAGCCCGCGTGTACGCCCAAGCCACATCCCGCTTAAAGGATTACATGGCGGAAGACAGCAAAAAACTCTTGTATCTGATGGGAATTCCATGGGTTCAAGCCCCAAGCGAAGGGGAAGCCCAAGCAGCCCACGTAGTAAAGCGCGGAGACGCAGACTACTGCGCAAGCCAAGACTACGACAGCCTGCTTTTCGGCGCCCCGAGACTCGTGAGAAACGTGACAATTTCAGGACGAAGAAAGCTTCCCGGCAAGAACGTCTTCATCGAAGTTGTGCCCGAAGTTGTTGAACTAGAAAATGTCCTAAAAGAATGCGGAATGAGCTACGAGCAGTTGATTGATGTGGGCATACTGATAGGAACAGACTTCAATCCAGAAGGCATAAAGGGTTTAGGGCCAAAAACAGCCTTAAAACTGATAAAGGAGCATGGAAATATAGAAAACGCTCTGCCACACCTGAAAAACGCGGAGTTTCCGGTTGAACCTCAAAGAATTAGGGAGATATTCCTAGACCCGAGAGTAACAGACAAATACAAAGTAGAGTGGAAGGAACCCGACGTCGAAGGCGTAATAAACTTCATCTGCAGAGAAAGAGACTTCTCAGAAGACCGCGTTAGAAAAGCCCTAGAGAAAATGCAGAGAGGCATAACCAAGCTCAAAGGAAAAACGACGTTAGAGCGATGGTTCGGGTAAACTCCAAGCACAGCGAACACTTCTCACACGGAAATCCTTAATTCAGAAATCTGCAATAATACATGTCTTCAAATGGTGACAATCATGGAGAAAGATCAAATCACGTTACCAATAGACGAGTCGCCAACCAAATGGTATAACGTTGTGCCAGACCTGCCTGAACCCCTTCCTCCTCCCAAAGAACCCGAAACTGGTCCGTCACGGATGGAATTCTTGGCTAAAACCATGATAAAAGAATGTTTAAGACAAGAGATGTCAAACGAAAGATGGACCCCCATCCCAGAGGAAATCCGAGAACTTTACATTCACATGGGCAGACCGAGACCCCTTTACCGTGCAAAACGCTTAGAAAAACGTCTAGGATTGAAAAAGGTTAGGCTCTACTACAAGCGCGAGGACTTGTCTCCCACTGGTTCCCACAAGACCAACACTGCGGCTGCTCAAGCCTATTACGCGCTGAAGGAAGGAAAAACATCCCTGAGCACAGAAACAGGTGCGGGGCAGTGGGGAACGGCGCTTGCGTACGCAGCCAGACTTTTGGACCTTGAATGCGTAGTTTTTTGGGTCAAATCCGTCTACGACTGGAAAGTTGACAGAAGAACCTTGATGGAGCTTCTGGGAGCAAAAGTTTACTCTTCACCCAGCAAAGAAACCAAAATTGGCAGAGAGACCCTTTCCAGAAATTCCGAGCACCCAGGTTCATTAGGCATCGCCATATCAGAAGGACTGGAATACACGGAAACACACGAGGGCAGCGTATACTGCCTAGGCTCAGTTTTGAATCACGTCCTCACGCATCAGACGATAATAGGGCTAGAAACCATCAAGCAGTTCGACCTAATCGATGAAAAACCGGACTTGATTACAGGTTGTCTGGGCGGCGGCTCCAACTTTGGCGGAATAGCCCTGCCCTTCATCGGCGAGGTCTTAAGGGGTAAAAGGGAATGCGAATTCTTAGCAGCTCAATCACTTGCCGCACCCAATCTAGTCAAGGGAGAATACAAATACGATTTTTGTGACGTAGCCGAACACACACCGCTTCTAAAGGTTTACACCCTAGGTCACAAAATTGAGATGCCTCCGATTAGGGCTGACGGTTTACGGTACCACGCAGCCGCGCCGATCATAAGCCTATTAAGGCATCACAATCTGGTCAAGGCCACAGCCTATCCCACTGACGAACTATCAATTTTCGAGGCTGCAAAGACCTTCCTCCAAAGCGAAGGATGGCTGCCTGCGCCCGAATCCAGCTATGCCATCCGTGCGGGAATCGATGAAGCCTTGAAAGCCGAGAAGACTGGCGAAAATAAAGTGATATGCATGAACATCAGCGGACATGGCTTTTTGGATTTGATGGCATACAAGGAAAAGCTGGAATGCAAATAAACAAACTAAAATCTTAAAATCTGTGACCATAACGCCCAGTTAACGGGACAAAGGCCACTCCGCCGAGGTTTTCCTCCCTAATTTTTCCGTTAACTCCCTTCGTAACTTTCAAGAGGCTCTGGAACAAGTGGACACTTCCAACAGGAACTAGCATAATACCACTAGTTTTTAACTGTTCGATTAGAGGCTTGGGAACGTCAGGCGCTGCGGCTGTCACGAGAATCCTGTCGTACGGAGCCTTTTCAGGATAACCCATAGAGCCGTCTACACAGATTGTTGTTACACGGTCGCCGTATCCGGCGTTCATAATGTTTCTCCTTGCAAAATCAGCCAAACCCTGAACAATTTCTACGGTGTATACATGGCCCCACTCACTTCTAGGCGCTTCGCTGGGCGCAACTGTCTCCGCTATCGTGGCGGCGTGCCATCCCGAACCCGCTCCAACCTCTAGCACTTTGTGGCCGACTTCCAATTGCAGGGCTTCATTCATTATGGAAACCATGTTTCGCCTAGCCAAGCAATAAAGCAAGGCTATGTGGCGCCGAAATCGTCTGCCCAAAGCCAATCGGAAGCGGCGTATCCACAGCACTATAGGACCGCATATTCTCCGGAAGAAACTTTGCCCGTGGCAGTGACCGCATGGCCCTAATAACTTTCGGCGAGCGGAGAATGCCCTCCCTTATCAGACTATCAACGAGTCTTTCCCAATCCCTTTTCTCCAATTATGGCACCAAATGAATAATTGCAGAATAGACTTTTAACGTATTTGCATCTTGAAGAAGGACGTGGCATAAGAAAACACTATCTCATGATGTTTTTCATGAATTTGATTTCCATGAAAAGTATTTAGCAAAAGAAGCAAGCCGAAAAATCAAATAACAATAAAAACGCTAATAAACATGAAGACAGAGGGAGCGGGCTATTTGATTTCTCTCAAAAAGAGCGATATCATAATAATTGTTTCAATCACCGCATTTATGTACATTAGCTATTTGCTGATGGTAACTTCAGGATTTTGTCTCATTCACTGGGAGGATTCAATACCAGTTCGCACAGGCCCATGCCTCGGATATGTATGGCACATAGGTTGGACGTATTTATCATTCATGGACTTACCAGCAATAATCTCCGGGATAGCTATAGGAGTAACGTCCATGAAACTGCGAAGAACATTCAAAAACGCTATATTAATCAGTCTACTCACGGCGCCCGCTCCCAATTCATGTCAGTATATACTAGCAAATTCTCCGTCCTATACACCCTATATCGCGGGTTTACTCGCCGGAGCTGTGGGTACACTAACACGAATATTGCCTACCGCGTTCATTATAGCACTTCTAATATACGTCTTCAGTCTTGTATGCACAAAATGGAGAGAAACTAAGTAGACTATAACAAAAAAGACGCCTTAAAATTATTTCACAGTGACGGATTTAGCTAGATTTCTAGGAGTGTCTGGGTTGTTGCCTCTTTCAACAGCCATGTAATAGGCTAGAAGCTGCAAGGGTATAACGAAAGGTACGGGCGATAGAACTTCTGGAATTCCCATAGGAACTTCAACGTAGTCGTCAGCCAGTTTCTTGATTTCCTCGTCACCCTCTTCTATAACCGCAATTACGGAGGCCCCTCTGGCCCTCATCTCCATTATGTTGCCAATCAATGTCTTGCGGGTTTCATCCTTCGGACAGACAAAGACAACTGGAAAGCCTGGTTCTACTAGGCTTATAGGGCCATGTTTGCTTTCCCCTGCTGGGAAGGCTATGGCTGGCACATAAGCTATTTCCATGAGTTTAAGTCTACCCTCATAGGCTGTGGCCGTGCTTATTCCACGCCCCAAGAAAAAGAATGTCTTAGCATCCTTGTATTTCTTCGCAATCTGCTTCACTTTTTCCTCTTGTGTCCGAATAATTGTTTCAACGGTGTCCGGCAGCTTCTCCAATTTTTCGGCCAAAAAGTCCATCTCATCCTGTGAAACCTTGCCTCTCTTCTTGGCGAGTCTTAAGGCGAGTTGGGCTAACACTGAAAGCTGGGCTGTGAAAGTCTTTGTTGCCGCCACTCCAATTTCGGGACCGGACTGCTGGCCGATGTAGACCCGTGAAACCCGCGTCAAAGTTGAACCGATGACGTTTGTTAATCCAAGAATCGTTGCCGCCCTTTGTCGGGCGCAGTTCACAGCGGCTAGGGTGTCTGCGGTCTCACCGGACTGGCTCACCGCCAAAATTGTGCTGTCGATGTTGACTGACTTTCCATGTTGCTCAACAAACTCTGAGGCTACTACTGGGTATGTCCCTAAGAAAGCAAGTTTAGAAAACATGTAAGAAGCAGCTAAGCACGCGTGATGGGATGTTCCACAAGCCACTAGGAAGACTTCGCGGGCACGGTCAAGAAAAGTTGCCATCAAGTCAAGGTAATGCTCTTGCAGCCTAAGCGTGTTCCGCAGAATTGTTGGCTGCTCACGAATTTCCTTCAGCATGAAGTGTGGATAGCCGTGTTTAATGGCCATTTCAGGGGTCCAATCAATAAGCTTCGGCTCCCGCAAGACAGGGCTTGAATCAGCGATTTTCCTGATCTCAAAACCTTCCAATGAAAGCGATACCAGTTCTCCGTCGTCAACTATGACTGCTCTGTTGGTTAACGGTAGAAACGCTGGGATGTCAGAAGCGCAATAAACTGCGTTTTCATTTACTCCTATCACGAGGGGGCTTTCATGTCTAGCGCATACTATTTTGTCTGGTTCCCTTGTTGAGATTACGGCAATTGCGTAGGACCCCTCAAGTCTTTTTACAGTTTCACGAACAGCGTCGGCGAGACTCAGAGAAGGATTAATCTTCAAATTTTCCTCAATGAGATGGGCTATCACTTCCGTATCGGTCCTTGATTTGAAAACGTGGCCACGATTCTCCAGTTCCAGCTTCAACTCGGCGAAATTCTCTATGATGCCATTATGGACGATAGCAATTTGCCCACTACAATCAACATGCGGATGCGCGTTAACCTGTAATGGGGCACCATGCGTAGCCCATCTCGTATGTCCAATGCCGAGGCTTCCATGCAAATCGTCTAGATTATGGATTCTGTGAACTTCGTCTATCTTTCCCCTATCCTTCTTCACGTTAAGCATGCCGTTGTAAATGGTTGCTTCTCCAACGGAGTCGTAGCCACGATATTCAAGCCTCTGCAAAGCCGCATGTATTATGGGTGCAGCGTTTCCATCCTTCAAAACGCAACCGAATATGCCGCACATTTCTAAGCCTCGTCGCCCATTTTTGACTTCTGCAAGCTCTATTCAAGCCTTTTTGAGTGTAATAAGCTTTTTTAGGAGAAAATTTCCAATTCTAAAAAATTTTTAAGAATATTCCCATGTTGTAATGCGAAACCTGAGCTGGGAATCATTTATGTTTTAATAGAGCTTTTATTAAAATTTTTATAATGGTGCTTTATTTCAGGCCTTTTCTGGCTAACTCAGCCCCCAAAACCATGTTTTTAAGTTTCTGAAAGCTCATTTCCCACGTTCTCGTCCTTAGACCGCAGTCTGTGCTCACGTATACTCTGCCAGGCTCGCCAATAACCTTGGCAGCATGCAAGATTCTATCCCTAACCAGCTCTGGTGGTTCAGCAAAATCCGTGTGAACGTCTATCACTCCCAAGCCATAGTTTCCGCGGAAACCGCAATCCTCAAACAATTCTATATCCTTGTAACCTGTTCTTGCGTCTCCGATTCCGGTTTGTCTGCTGTCTCTATTTGCGAATTCAAGGGCCAGTTGGCTGCAATTTCGCAGTTCGCAGGCGTACTTCGCTAAGACTTCGTAGTTGCTGTAGCAGTTGTGTAAACTGAAGGTGCAGCCAAAACCCTTAACGGTTTCGTTGAAGGATTCCACAAACAGCTCCATTTCCTCATCCGCTGGGTTGGTTGTCGCTGCAGGTTCGTCTATCTGAATCCACTCTGCTCCAGAATCCACCAATCTGCTTATCTCTGGCCTTATCACATCCCTTATCAGGTCGAAGAGAAACTCCTTCTTGGCCTCGAATTTTCTCCGCCTGAAGTCCATGACTTCTCCGCTGAGCTTCCTTTCATAATACTCGTTAAACGTCCAATCAACAAGCGTGTAAGGTCCAGTAAAAGGAACCTTCACTCGTCTTTCAGTGTTTTCTTTCGTGAACACAAACTCATCCAGATAGAAAGGCTTCACGTATTCAGGTTTACCCACGCATGCTGCCTTTTTGAAGTATCGATAGTCAAAGGATTTGACGTATCCTAAAAACCTGAAGCCGGCCATATTTCTTATTACATGCTCGTACATTTCTGACCTCCATTGTTCCCCGTCAAAAACAATGTCTAAACCCGCTGCCTCAAAGAATCGAATGGCATACCTGGCGGACCATTCAAGTACGGCTTTTCGCCTGTTCGAAGAGCCTCTCCCACTCAACAGCGTAACCAGCGCGTCTAAATTCTCTATTTCTAGTTTTCTCCCCCAGTCTACAGCCTCAGCTGTTTCCTCTTTTGACAGAGGCTCTCCCCTGTAGCCTCTAACTCTCCATCTGGGCTTGGCTAGGCTTCCTATTTCCTGTGTCGGAAACAGCTTATCCACAAAATTCCCCTCTTAGAAGCTCAGCCACGCTACCGATGACTCTCATTTTCTCCTCTGCCCTCTCCCACGGCAGAAACTCCAGATCACAGTTTGGACAAACAAAAACTTCGCCTATCTTTGAGCGATATATAGATTCGATTATTTCTTCGGCAACTCTAACCAAATCATCTCTATTTTCAACAAATGAGCTTCTCGAGTCCACCAGTCCTAAGGCAACACCTTTTTCAAAGCTATATTCTTTCAGTTTTTCAAAGTTTGTTTCGTATAAGTCGATTCCCAAGTGGTCAACAGGGAAGTCTAGAGCTTCAGGCAAAATCTGTGAAAAATCTCCGAAAAAGGTCTGGAGACATGTTTTTACTGGTATCCCTTCTAAAGCAACTCTCAGTGCTTCGCTTATGATGCCAAGTTCATCTCTTGATGCGGGTGCAGCGATTGGCTTGTAGACTAATGCCGGGTCGCTTAACTGAACGTATTTAAAACCCAGCTTGACTAAGCCTCTGATTTCTTCTCTCAGCATTTGGGCGTAATTGAACATGAACTCCTTTTTACCTTTATAAAACCGATTTTCAGAGAGCTGGACAATCGTGTATGGTGCCGGCAAAATCGCCTTCCAAGGGAGACTTCTGGGCAGATATTCGACGTAGGCTATTTCATCGAATATGCTTTTCTTTCGTCTTATATCACCCACTATGACTGGTTTTCTGTAAAACATGTTATTGTTAAACCACCTGACCAGACTTCCGATTTTTACCCCATCAAGATTTTCCGCGAAAGGTCTGAGCAGGTCTTGCCACTTGAGCATTCCATCGGTGATGTAGCTTAGTCCCGCAGATAACTGAGCATTTATAACCTTCACAGTGGCGTCTTCAAAAGCCTTTTCGAGTTCCTTTTCACCAACCCTTCCTCTGTCGTAGGCTCTGGTTGTCTCAACGAGCTCTTTTGGCCGTGGAAGCATCCCTGTGACATAGCAGCCAATCATTCTCATCCAACTATTCGGCTTATTACGGTTGCCTTTAACCAATTTGTTCGCTTACCATAATAAAAATTTTAATAATGGATTAGGCCTTATCCTTATGAAAAGCCATGTATAAAAAACTGCTGCTCTACGAAGAGGACAAAAAACAGAAGGTAAAGGAAATCGCCATAGTTGAGGATCCGCAAAAGCTGAAGATGATTTTGAATAGGCTCAGCTGGAGGATTTTGGTCATGCTTTCTGAGAAAGAAATGTACCCTTTGGAAATGGCTAAGAAGCTGGGAGTTCACGAGCAGAAAGTCTACTATCACGTAAGGAAGCTGGCAAAGGCAGGAGCCATAACCGTCACCAGAGAAGAGGAAAAGAAGGGGGCAATAGCAAAGTATTACAAGGCGGTTTCGCCAGCGTTTGGAATAGAGATTCCACAAGGATATAAGACAATGCAGAGGCTTTCCCTTATAGGCATGGACGAGCAAATCCAAAAATTCTTCAAAGAATTCACAAGAGAAGACGGCACGTTCGAAGGGAAAATAGTCGTAGGCAGCCCAACACCTCACGGACCCTTCAAAACAAGCGCAAGAGATGGCCATTACGCCTCTTATCTGACATTCTTTTTGGGACAATTCGCCAAAATGCCCGAAGAATTTGCAATAAAGCTCGATGTTGACGTGAAAGCCGAAAAAGAAGAGAAAAACAGCCTAATTCTTGTGGGTGGGCCTGGAACAAACCTTCTGACACAGGAACTGAACGAGTATTTGCCGATAAGGTTTAACATGCAGCCTTCGGAGCAGGGTTTCTTGTTCGGCGGTTTGGTGTCCAGAAAGACTTCAAATGTTTACACTGCGGATGCCGTTGGGTTGATAGCAAAAATCGTGAACCCATGGGACAAAACTAAACGGGTTATAGTTCTAGCGGGGAACAAAGCGGTAGGCACTAAAGCATGCGTTTTGGCTTTGACAAACTTTTGGAAGAAGACTCTGAAGGGCTATGATGGTGAGGACACGTTCGCAAGGGTCATACAAGGATTCGACTTGGACGGGGATGGAAAAGTTGATTCAATTGAGGTCCTCGAATAGCCAGAGCTGTACGTTATGGAAATAACCGAAATCATTCTTGCTTATGGACACAAAAACATCCAAGCGACACATAAGTTAACACTGGAAATCACTAAAGAAGCCAAATTGTCAAAAAGGGGTGACTGCATCATTGCTGTTTCAGCGGACAAAGCTATGGCAGATTTAAGTTCAGAGTTCAAGGAGAATTTGCGGAAGGAAAATGCCAAAATAACCATGCTAATCGAAGCCGGAGAAGCCGCTGATGTAGTGAACGCTTTTGGAAGACCACAGCTGATTTTGACGCATCCCACAGACATGGTTGTAAGGAAAAGCAATTATCTCTGCAGCCGAACACTGGCAGTCCAAGCGGATAAGGCTGCATGCGACTTGTCAAGGAAACTCGTGGAGAAACTAAAAAATCCAAATCAAGAAGTGAAAATTACGCTGACCGTTAAGGTTTAATGGATTTTTGCGTCTAGAACAGCTTGCCACTCGTAGGGGGCTGTTGCACGGACAAGTCTGGAAAAAATCCTTTTTTCCACTTTTCTTCCGCATTTTTCAACAGCATCTATAAAACGAAGCTTCAGGTTTTCCAATGAGTCGGATGCGCTAACAAAGCTGTAAAAATGCACCACTCCGCCCATTGGCTTTACTGCCCTGCACGCGGCATCCACAAACTCTAAGGCTTTTTCAGGCAAATTCATAATCACACGGTCCGCAACCCCCGAAAGCCTCTCTTCAACAACCTGTTTCGCATCCCCAAAAATTGGGTGAACTTTGCCCTCAACTCTGTTAAGCCTAATGTTTCTTTTTAGAAACTCAATTGCGTACGGGTTCACATCTACAGCGTGAACTTCAACATTTTCATGAGTTTTTGCAATCAGTATCGCGAAGGGTCCCACACCAGCGAACAAGTCAACAACTGTTTCGCCTTCTTCTACTAAAGACGCAACTCTATTGTGCTCGTATGATAGGCGTGGAGAAAAATAGACTTTAGCGAGGTCTACGTGATACTGGCAACCATACTCCTTGTGGATGGTCTCGGTTTTGGGTTCCCCGGCAATTACGCTGAACCCCCTCAGCCGAAAGGTTCCACCAACAGCTCCCGCCTTAGCAAGAACCGTTCGCACGTTTTTTTGCGACTCCAGAACTGCCTTACCAATGATGTTTTTGTGTGCGTCAAGCTCCAGCGGAAGCTCAACTATGGCTATATCCCCAACAAGGTCTACTGCCCGCGGCAAACTGGTCAATAAATAGGGTGGAAGCTTATCCTCAAGCAACTCGACAAATGTTTTTATTTGTTTTTTCTTTTCAGGAAAAACACGGGTTAAAACTTCACAGCCTGGAATTTGCTCCTTAAGTGTTTCTGATTCGTTTTCTGATGGTTGACGAATAAGCGGAACGTAAATGAAGCTTTGGTTTCTTTGGATTTCCAGTTCCTTGTTGACGATTTTCAGCTTGTCAGCTAGGATTATGGCTTTTTCGCCGTGAATCTTCGGAACTTTTACGCATAGGGATTTTTTAGTCATCAAACCACTAGAATTTGTTTTCTTTTAATGCCGAAATTAACGTGTAAAATAGGGTTAATTCGCCGTTTCCTATGGAATATAGTCTCTTTTCATCCATGGTGGCACGCCTTATGCATTCGTGAAGAGCCTCTGCTTTAACGTCAAAATATCTTCCCTTATCCTCCATTAACGACAGGTAAGATTTCCTGTAAGGGGCAACCCTCATTTTAGAAACGCAAAATCCGTGATTTTCTAGCAGTTTCTCCATTTCCGAGGGTTTAGAAAACCCTGCATGTGCTCGAGAGAGCGTTTTCTCCAACCTTTCAAGAAAACCGTGGTTGTCCAATTCGTGCATCGCCACATCGCCGTAAACAAAAACGCCCCTCTCTTTTAATATTCTTGAAAATTCCGCCAGGCTTCTTTCAGGGAACGCAAAGTAATGCATTGTGCTGAGGCAGACTATTGCATCAAAAACCTCATTTATGAAGGGTAAGTGTTCGGCGTCTCCTAAAATCAGGTCGAAGTTTTCTTTGTAAGGAGACATTCTCGCTTTTGCGAGCCCGAGCATTTCCCTGGACACGTCTAGTCCAACAAACCAAGGATTAACCTTTTCCAGCAAGGGAAAACCGATTCTGCCGCTTCCAACTCCAACTTCTAATACAGCTTTGCTCTCCAAACCCGCCAAAGCATCAATTATTCCATTAATTACCTCGGCTCCGAAGCCTTCCTTGGATTTCCATGTTCTAATCTTCTGCCGATCGTAGTCCTTAGCCCGTTTTGAATAATATTTCTGAACAAGCTTTTTGCGAGCTACACCCTCCATTTCAGCTACACTCTATTTCTGTAGTTGAACGGCATTAGCTTCTGTAACTTCCTTTGCCTTTTCTTTAACTGTTTCAAATAGTTTTTTGCTTATGAAGCCCTTTTCTAGGGCTTTTTCGAGTTTTTCCATGTCCAAAATTTTGCCTGTGCCGTCTGCCTGAATGCAAACGTCAACTTCCAAGTCCACGTAGCGTATCGCCTTTGGACAGACCTCCACTGGCGTGTTGAGGTTTATGTATGTTCCCTTCAGCTCCCCGCTGGGTGAGAAGTAATTTGTTGTTATGAACCATTCGCCTGTTTTTGTTTCGCTTACTGCCTTGTCTCCCGCCTCTTTTTTGACGCCTAACCCGTCGTAGAAGCCGTTGCTTCGAATTGTTCTGCTATACTTGATTTGTTTATCGTCTAGGCTTTCTATTGTCGCTTGTCCTAAATGGAAAACGATTCCGCTTAGCTTGACATGCTCAACGTCCACCAGCGAGCCTTCTTCTGGAAACTCGTACAGAATCCGCTCTTTGAAGGATTCCTCCACTTCGTTTCTATCCTGCCCTTTTTCCAAGAGGTCCTCAGCCATTTCCAAAGCCGCTGAAACTTCGCCTCCACAGCTCTTGTAAAAGTGATGCCCGTCCAAAGTTGGGGTAGCAGAGGCTCTTAACTTGTCCATGTTTCTTTTCGAAAACCATGGAAGTTCCACATCCATGAAGCATGAGCCTTCGATTAAAAGTGTTGGAGCCTCCGCATGAAGCGCTTTTTCATTTAGGGTTTTAGCTTTTTCAGCAAGCTCTGTTATTTCGTTTTCTAATGTTTTCCTCAGTTGGTTTGCCGAAGACTCACGCCAAATAATCCCCCAGCCATCAGGCGCTAGCGTTTTTCCTAAGGCGTAAAGTTCCGCCCTCTTGTTCAAATCGCGAATTTTAAAGCTAACGCCTACCTTGCCGTCTTGCACCAGAATGGCGTAGTTTCCAACAATCTTCAAGTTCGTGGTTAAAACAGGCTGTTTCGCCCCGATTCTTCTCCTTTCAACCTGAACAAGCAGTGGCTTATCGTCTGCGTTTGTAAATTCAGATTTTGGAAGCCGTCCTATAACATCACCGCCTACATCAACGTAAAACGTGTCTTCGTCCGATTCTGTCACTTTTCCCTTGTATATTCCGTCAACGCTAACAATCCATTTTCGGGTTAGGGCATCCTCAAACGCGAAATGCAGGATAGACTGGAGTTTGTTCACTGCTTCAGACGTTCCCAGAACCCTTATTCCCTGCAAGTCGTATCTGTCTTTTATTTTGACGCCTGGCGGCGCCGAACTATCCATAAGCCCGAAGCGCTTCTTTATGGTTAAAGACGCCTGGACTATTTCGAAGCCGTTGTCCAAAAGCAGTTTTGTCACGGCAGTGGTGTAAATTCCCCTAATCTTTGCTTTCAACAAGGCTCCCATCGCCTTTATAGTTAGCCAACCTTCTCAATCTTGTAGAGCCCATCCAGCTTTTCGACACTAAACCTAACGTTCAATATTTTTTCGGCAAGCCAAATGTTTGTTTCTAAATGTTCTGAGATTGTTCGCGTTAGATATTCAGACCCTTCTTCCGCCAACGCTGCATACGGAATTAGCATGTCAGCCAAGTGCACATCAACGGTAGGTTTGGCGGATATTTCCGCGTAGAGCTTTTCGGCAGCTTCCCTTCCGACAGTTTCGCTTGTCTTTCTGAGTTCTCCTATGGCGTCGGCTCCTAGAATTGCGCCTGTGTCTGTTTCAGCCCAAAGGACGAGGGAGCTTCCCTTCTGTAGAGGGTTAGATTCATCGTTTATTACTTGGATGTCTGCCGTGTAGCCCCTCTCCTTTAGGTAGTCGTTTGCCGCTTTTGCTTGGCGTTCAGCAACCTTTCTATCGGCGAGGAACGTGCAGACTGAAACGCCTTTTATGGCTTGTATTTTGCCAGAATTTTCTAAACGCAAAGGCTTTAGGGACCCGCATGGCTCAGCGGTTATTGTCACTTCACCCATGCCCTTGGGATAATAACCATACTTGTGAACTGTTAAGGCTGCGCTTATTCCAATGTGCTTCAGCGTTGGCAGAAGCACAAACCGCATGTAATTGATGGTGGGGGAATTCTGAACATCTGTCCCACCTTTGGAGACGTGCAGAAGCACAGTGTTTTCTGCAAAGACGCAGAGGGGTAGCACTGTCATCAGAAGCATAGGAATGCTTCCAGCAGTGCCAATCTCAGCCTCAATTTTCCCGCCTTTCGCTTTTTTTGGCTTGAACCAAAGCTCACGTGAGCTAAGTTCCGCTCCCTTCAAATCGGCGTCGCAGAGCCTTGCAGCCGTCAACACTGCTTCTAAATGTTGAGGTCTCAAACCCGGCTGCGGTCTGTTCTGTCTAATGTTGTAGATGTGCAGCGACTGTCCAAGTATGGCGGTTAGGGCAACGGACAGCCTGAGGATTGTGCCGCTTCCACTTTTTTGGCTTCCATCAATCTCAATCACGTATAGCGGACTCCCTTCTTGCTCAGTTCCTTGCCACACCCAAATTACTGAAAGATTAACAAACAATTAATAAATGCGTTAAGTATTAAGGATTTGGAAGGGAGAAAGGTGTATGAGCGAAGAAGGAAAGGTCCTTGAAAGGCTTGTAGAGAGGATTGATGAACTTCTTGTAGTCTTAAACCGAGTTGCAGAAGACCTTCGGCAAGTCTCAATTTCCCTAAAATCCATAGCGGTCTCACAGCTAGCCCAGCCAGCGGCTGTCCCTACCCCAACACCTGCACCTACGCCCGTGATGCCAAAGGTTCCTGAGAGAGTGCAGTCAATAGAGGACATCAAAATGATGTTTCCGGAAGATCTGGAGAATCTTCTGAGTTTTGAGGAGAAGGAAGACTACATAATGATAAAGCCGCGCCAATTTTTGGGTTCAGAAAACTTCGCCAAAATAGCTTCCGTTGTGCGTGGGATAGGCGGTGACTACGTAAGCGCTGGAAAGGCATCGCACTTCAGGGTTCCTAGAAAAAGAACTTGAAGAATAGCGTCGTAACTTTTTGCTTAATAGTTTACTCAATCAAAAAGTAGCCATCAGAAATGGTGTCCGTATCTTATTTCAAAATCCCTGAACTCGCCAGTGTAATTCTCCCAGATAACATCTATATCCTTGACTCTTGCTCCCGGCGGTCCCCGCTTGCAGAACTCTATCAGCTCTTTTACACTCTCTTCTTCGCCTTCAAAAACAGCTTCAACCCTGCCATCGGGAATATTGCGGACCCACCCCCTTACACCACGCTTTTTGGCTTCATGCCTTGTTTCCGATCTAAAGAATACGCCTTGCACACTGCCTGTTATGAATACGCGGGCTCTAACTCTCATGGGATTCACCGTTTGCGCTGAATGTTCCTAAAAATTCTATTGGTTTGAGGGTTTATGAGTTTTCACTTTAACTCATCTCCCTCCGCAGTGTGATTGTGTCGTTTTGGCGCTTGTTTTAAGAGTGCTCATGCAGTTCTGCGTTTTGATGGTTTGGTGTGCTGGATAGTTCTAGTGGAAAGTTATTGGTTTATGCCTCAGGTTTCACATTTCGTGAGAGGCGGCTTAAATCCGTGAGCTCAGCGACTGAGAGAATGGCTAAGTTGTTAAAGTTGGATTTTGAAGTAGTCACCTTTGGGGAGAAATTCACGCAAATATATGTTTACTACAAAAACGGTGATGAAGAACCCATCCCAATCTACTGCGATAAGGGTGAGAAAGTCAACATACAGGATGTTTATACGACTTTAAGGAACATGATGTTCGTTTTGTCTTTCCACCCGAGACATTCAGCTCTAAGGCAAATAAGAAAAGAGATTATGCGGTTTTCCTGAACTTTACAGTTTGATTTTCAAGCTTCACCTCATAGATTTGGTTCACATCAAAGTCTATGCCTAAACTCTCATACTCCTGCTCTGTTAGGAACAAGATTATCTTCGGAACCGCAAACTCACCCCTCGCTGGAAACATCGGCAACTGCTGCTGCAAGGCCTGGAGGACATCCTGTGCAACCTTCGCCTCTTCCGTTTGCGGTCTAACCACAAAATGCGGAATCTTCCGTTCTTCAACCAACTCTATACGTTTTCCGAGGTTGCCGTCCAAGTCACGGATGGACTCGATTTTATTCACTCTCACACGGAACATGGCTTTTCACCACTGTACAAGCATTCCGAAGAGCTTTATACTTTTCCTCATCAGGGCTATTCCATCTCTATTGTTGCTGGCGGTTTTGGGGTAACATCATAATAAACCGTCGACACGTTGGGGCATTCTTTGACTATCTCTTCTGCAACTTTGTTCAGTGTTGTCCACGGTATTTCCGAAACTTTTGCCGTCAAGAAATCTTTGGTTTGAACAGACCTTACGCCTAATACATAGAGTTTTTTCTCTCCTAAGTCCTTAACCGCATATAAAACCCTTGCGACCTTTGGCCTTTCAGTAACTATTTTTGCTTGAAGAGAAATCATGTTTTGAATGGTTGTTTGATGGATTTTACCAGCCATGGTCTGAACTTTTATTCCCACGATATCGCCGTAACGTCTTTTCCCACCTTCCACTCCAGTAGCCCTGTCTTTGAAGATTTTCACGTGAACGTTTCTTGACGGTACGTTAAGAAGACGCGCCACAGTTTCTTGAATATGAACGATTCCAGATGGCTGTTCAGCTTCTTCATTATCGATGATTACGGGGAAGTATTGACCAGGCTTATGTTGAGCCAGCTCGCGTTCAACGATGGCTGTAGCCTTCTTCAAGGTTTCTAGCTTATCCGGTCGAATTTCTCCGACTAAACGAACCGATAAGCCCGGACCTGGAAACGGTTGTCGCTCAGAAATTTCAGCTGGTAACCCAAGGTGTCTTGCGACCGTTCTAACTTGTTCCTTGAACAATGTCGCGAGGGGTTCCACAACCTTGAAGCCGTAGCGTTCCATGGGGTTTATGCCCATCTGCTCCAGAACATTGTGTTGTGTCTTTATGCCGCTTACAGTTTCTACGATGTCTGCGCGTATTGTGCCTTGAACGAGGATTTTACAGCCTTCTTTTTTGGCTGTTTCGCCTAAAACTTGATAGAAGGTTTCTCGGAACACTTTGCGTTTTTCTTCAGCGTCCCTTAAGCCCTTCATGGCTTGCAGGAAGCGTTCACGGACATTGACCACTTTTGTGGGAACATTTAAAGGCGGTTTGGACAGGATTTCGGCTACACGTTCTGGTTCACCCTCCCGCATGAAAGCGTCATCCAGTATCGCACAAACAAGGTTTTCACCCATCGTCTTGTGCGTTAGCACGGCGCATGTTGTGCTGTCAACACCGCCTGAAACAGCGACCAACGCCTTTTGGTTACCGATGCTCTTCTTTATATCCTCAATCTGGGTCGCAACAAATTTTTTCGGGTCAAATGTTTCCAATACAGCTGCCACCCTATCTAGACTGTTAATTCATTTGCTGTTTCACAATTTATGCATTTTCCACCATGGTAGGTTCATAGATTATTTAGGTTAACGAATAATATTTTTAGTGAAAGCTTCGGCGTATATCATTCGCAACATTTCCATTAAACAATAAAACCACCAGAGCTGAAATGGTGGATTTCCAAATTATCTTTTAAAAAATTGTTGATTTTACAGGAATGAGAAACATTAACGGGAGAATTTTAGGGAATTAAAGTTTTTTTGCTCTAACGTTTCTATAGTAAGGAGTTGAGCGTGGTTCAAGTGAAGACTGATGAGATGAAGAATGTGGTTAACGCTTTAAATGAGTTAAACGAAGACTACGCAGATTTAATACAAGCTATGAAAGGGACAGTTAAAGAAGTAAAAGCAACAAAGCAGTTGTGGCGAGATGGAAACAAGTCAAGGCTCATAAAACTCGGCTTAGCACTAATAGTATTTCCCGAACCCACCCCAATAAGCGAGACAATAGGCACATGTTTGGTGGCCGCTGGGGCGGTTCAAGAGGGAATTCGCCGTCGCGCCATTTACGTTGATGACGTATACAAAACGTTTAAGGACACTTTAAAGGAGATGCGGACGATTAAGCATACCCTTTAAGGACTAGAGCTTAGTCAACTTTTATATTTACTGCATGTTATATGCATAACATGTTTGGGGAAAGTAACATGAAGCTCGTGACAGTATTGTTACCTGAGGCTTATTTGGAAGGGTTGGATGAGCTTGTTAGGGCGAACATGTATCCAAGCAGGAGTGCAGCCATAAGAACAGCGGTAAGAGACTTGCTTAAAAAAGAGATTTGGGAAAGAAGAGAGAGATGACATTCTCTTCACAATTTTTCGGTTCAAATTCAACACGCAACTTTGCATAAAGACTGTTTCTATTGCCGTATCGATTCGCATTTGGAACACTAAAGTAGGAGCAGTATCGGAGCGATCAAAAGAGCGGTCATGTTTGTGAGTTTCATATAGATGTTAAGCGAGGGACCCACAACATCTTTTAAAGGATCACCTACAGTATCGCCAATTACAGCCGCAGTATGTGTTGGCGTTCCCTTCATCCAGAATTTTCTCTCAATGTATTTCTTGGCATTGTCCCATATCCCGCCTCCAAAAGTGAAGAAGGGTGACAATAAGGAGGATGTACTTAATCCTCCTAGAAGCATAGCGCCTAATACGTATTTTCCCAGTAAAAGTCCCACAGCAACGGGAGCAATAATAGCAAGGAGACCTGGCGCAATTATCTGTTTGAGCGCATTCTTTGTTCCGATGTCAACACAACGAGCATAGTCTGGCTTTGCCCTATGTTCAATGATGCTTGGGTTCTCTTTGAACTGTCGTCTCACCTCATCCACCATTTGATAAGCCGTTCTTCCAGTGGCTCCAATAGCCAGAGAGGAAAACAGGAAAGGAAGAACAGCACCCAACAATAACCCTGCAATTATGACGGGGCTCATGAGACCGAGACTTACAGAGTAGAGTTTTACCATTTCGCCGTAAGTGGCAAAAATCACCACAGATGAAACAGTGCCAGAAGCTGTGGCGAAAGCCTTTGCATAAGCCTTGGTAGTGTTGCCTGTGGCGTCGAGTTCATCAAGCGCCCATCCATTGTGCGTTTTCGTCCCTGACATATGTGCTATTCCAGCAGCATTGTCACATATGGGTCCAAAGGTGTCACCCGACATGATAATGCCTATAGCTAAGTCGGTTCCAAGATTGGTTGCTACTACCCCATAAAGCGAACCATTAGTTATAAAATAAGAAAACAACAAGGCTGACAATACAAACAGAATTGGCATGAACGGGCTCTGAAAAGCATAAGACAAACCTGTTATAACGTTAATGGCTGCCCCACGCTCGGAAGATTCTGCTACTTTTCTGACTGATCTGCCATTGACCCCCGTGTAATACTGCACAATTAAGCCGACCGCTAGACTCGCAACTAAGCCGCTCACTACAGCGTAAAATATGGTCACGTCGTTTAGTAAAACCATAGAAGAGACATATGCGCCGATCACGCAAAAGCCGGCTGTGGCGACGAGACCGATGTTGAAAGAAACGAGGGGCCTAATCTTTTTACTTCCTCTGACGATGAAAACTCCAGCGATTGTTGCCAAAATCCCTGAAGCGCCGAGCATCAAGGGGAACATTAGAGCATTTATTCCTAGCGGGCTGAGCAGTATGGCGCCTAAAATCATGGCAGTAATGTAGTCGTCGCTTATAGATTCAAAGAGGTCGGAGCCTCTTCCTGCACAGTCGCCCACATTATCTCCAACCTGATCTGCGATTACGGCTGGATTCCGCGGGTCATCTTCAGGAATTCGTTGTTCTATCTTGCCCACCAAGTCTGCGCCTATGTCAGCGGCTTTGGTGAATATACCTCCGCCCAGCTGAGCAAATAGAGCCGCTAAACTGGCGCCGAAACCGAAGCCCACAAGTAAATTAGGGTCTTGGTAGAGCCATAAGAGTGCACTTACACCGATGAGGCTGAGTCCCACAACAGAAAGACCCATCACGGCTCCTCCCCTGAAAGCAAGCGTAAATGCTCTTGTCGATGAAGTTCTCGCAGCACTGGCAGTTCTCACATTGGCTTTCACGGCAACGCGCAAGCCTATGTAAGCTGCTAGCAAAGAAAGAAAGGAGCCTAACACGAACGCGATTGCTACTCTCATGTCCTTGAAGAATAAAGTTAATGGAATAAGCATTAGCACAGCAAAAATTGCAATGGTTCTATACTGTCGGTTTATGAAGACTTTGGCGCCGTCTTCAATGTAGCTTGCGATTTCCCTCATTTGTGGAGTTCCGGCATCTTCCTTGCCGATGGACCATGCCAAGTAAGCAACAACAAGCATAGCAAGGACTCCGACTACTAAAGCAAACCATGTAAGGTCCATTTGTCACCGCGTCCCCTACTCCTAAACTTTTTTAAATTCAATATTCGTTTTGAAACTGCCCATACATACTGTAAACTCTAGCTTATAAACATAGCATGTTTATGCCTGACAAGGCTTTCTGACACTCTATTACCATCAATAGAAAATTTGGCCTCTGTAAAAATCGTTTGCATAGTCATGAAGGAAATTATTTAATGTCTTTGGCAAATTCTCTAATTTTCTTTGCGGATTCTGCGGGGTTTTCTGCAAGTGTTATTGCTCTTCCTACAATAAGATAACGAGCGCCAGCCTTCAAAGCGGCTTTTATCTCTCCGCCTTGAGCCCCGATTCCAGGCGAGTACATTGGAATTGTTTCGCCAAGTATTTCATGCACTTCTCTTATTTTTTCTGGGTATGTCGCGCCGACAACTGCGCCGTCAGCTTCCCATTTTAAGGCTTTCCTCGCAAAGGAAACGTATTGAGGAACTTTTTTGCCTGTTTCAGCATCATAGATTGTTTGTCCGTAGCCTTCGCTTGCTCCTTTGTGGCTCATGTAAACGAGAAGGATTATACCACGCTGTAATCTATGGGCAACTTCAAAGATTGGCTTTAAACCTTCTTCCCATCCTATGAAAGGATTAGCTATAAGGGCGTCGAAGCCAGCGGCGTAATAGTACTCGGCGATAACTTGGTTTGTAGAGCCGATGTCATTCACTTTACAGTCCATTATTGTCATTAATCTCATCTCATGAGCTTCTTTCACAAGTTTTTGAACACCGTCAAATGTGCCGAGGGGAAGAACCAGATGATGGTTGAATTTCACAGCACAAATGTAGTGGTGCGCAGCTTCCAAAACACGCTCTGCTCTAGAGAAGAGATTTTCACGATTTTCTGGTTTCTCGAATGGAAAGTCTAAGGCTAAAATAATGTTGGATTCTTTGTCTCTGGCTGCTTGTTCCATCCTAACGCGGAAAGACATTGTTAAACACCACTCTCTATTTAGGCGGGGAACTAAAAACTCTTATTATTTCGGTTTCTCCGCCGAAAGCTAGTCGGATGTACGAAAGGGTTGTTTCCACAGCTTCGCTCAGTTGCTTTTCTGCAATCCCAGGAGCACCGTAACCAACTATTAGCACGTTTCGCGTCTGCTCACTAATCTTAGTGTGATCCGAATCACGGTACGGGTAGACGCACAAAACTTGTTTTCCATCGGCCAAAACAAGCATTTTATCCGTTAAGGTCATGGGTTTGCTCATGCCTATGCCTCTGAAGGCTTCTCCGTTTTTTGCAAATCGCACCTGAAATGGCGGGTTTAAGCGGTCTTTGTCAAATCCGCTTATTGGTACTATTGTTTTCATCGAAGCCAAGTTATAGGCGTCCACAACCGTCGATATGCGTGGAAGCTCGTCTCCGTGTAAAACCCTCCTCAGTAGGGCTTCGCCTGAAGGCCTCGTCTTGGTGGGGTCTATGTCGAGCCTCCAATAGAGGTCTCTGTAGGCCCTTACTGTAGGATTGTCTTTTAGCGTTTCGATGTTGTACTTGCCTCTGACTTCCTCGTAAACGGCTTTTCTAAGCCTCTGAATCTGCTCATTATCCTTTTCCACACTTACCAAGTTGATTATGCCGATGCATAGGGAGAGCTTTGGAAACCTTGCTAAGACTTCTGAATCCCAGTTAACATGAATCAACATTTTCACCACGCCGTTTTTCACTTATGCTGGCGTTAGGTATTTAACAGCTCGGAGCAAAATCTTCTTCTAAAACTGTTCCACGCCATGAAAAGCGGTACAGTTTTATACTTCACATCATTCTAAAAGGAAACTTGGCGGACTGGAAAGGTCGCGTTTACATGTCTGTGTCTCCAAGTGTTCGCGAAGTTCTCGCCAGAAGAATCGCTGGAGAGATAATTCTCTCGAGCAAGCCTGGGGCAACCATGCGGAAGTGGCGTGAACTGTTTGCTGTTTCGCAGATAAGCCTTTCAGACAAGATGGTGCTTTCACCCTCAGTCATTAGCGACTATGAAAGCGGAAGACGGCAGAGTCCGGGGACAAGGTTTGTTAGGAGATTTGTCTGGGCTTTATTGAAAATTGATGAAGAGCGTGGGAGTCGTTTTATCCGTGAGTTCGCCAGGTTGACAAGCTCGCCGAGCATGGCCGTGTTGGACCTTCGCGAATTTCCGATACCGGTTCGTGTGGAATACTTGTGCAAAGCCATCAGAGGTGAGGTTTTGGCATGCTCGAGTAAATATGTTAAGGAAGTTTACGGCTATACGGTTGTGGACGGCAAGAAGGCTGTTGAAACCCTCTCTGGGTTAGAGTACTCTCAGCTTTTTGGAGCAACAACCGAACGAGCATTAATTTTCACTAATATAGGAAGAGAAAATTCACCAATGATGATTGTGCGCATAAACAGCCTAAAACCCCGCGTGGTGGTTTTTCACGGCGCCAAACCGGATAATTACTCAATGAAGTTGGCGGAATATGACCGCATACCACTCATATATTCCAGTCTACCGAGCGTTGAGCAACTGATAAAATCCTTAAGGAAGCTTTATCGCATTGCGCTTCGCAGAAAACTCGGCAAGCCAGTCCGTCCACCCCCAAAAATAAGCGCGTAATGGCGGCTAGAATGATCAGGGTTGGATGTTGTGGTTTTCCAACGTCCATGAAAAAATACTTTGAAAGCTTCAGCCTTGTGGAGTTGAACAGCACTTTCTACCAGTATCCACAGGAAAAAACGGTGGAAGGCTGGCGGGAGAAAGCACCAGAAAATTTCGAGTTCACTGTCAAGGCGCATCAGGACATAAGCCACAAGGCAAAGATGAAGGCTGAAGAAGCAAGCCTTCAAACCTTTGAACGCATGAAGCAAATCTGCAAAACCTTAAACTCAAAGATACTGCTTATCCAAACGCCGGGCTCCCTCAGACCAGACGGACTTGCGGATGCTGAAAAATTTTTCAGAGAAATAAATCGTGAAGATTTGGTTTTGGTTTGGGAGACTCGCGGCCCAGCTTGGGAAAACCCAGAGGTTTACAGAAGGCTTGGGCGAGTGCTAGAAAAGTTGGATGTTACACACGTCACTGACCCGTTTAGGATTATGCCAGCCTACACAGGCGAATTAGCCTATTTTAGGCTTCACGGTTTAGGTGAACGAATGTACTATTACCAGTACACGGACTTGGAACTTCGAAAACTCAGGGAACTCATTACTGCGTACGAGAAGGGCGGAAGAGAAGTTTACGTGCTTTTTAACAATCTCTCAATGTTTGAGGATGGACTTCGGTTTATGGAGTATTTGTCGAAGAGAAAATTTCCAAAGATTACCAGCTCAACCGGCTTAGAGTCCGTTAAAGAGGTTGTTGAAAAGACGCGATATCCAATTGCAAAGGGCATGTTAATCAAAAGGCTTGGCTGGAGGCTTGTGGAGTTGGAAGAGGGAAGGCAGGTGAGGCTTGAAACGGTTTTGGCGGATTTGCATTCTAAGACTTTCAGTAGCGTGGATGAGTTGGTTAAAGAGGTTAAATCTGTTAAGAGGTTAAGTTAGGTTATTCCTCTTTTTTGAAGTTCTTGTTTTAGCTGTTTGAAGTCGGCGTTTATTTGTTGTTTGTATCTTGGGTGGTAGAGGGCTGCGGCTGGGTGAAACGTTGGAAAGATTGTTACTTGCATGTCTAGAATTGATGCTTCATGGAATTTTCCATGCGCTTGCGTTATGCTGTTAAAGGGCAGGTTAGCCCTAGAGAAGATGTAAGCTGTTGAGTGGTTTCCAAGCGTGACAATGAACTTTGGTTGAATAGCTTTGATTTGCCTGTCCAAATACGGAGTGCAAGTTTGAATCTCATTTGGCTGGGGTTCACGGTTTCTTGGAGGTCTACATTTCAAAACATTACCGATAAAAACACCTTCTCTTGAGAAGCCTATTTCGGATAGTAACGTGTCGAGAAATTTTCCAGCATCACCCACGAAAGGCTTGCCTTTGACGTCTTCCCAATAGCCAGGTGCCTCACCAATAAACATTATTTGGCTTTCTGGGTTGCCTTCACCCGGAACAGCGTTTTTTCGAGTTTTCCAAAGAGAGCATTTAACACAAACCACCACTTCCGCAGCAACAGCACCCAAAAGCTCCTTCTTCGGCATGTTGCATCCTCTCAATTATACTTAAGGGGGTTTATGTTTGTTTATTTTTCGAAGGCATATGAATACAAAACGCCGTACTCACAATTCTTCCCCTTTGAACACCTGCAATCTTCCGAAGCTACAGTATAACAAAAAGTTCAATCTATTTATAAGGGAGGGCTAATAAACACGCAGAGAGCGACGGTTTCTATAACATGCGCTTTAGGGCTTCAGCGCCCTTCATTCCAGCTTCAACTCCTTGGCTTCTTGCTTTAGACGTTGCGGCTTTAACCTGTGCATTAAGCACATCCTCAAACGTTTTCACTCCGCTAACAACCGCGGCAGCCACACCCAGCCTTTCAGCAGCATCAACATTCAGAAACCCACACATAACAAACCCCTTCCCAGCGACAACCACTAACAACGGGGGCGAATCTGGAAGCTCAACCCTTACGCCCAAACAAGCCTTGCCATCAACCTTCAAAGACGCCACACCAATCATACCGAACACCTTCCACAGCAAACTTATCTTTACACGGTCCAGCTTAAATAAGAATTATTAACATAGAATTGGCGAAGCCTCCATGCTGACGAAACTGAAGGAAAAAGTTCAGCAAACGCTCGCAGCCGAAGCAGAAGCAGCCCATAGAATAGGGTTAACGCCAAACGCAATAAGCGCTATAGGCATGATCTTAGCACTTCTCTCGGCGCTTGCCTATGCAGAATGGCAAATCAACAGGCTTTATCTGTTACTCGCAACAGTGCTACTCCTACTCTCGGGGTTCTGCGACGCCCTAGACGGCACACTGGCTAGGCTCTACCACGAAACAACAGCCTTCGGAGGTTTTCTGGATTCCCTGCTTGACAGGTACGCGGACGCTGTCGTGTACGTTGGCATAATTGTGGGAGGATTATGCGATGTCCTATGGGGTTTAGCAGCCCTAACAGGCTCTTTGCTCGTAAGTTACAGCCGAGCAAGAGCAGAAGCAGCCGGAGTAAAAATGGAGTCCATCGGATTGATGGAAAGGGCTGAACGCATAAGCGTATTGGCTACAGCAAGCGTAACAGCATATTTTTGGCAACCAGAAACAGCTTTATTTTGGCAACCGATAAACATTGGCATAATCGTGCTTGCAATACTTTCAAACCTAACAGTCCTGCAGAGAGGCATACACGCCTACAAACAGCTAAAGAAAACTGGAAACTAGCTAAAAGCTAAAACCTTCTCCTCGGACGCATGCGCCTTTCGTCTCGAGCCCTGACTTTCACAATACCTCGATGCACAGCACACGAAACACAATAATACTTCGTGTCAACCCAAGAAGTCAAATACGTGCCTTTCTGACGAAGCTCTTTAGCCAACTGAGGGTCAACAATCGACCGCCTACTAGTGACCTTCTTAGCCTTGTCCCGAGGCACCAACTGTCCACACATAGCACACTGGACAACGCCACTGCTGCCCTTTCCACCCTTAGACCTTCCACGGCTCTTCCGCTTAAACGGCATTGCTTACCACTTCACCACGCATGTAATAACTTTGTCTATCTTATATATCTGTCCTCAACTTCAGGACGGAAGCAATGTTTGCTTTCGCATCAATCTTCGGAACAATTTTGCCAGTGGACGACGTGAAGAGAGTTGTAACTCCCGGCCCATGACCAGACGTTACACAGTTTGTGTGGACAACTACGCCAACGGATACCGCGCCTTTCTTGTATATCCTACCATAAGAGTGGTCCGCGTCAAGTATAGCAACCAAGTCACCGAGCCTCAAATCGTCAAGCCCATACTCCTTTCGAACACCCCCATCAAAAAGTTGAATGTCATAATCACCAGAATAAGTCTGATTTGCTCCTAAACCCGAACCCATAATCGCCGCCGGAATCACATGAGTAACCGGAACCTCCAATTTGCCCCCTTTCGCCTTAGGCTTCAAAGCCTCAAGAAAACGTGGATCAATATTCATCACTTTCACTTCTGGATGATCCAGAAGTTTTAAGCCTACACCGAAGGCTTTAACGAGCACTTTATCGCCGAGCATGAGTTTTTCAAGAGTTTTCGACTGAAAATCCACCAGCACGTGCTCTATTCCGCCGTGCTTCCCGGTTACAACACCCCTCGCACCCTTCGCATCGCCTCCAACCACCAAAGCCTCATTTCCAACGCACGAAAGCACGTTTAAAGCAGCGTTCGCGGCTTGGCCAAAGCGTGGGTCGTTCTCCTTGTTTTCTATGCTTATGCCCGGTTCAACATGGTCTGCCTCCCACCCGCACGCTGGGTCGCCAACCCTCACGTTGTAGGTGATTCCGCCGACGCCTGGCAAAACCATTGGGGTGCCCTCAGCCGAAATATTGTAAACGCCTCTTACGAAAACCGGACTGGCCACTTCGCCGACAACGGAAATCTTCACCAATTTGTCAACGTTTGTCTTTAACATCCAATAACCCCCGCATTAGACTATATGCTTAGACTAACAGATGCTAATAAGATTTCACTCAGTTTAGCGAAGTATTGTATCTTCATGAACATAACAAGTTTTAAATGTGGGACTTTTATTTTGAGTTGAGTGAAGCCGAACTTAACAAGGCATACATCTTCAATGTGGCTGAAGACAATGTCGGACATTGGATTAAGATCGTCAAGATTGCTGGTTAAAGATGTCATGAGTAGCCCAGTCATAACTATCGAAGAGGACGCACCAGCAAACAGAGCTGCAGAACTCATGGACAAGCATGGTTTAGGCTGCATAATAGTAACAAGCAAAGAAGGAAAACCCCTCGGAATCATCACAGAAAGAGACTTGGTTGGAAGGGTCTTAGCCAAAAACGTCAAACCAGACGCCGTTAAAGCCAAAGAAGTCATGACCTCGCCCCTAATAACAATAGAGCCCGACGAAACAATGAACGAAACCGCCAGGAGAATGAGCAGATTAAACATAAGAAGATTAGGAGTCGTATACAAGGGACAACTCATCGGATTGATCTCAAGCAAAGACCTCCTATCAGTCATGCCCGAACTCATAGAAACAATCCAAGAACACGCCCTCATAGAGGGCGAAAACAGGGCTCAAGAAGCAACCGAAGAAACTGCGCCCCTTGCAGGATACTGTGACCGTTGCGGAGGCTGGTCTGACAACCTAAAAGATGCCAATGGAGAATTCCTCTGCGAAGATTGCAG
>Ga0315310_10000214_pt1 | contig 38448 bp, 37 predicted proteins | sample TDP5_MG_FD_203630 | JGI IMG/M metagenome (GOLD analysis project Ga0315310, IMG submission 203630) | Freshwater sediment microbial communities from Lake Towuti, South Sulawesi, Indonesia - TDP5 | ecosystem: Environmental > Aquatic > Freshwater > Lake > Sediment | place: Indonesia: South Sulawesi...
CCTCAAAAAGTTTTATTAATACTTTTATAGGATGGGCTTTGTTTTTAGCGATAGATCGAACCATACACTGCCCTTTTCGGTTCACATAGACAAACGATTCACTTTCTACCATATTTTTCATCTGGGTAACATTACTTTATAATTAGTAACGTTACCTCAGTATTTAAATCTTGTGGATTTTAGCCTTTTTGAAAGGGGTAATATTACATGGTAACGTTACTTCCTTTGTCCTAATAAAAAAAATAGGAGTTAAAAAAAAGAGGAGAAAAAAAGATTTATTCAATTCCTAAGACATCTTTTAAAGTCTTAGGATCAACTAATTTTAAAATACCCATAATCTCTTTAAATTTTTCGATGCCGCCTAAATCTTCGATAACTGGACCTAACTCTTGCACCGCGCCCTTAATTTCTTTCAATTCCTTCAATTCCTCTAATTGATCCGCGAGCTGATCCCTAAAATTATCGTATTCTTTGAGTTTTTGTTTAACTGATTCCATTTCTTTTTGTAAATCCTTTTTGCTCGCGAGCTGATGCCTATATCCATTTCCTAATAGAAGAGCTTCCGCAATTTTAGGGTAAAATTCGATTAATTTAGGAATAGTATTTTTCACATAGTTAGGATCGGTCTTAATCTCTTCTTTATGTTGAGTCCAAATAAGGCGATATCTATTTGGTAATGTTTCTTCAAGAATGGTCCCCGCTAATTGCCGCATATATTTAGGAATAGTTTTTTCAGGTAAATTATTTTGTTTAATCACATAGCGAAATTCGTCTGAAATGGTGCGTTCATCAATAGCAAAAATCGGATCATTTGGCGTTTTTTGATTGCCGGTTTTAAGATTTTGGAGATCAAAATATGCTTTAATTTCCTCAAACAACCCAATATGGCACACATTGAAGATTTTGCCCCCTTTCTTTTCGGTCTTAGCCCGACTTTTGTAAATATAGTAAAATTCCTGAACCGCAGTTCTCTTAAAATCATTTAACCGAAGCTCTACAATATCGGCCGGGTTTAGCCCCCCAAAAAGAAAATGAATTTTCAGGATTAATTGGTATTGGGCATTCAGTTTTTTATAGAGATTTTCGACATCTTCCCGCGTTATCTCTAAAGGTTCTACTGAAGCATTATTATCTATCTTGACCAAATTTTTAGGATTCGCCTCATATCCAATTCGGGCCAATAACCCCTGTAAATTCCAAACATAGACTCTCAGGGTATTTTTTATGATTGCTAGGTTTTTTTCAGGGTTCAGATCTAATTTTTTTTCAGCTTCCTGATCGACAAACGCATTCAAAAAATTGGCTTTTTTATTTTTATTTAAAGCGAGAAACTTTTCCCAATCCTTCTGATTTTTTTCGATATTAGGGAAAACTAATTGAACTGCGAGTAATTGCCGGCGTAAAGTTTTTTCTTGTTTCTCATTTAACAGATTATCTTCTAACCATTCTTTTATTCCTTTCAATTCCCTTAAAGAAGTTAAGTCTTGAGGTTTTTTCGTCATATTAAAATACCTCACATTTTTTTTATTAATAATATGGGAAAGATCCTTTATAAAGTTTAGTGAAAAGTTTCCCACAATAATAAGATAATTTTTTAGTTTAACTAATATCAAGTTTATTTCTGAAAGAATTCCAGTAGGAACTAAAAAATGAATAAAGGGTTAATTTCTCTTATGATGATGGCAATTCCCCTAACTGCTGGAGAATATGATCAACTCTATATAGTGCTACTTTTTGTAGGAATTTTCACTTTGCTTTTTGTCGTCATATATTTAATGGTAGGCGAAGAAAGAGAAGAGACAGAAAGCTAGTATTTAAAATTACCCTCATTTATTTACAATTATTTAATTTATTTTCGTAAATAATTAAAGGAAATGAATAAGATCAAACCTACTAATTTAACTGCTTTTGATTTACTGCTTCCGATTCTTCAAAAGCAAATTTATAAATCGTTCACAACGCCAACCTTAATTCAAAAAAACGCGATAAAAGAAATTCTAAATGGTAACAACGTCCTATTAATTGCGCCCACGGGAACTGGAAAGACTGAAGCCGCCATTTTTCCGATCTTCAATTTATTATTGAAATTAAAAGAAAAAAATATTGAAAATAAAGGTATATTTATTCTTTATATTACACCGCTCCGTGCTCTAAATCGAGATATTTTTCAAAGAATTGTAGAATTAGGAAAAACTTTAGATATTTCTGTTGAAATCAGACATGGCGATACGATATCTTCTAAACGAAGAAAACAAGCGATACATCCACCTGATATGCTTATTATTACTCCTGAGACGCTTCAAGCTATTTTACCAGGAAAACGAATTCGCGAGCATCTTCGAGCAGTAAAATGGGTAATTGTTGACGAAATTCATGAAATGGTAGATTCAAAACGGGGAAGTCAATTATCAATTGGATTAGAGCGCCTTAGAGAATTAATTGGAATAAATTTTCAAAGGATAGGCTTATCTGCTACCATTGGAAGTCCGCAAATTGTTGCAAATTTCTTAAAAGGCTCCGGAACTCCAGTAAAAATAATTCGGGCACCTATTGAAAAAGAATTGGAAATAAATATTGAAAGTCCGATTCCCCAATCTAATGATCAAATCCTAGCAAAGAAACTCCAATTGACTCCTGATACTGTTGCCCGAATTCAACGAATAATAGAACTTGTGAAAACTCACCAGTCTGTATTAATTTTTGTAAATACACGGCAACAAGCAGAACTTCTCACGGCCCGTATGAAATTATTTCAACCCCCATTCTCCTTTGCAGTCCATCATGGATCGCTGTCCAAAGAAGTGAGGATCGAAAGTGAACAAAAATTCAAAGAAGTGAAGATTCAGAGCGAAACTGATCTCAGGGAAAATTTGAATTTAAAATGTATTGTCTGTACTTCGAGCTTAGAACTTGGAATAGATATTGGATCTATAGATTATATCCTTCAATTTATGAGCCCCCGGCAAGTTACTCGATTAACCCAACGAATAGGTCGTTCAGGACACCAAATAGGCAGAGTTTCTCAAGGGACTATTATATGTCTTAATGAAATCGATGATATATGTGAATCTATTGTAATTGCTAGGCATACTATTTTAGGCAATTTGGAACAAATTGAGGTCCATCAAAATTCGTTGGATACCTTGGCACATCAGATTATTGGGATTCTCCTCGAGAAAAAAACCAGTACAATTGATGAAATATACAATATTGTTATTCGCGCATATCCTTTTCATAATCTAAGTAAAGAACTATTTATTGAGACAATAAACCAGCTGGAGAGCCAAAGACTACTCTTTTTAAAAGAAGATGGGGTCGTCCAAAATAGACGCGGCAATTTTTTGTATTATTACTCCCTTTTAACCATGATCCCAGAAATACGGACATATAAGGTCATCGATATAGCGCAGAATAGACCTATAGGGACTTTAGACGAGGAATTTGTCTCAGAACATTGTAAGCCAAATTCAATTTTTATCATTAAAGGGACGCCATGGAAAGTCTTAGCTATTGAAGAAGAAAAAATTGAGGTAGTTGAAATTCAAGATTGGAAAAGCGCTATTCCGTCTTGGGTGGGAGAGCTCATCCCTGTCCCCTATACCATCGCTCAAGAAGTGGGACAGCTCCGTGAAAAAATCTTTTATGCCCTGAAAAGAAATGAAGACCCAACCCCAATCTTGGATTCATATTCTCTTGATAAATCTTCGAGAGATATTATCATTGATATCCTAAGAGCTCACCTTAAAAAAAATATTCCAGTACCTACACATAATAAAATTTTTATCGAAGAATTAGAAAAAAATATTATCATTCATGCCTGTTTTGGCACCCGTGTAAATGAAACCTTGAGTCGAATCATTGCTGCTCTTCTTTCTTCACACTTAGGAGCAACCATTGGAGTTCGAGTCGATCCTTATCGCATAATCCTGTCAGTTCCGCATGAAATTAACCCCCACGAAATTCTTGAGATGTTATTAAACATTGATCAAAACTATGTAAAACCGATTCTCGATATTACGCTAAAACGCTCTTCAATTTTTAAGTATCGTTTCTTTCATGTTGCTAAATATTTTGGGATAATAAAGAAGGGAGTACGATATAAAGATGTTAGTGCATCGCAAATTCCACGGCTAATTCGCCTTAATCAGAATACAGCTGTTTATAAAGAAACTATGCGAACGGTGCAAATTGAAAAGCTAGACATTTCGATTACTTTAGACATAATAAACAGGATAAAAAATAATGAAATTGAGGTGAAAATCCTATCCAAAGATAATTTTAAACCTTCGCCCCTTGCAATCCAAGCACTTCAATGGGTCTCCCCTCGGGACCTTATAACCCCTGAACGAAGTCAGTATCAGATTCAACAGGTTGTGCGAGAGCGTCTATTAAATCGACAAATAAAATTAGTGTGTTTGTACTGTCGTAATTATTATAGCTTTAAAACTATTAAATTGCTACCGGAAAAACCCGAATGCCCGAAATGCCAATCTCGATTTCTGGCAGTTCTTCCAATTGAGGGAGTAAATATTCGTCGTATTTTAAATTTGAAAGAAAGAGGTAAAAATCTATCGGATGAGGATACGCAGATATATGAGCGAGCACAAAAAAGTGCCAATCTAGTTTTATCTTATGGAAAAAAAGCCATTATAGCCATGGCTGCTTATGGGGTTGGCCCAACTACAGCAACCCGCATTTTAGCCAAGCCATATAAAAATGATATTGAATTCTTTCAAGCGATTATTGAAGCCGAAAAACAATATGTCAAAACACGACCATTTTGGAATAATAAATAAAATCCGTTAAAGAAAACCTTGTTCATACATCGTTTTAGCCATTTGAAAAGATTTTTTATTATTTTGATTAGCATTTTTCAGAATCGGAGGCATATGCCCTGGAAGAAGCATCTCCACATCCATCTCTGAAATTTTTCTTAGTGATTCTACCATTTCTTTACCATTACCTGTTGGAAAATCTGTTCTTCCAAAGGAGTTTTCCGGGAAAACCACATCTCCACTTATCATTATTTTCTTAACCGGTTCGTATAAAACAATACTCCCTTTAGTATGCCCAGGCATATTGAGCACTGTAAGTGTTAATCCTAAATCTAGAAAGCTCTTATTTTCTAAATAGAGATCAACCTTCGTCGGAGGAAAGTCTACCCCAAAAAAACTGGCAACGGTCACAATTGTATCTCCCATAGCAATATAGGGTGCTTCCATTTCAAAAACTCCAACTTCGGGAGAGAATTTCTTCACTAATCGATGTAACCCCCCTGAATGGTCGATATGACAGTGTGTTAAAATAATTCTTTTTAATTTCAATTTAAGTTCTTCAATCTCTTTAATAGTTTGTGAACAATTCAATCCTGTGCCTGTATCTATTAAATTAAGAGTTTTCTCATCTTCCACGATCAAATATATATTTGCATCAAATTCTTTTTCTGGAATAACATAAATTTCTTCCGATAACTGCTTTAACATTAAAATCTCACTCCTCTCGCTATTTCGTAGGCTAATTTTATTTGTTTTGATCCTTCCGTCAAAACAGGTTGCATATGACCGGGGCATAATATTTGAACTTCAATTTCGCTCAATTTTTCAAGGGATTTCACTAGGTCTAATGAATCTCCAGTCTGAAAATCACCCCTACCGAATCCTCCTGCTGAAAACACGGTATCTCCTGAAAATAATACTTTTAAATTTTCTTCATAAAAACAACAAGAACCTGCTGAATGCCCTGGTGTATGAATCACCCTTAGCTGTAGGTCACTTATTTCAATAATATCCCCGTCTTCTAACTTTTGATTTACCTTGACAGGAATTGGTTTGAAATCAATAAAAAATCTAGCAAGATCAGCAATTAATGGTACAAATATACTTTTAAGTGGAATAATCACATTTTCTTTAGCCTGTTCTATAAATACTGCCTCAATTTCATGTGATATTATTTCAAATGGTTCTAATAATTTTAAAAGCTTATATAATCCTCCAATATGATCCAAATGGCAATGTGTTATTAATATTTTTTGTATTAGAGCACTAGGCACCCCTATTTTATTTAATTTCTGTAAAATTGTTTTCGTATTAACCCCATTCCCTGTATCAATTAGTGCAAGAGCGTTTGTAGGGTCTCCTATCACATAAAAATTTCCATCAAAGATACTTTGTTCTCGGATACAATAAATTTGATTTGAAATTTTAGTTATTTGAGGATTATGAGATAAAAAATTAAACGAAAAATAGCCCCCGAAAGTAACGGCAATCTTATTTTTTTTAAATAGATTTCCAAAAAGAGATGTTATCCTTCTGCTGAGTACACCCTAACAAGTCCTTCTCGATCTTTGGTTGCCCGGATTCTGATTCTTCGAGGAGGCTTTTCGATCCCTCTTGACCAAATGATCTCATTCAAAGTAGGGTCAATAAACACGCTTTCGGGTTTCATATGGCGAATTATAAAAGTCCGTAACATAGTTACGGCGCGTTTGGCCCTTCTTTTCGGATGGGCAATTTTAACACGACCAAGAGGAACAGTATAAATTCGCTCTTCCAATAATTCTTCAATTTCTTCTTCCATCTTAGGAATTTCTTTTAATTTCCTACTTGGCTCTTCTTTCTTTTCTTCAATTTCAATAATTTCTTCTTCTATTGAAGTGTCTTTTTCTTCTTCAGATTCTTCCTTTTCATCTTCGAATTCTTCTTCAGGTTCTTCTTTTTTTAATGAGGGTTTCTTCTTAGATTTCTCTATTTTTTCCTTTTTGGTTTCTTCTTCAACTTCTTTCTCTATAAATTCTTCCTTTTTTGGAATTTTCTTTTTTCCCCGGGGCATTTCCAGAACCTTCTTTTATTAAAACATTTAAATTGGATAAATAAACGCTTTAGGGTTTGATTTTTTGAGTTCGCCATCTCCTTTTTTGGGGATGAGTTCGAACTTGCCCCCGCGTTTTTACAATTATCCAAGCGGGAATAGAGCGGTTTTGTCTATTTGCTCGTCCTAATCTTAATTTTTTTCCAAGTGGTTTAACTCTAGCCATAAATCTGCTTCCCTATATATGCTTAATCTTAAATTCTTGTTTTTTTCCTGATAAACGTGATAAAATTTTTTTGAAATTTTCATCACTCAGCGGTAGTGGTCCCAGCCTTGCAAGCTGACCCGACTGGGCAAGTTGAATTAACTGCATTTCCAATTGGGCTGCAAAGTCTGGGCGGACCATTGCAATATTTGTAAGGCGTGAACGAGCTTCAGGACTCAAGATTTTCCTTAATATTGCCTGTTTCTGGGATTCTATTTCTTGTCGTGCTTCTTGCTGACGTTGTGCATCACTAATTTGTCCCTGTAATTGTGCCATCTTTCGACGTCGAATTTCTTCTAATTCTTCATCATCCATCTCAATCAGAATCCCGAATAATAATATCTATTAATATTTACTTAATTCAGGTATCTCTTTCTGTAACTTCATTTTAATTTCATGTGCGAGCCGATCCAGCAGCGATTGCCCTTCTGGCGTAACTTTCCGGCCTTTTCCTTTCACAATTTCAACCAGCCCTTGCTCCTCTAATTGCTGAAGCGAATGACGTAGGATTGATCCACTCCCTCTAGCAGCATGTTCAGGTTTCGTGCCTTTCCCTTTACGCCCTCCGTATATACCGCGAAGTCGCTCAACGCCAATGCATTTCTTTAGGGCAATCTTCCGAAGAAGACTTGCAGTACGTGTAAACCACCAATCCGGATTAGTTGGAGCTCTCTCTTTAAATGAACCTGTTTTGACAAACATCGTCCATAGCAAGGGCTTTATTTTTTCGTGCTTCTCTTTTAATTCTATTGCCAATCTATCGATTAAAAGCTGTGCCGGAACATCATAAATCGTTGTCATAAGAATACCTTATTAAATAGTAACATTCAATGGTTCATTCAATTATTTTGATTTTACTTTTTTCGTTAATAACTTTACTTTAAAAGATGTCATAAGAAAGTTTTGTATTGAAAATCCGTCGTATTATTTAAAAATTTTTAGAAGATTTAAATATTATGAATTAAATATCCTTCTTTTGAAGGATTATATTATATCCTCTTATTTCAATTAACTTTGCGCTTAATTTTTCGGCAATTAACTCCGCAAACCTCTTCCTATCTATTGTTTCTAATTCCTCAACAGTCTTCAAAACCTTTAATTTAATGATCTTGTTCTTATTTAATTTAATTTTAATAGTATTCAATAAGTTCTCTGTTAATCCATTCTTACCTATAATTATTTGAGCATGATTTGCTTTTAACTCATCCAATTTTTCTTTTTTCATAATATTTCTCACTGTTATCATCTTTACTTTAAATAATAACGCGAAAACCTTTTACAATTAAAGCATGTAACAGTTACATGCGGTTTTTTTTTCGATCGAACCCGAACTTGGCAGTTTATACCGGGCATTAAATAACACTTACAATGTTTACAGATCTGAAATTTATAAATTTGAGGAATCTGTACTTTACATTTTTTACTAATAGCTCGAGCCATATCAACATATCGTTGACTTTTTTCAGGATCTAATTTAAAATTTTGTCTGGCTTCTTTGAATAATATATTGATTTGCTCGGAAGCTATTTTCTTGATGAATTTTTTTCTTTTTACTAGCCTGTTTGCCAAGATACCTCAAGACTCCTTTAGCAATTTAAATAATAAATGCTCTTTTTTTAGAGCTACAAGAATTTAAACTAAGTTATCAATTATTTTAAATATAAAGATTAAAGCTGGATCGATATTTTAGACAAAATTAGGAAGTATTATATATGAATATGGATGAATTGCCCCAAAAAGTATTATCAGCGCTCTCCAGTTCCATGCGGCTCGATATTTTGAAGTTATTAAGCCGGCAAAGTCCTTTAACTTTCACACAAATAATGCAAATGATGAATTTAGAACCTACTACAGAGGCAGGTCGATTTGGCTATCATCTTCGAGAGCTGAAAAACTCGAATTTAATCGAAGGAAACGAATCCGGATATAATTTGACCGAATTAGGGAAAAAAGTAATTGAATTTGTTTGGAGTCTTATTGATTTCTCAAAAACTGAGATGGCGAAAGAAATTCCAGTAAGAACCTCAGAATACGCTATCGAACAATTTGACCGAAATAAGATTAAAGAGGCACTTATCCGAGAAGCGAAAGTTCCGAATGATCTCGCGAATGAAATCGCAAAGGAAGCCGAGGAGCAATTGATGCAAGCTAATGTAAGCTATCTTACGGCACCTTTAATTCGAGAAGTTGTAAATGCCATTTTAGTTCTGAAAGGTTACGAGCAATATCGGCATAGTTTAACCCGTTTAGGTCTTCCTCCCTTTGAGGTGCAACGGATTATTAAAGAACCTAAAATTCGACCTTTGAACTCAACACCCGAAACAATTCAGAAATTACTAGGTGATTCAATTGTTGAACAGTACCTTTTATTGAATATTCTACCCCGAAATGTTGCAGATGCACACCTTAGAGGAGATATTTCAATTCCAAATGCCAATTCTTTCATTCTTCGTCCAAATTCAATCCAGCACGACCTTCGTCCTTTTCTTTTAGATGGATTCTCTGCATTCAGCGATTCTCTATCTATTTCCTTAAATCCTCCAAAAACTTTCCATCAAGCATTAATGTTGACGGCTAAAATTATTGAATATTCGCAAATTCACTTCTCTGGAATGCAATCCATCGATTTTTTCAATATCTTTCTTGCCCCATATGTAAAAGGGCTCTCTCCCGACCAAATTAAAGAGTGTCTGATGCTCTTTCTAAAGGAATTGGGCAGTACATATGTAGGTGCTGGCGGAAGCCTTTCACTTAGTACCATTAATCTGGAATTTGAAATTCCGGAATTTTTATCAAATATTTCAGTTTCGGGATTCAAAAATACCATTTACGGCGATTTCGTAAATGAATCGCACGTAATTCTCGATATCTTACTAGACCTTCTTCTAGAAGGAGACAAGAATGGAAAACCAATTTTTTATCCTTGTCAGATTTTTAAAATTCGCCCAGATACATTAACAAATCCTGAATTAGAATCGCTGATTTTAAAGACTCATGAGGTGATAATGAAATGGGGAACGCCAATTCTTGCAAATTTGAGTCCTGAATGGCAAACCACCAATGCAAATTATACTGGGCAATTCGATCGTTTAGATTCAGCTTGGAAGGAGGATTTCGAATTAGATACGCTCCGAACTGGAAATCTAGATCAAATTTTTATCAATTTGCCCCGAATTGCTTATGAATCAAAACAAAATGATGTTAATTTTTTAGAAACCCTTAATGAAAGAGTGAATTTGGCGGTTTCAGCATTAACAATCAAAAGAAGTCAATTATTTACACGACTCTTTGAAGATCATTTACTTCCTCTATTAACTTATCAAGTAAAATCTGAAAATTACTTTCGACTTGAACATGCCACAAACGCCATCGGTTATATCGGACTGCCGGAAGCGATTGAACTGCACACTAACTCAAAGATCAATACTAAAACCGGATTGAAATTTGCTCAGAAAATACTCCAAAATATGCAAGAACCCCTACACAAGAACACGGAAATAACTGGATTTCGATGGACTCTTCGCCAATCTTATTCAGAAACTTGGATTGACCGCCTACTTCAATTAGATAATAAGAAATTTTCTCGGGAAAAGGAAATTAAATCCTCCAATCAATTTAATTTCTATAATACAAGTAATATTAATAGCGATCTATCCTTATCATGGTCAGATCGAATACGTTTGGAAGCCAATTTCCACAAAATTCTTTCGGGAGGACATCTTCTGGTAATTCCAGTCTCTGAATCATTGAATGACGTAAATGCTTTGGTAGAAATTAGTAACAAAATCTGCGCTGAACCAATCGGACTATATACCTTTGCTCTAGATTTAACCTATTGCTCTCAATGCAAACAGACACTAAAGGGCAATTATAAAAAATGTCCTCGCTGTAATTCCGCTCAAAATATTAATTATTTCAATAAATTAACAGCATTATATCGCTCTTTCAGCAGCTTATCAAAATCTGAGCGAAATGAAGTAAGAAACAGACAGAAGCTTTCCATATAATTCCCATTTTTCCTTATTTTTTAAAAAAGAGATTAAAATCCACTAAAATTTTTCTTTTTTCGATTTATGATTGTATAAATTCAGTTCCAAGCGAAACTAATTTGAATAGATCAAAAAATCATCTAAATAATTTTATAATTTTAGCAAAAAAAATTTATAAAGGTTATCATTCAAATAAAGATACATTAAATGGGTAATAGGGAACAAAAGGCGACGAAAATGAAGATTAGACCAGCTACCTTTTACTGGTATCATAAGAGACTAACAAATGGATTTAGTGATAAAACCCCTAAAATCAATCCAGTTGAATTAATTAAATCAAAAGAAAAAGATTAATGAAGCCATTTAATTTTTTAACTCATATTTTTATTCCTTTTTTTTCATCTATTAACGTAAAAAGTTTCGCATCTTCTCCTTTTTTTAACAAAAATATGTGTAAAATTAATCTTGAGTTATTTTTTTATTGATGAACAGATATATACCATACAAGATGATGAACCCTGAGGTAATCACTTTTGTTAATCGCATTTTAAGGAAAACTTTTATGAATTGTATTTATTTAAGTTATAAAGGATAAAACCATGAGAAAGGAGGCATCTAACCCTTAAGAAAAGTTCTAGAGAGTCTGCTCATTCTTTTGGAAGAACTCGTCCAAGCCCCCAAAGTTATTTAACTTCAAAGTTATTTACTTGGAAAAACATAATTTTAAAAAGCATTCAAATATATCAATATTATCGAAGGAGAATTTAGTAGAATCAAAGGATAGAGAAGCTCGAAGGTTAAATATATCAATATTATCGAAGGAGAATTTAGTAGAATCAAAGGATAGAGAAGCTCGAAGGTTAATATAGTAGAATCAAAGGATAGAGAAGCTCGAAGGTGGATGTTTTGAATTTTCTTGGCAGACACGTCATATCAATAAAGGATTTTTCAAGAGAAGAACTCGATTTTATTTTAAAAGTAGCAAATCAAATGGAGAGATTGTATAAAGAAGGATCTAATCTATTAAAAGGGAAAATATTAGCTACGCTTTTCTTTGAACCTTCCACCAGAACACGGTTAAGCTTTGTTTCTGCCATGTATAAATTAGACGGTGAAGTTATTTCGCTCTCTAATCCAGAGATGTCCTCAATTGTAAAGGGCGAAAATTTAACTGATACTATCGCCACAGTACAAAACTATGCAGATGCTATCGTGTTACGCCATAAATTGGAAGGTTCCTCTAAATTCATGTCTGAAATCAGTCGAGTACCGATTATTAATGCTGGTAGTGGAACAAAAGAACATCCAACCCAAGCGATGTTAGATCTTTTAACAATCCAGAATGAGATAAATGGGAAAATTGATGGTCTTAAGATTGCTATCGCTGGAGATTTGAAATATGGGCGAACAGGCAGATCTTTGGCCTATGCTTTATCCAACTATGATGTTAATCTTTACTTTATTTCGCCACCTCTTCTGCGGATGCAACCGGAAGTGGTTTCTGACTTGCAAAAACTTAAAGTTCCAGTACAGGAATCAGAGGATATAATGCCTTTCATAAAAGATTTAGATGTGATCTATATGACACGCATTCAAAAAGAACGATTTCCGGATCCCGCAGAATATGAGAAGGTAAAAGGGACCTATCGGCTTAGTTTAGACATGCTAAATGACGCAAAAGACGAATTAATAATAATGCATCCACTCCCCCGCGTGGAAGAAATCGATTATGAGATCGACAAAACAAAATACGCCAAATATTTCAAACAGACTTACTACGGGGTTTTGCTTCGCATGGCACTCCTTACTCTGATATTAAAGGGAGATAATTTCGATCTTCAATAAGAAAATAATTCATTTAAATGATAAACTTGGTGATTAAAAAGTGGAAAGAGATTCGTATTCACATCAGAATACAGAAAAAGAATTACGAGTCCGTAAAATAAAGGATGGAACTGTTATTGATCATATAACCCCCGGGAATGCTTTAAATGTTTTAAAAATTGTGGGCATAACAGGGAAGGAAGGCATGATTATCTCGATTGCTATGAACGTCCCCTCGAAAAAAGCGGGTTTAAAAGATGTGGTTAAGGTTGAAAATCGAGAACTTGACCCAGAACAAATAAATCGGATTGCCCTGATCTCCCCAAATGCTACCATCAATATTATCCGCGATTATGAAGTTATCGCCAAAGATAAAGTTTCTCTGAAAGATCAAATTCAAGATGTAATTAAATGCTTGAATCCGAATTGTATTACAAACGGAAATGAACCCGTTAAATCGTTGTTTCGGATTATTCAAACAAATCCCATCTACATTCGATGCGAATATTGTGATCGCATCATGGAATACGATGATATCGTAAAACAGTTTTAATTATAAAGTGGTGAAAAAAAAAACCCCTTTTTTAATATATTTTGAAAATAGGTAGAATTTTATTAGTTTTCTAGAATAATTCATTAAAAGTTGAATTTTAGAGAATCAATAATTATAAAGTGGTGAAATTGAGTTCAAAAAATGAAGATGAATTAATTTCTGTTCGCATTCATGCACGAGGTGGCCAAGGTGGAGTCACTGCAGCGCAATTAATCGTTTATGCCTACGATGGTCCGGCGAAGTGTTTCCCGAAATTCGGTGCAGAAAGGATGGGATCACCAACAGAGGCATTTGCAAAGGTTTCTCAAGATCCCGATGCAATTCGTTCCAATGAACAGGTGTATACTCCACGCTATGTATGTGTATTAGATGATACAATAGTTAGAGATATTTGTGTTACCGATGGACTCGTATCAGGCGGGTGGGTCATTGTAAATACGATTAAGAGCATTGATACCATACGCAAATTCACCAATCGTGATGATGTGAACTACGCATTAGTTGATGCAACCGGACTGGCTATTGAAAAGCTAGGGCGTCCTATTACTAATACTGCCATTTTAGGAGCTCTTGCCAAAGTTTCAGGGCTTTTCACGTTAGAAGATCTTGAAAAAGCTATCAAGATACAATTCCGGGGAGATCTCATCAAAAAAAATATTGATCTTGTAAAAGATGTTTATGATAAAGTTCAAACTCATGAAGTTGATATTCCTTATGATTCCCAAAATGCAGAAAAGCCTAAATGGAATCATCTTGAATTGAATTATGGTGGCGCAAAAGATTACGAAATCGGCGTAGTCTGGTATACTCCTGGTGCCTCATTGAGAGTTAACACAGGATCATGGGGCGCTTATGAAATCTTTTTTGATCCGGATCACTGTATTCAATGTCAAGCCTGCTATTTCGCTTGCCCTGATCAGGCTATTATACGTGAAAAACAGGAAAATGGCGATTGGAATATAGTGGGAACCGATGCCATGCATTGTAAAGGTTGTCGGTTATGTGTTGAAGTGTGTCCAGGAAAAGATGGAATTAAAGCTCGTTCTGCCAAATTGAAAGGTGAGGAGGAATTCTAAATGAGTATTGAACCGATGGAACCCTTTTTTAAGGAGATAAAGAATCCCATAGAATTAGCTATGACAGGGAACTATGCAGTGGCAGGCGCGGTAGCTCAAACTAATCCAGATGTCATCTGCGCATTTCCAATAACACCCCAAACCCAATCCGTAGAGGGCCTTTCAGATATAGTGCACTATGGCAGATTGCACGCAGCATTCGTAAATGTAGAATCTGAACATGCTGCAATGACTTTCTGTACGGGCGCTTGTGCATCTGGTGCACGAACTTTTTGTGCAACGGCATCTCAAGGATATTTGTTGATGATAGAAGCACTTCCTATGGCATCTGGATGGCGAGTGCCAATCACAATGCTCATCTCTGCTCGAGCTTTCAATGCCCCCAATCTTAATATCTGGAATGCTTGGGAATTCACTCTCGCAGATGTGGGTTGGAATGTCCTTGTGGCAGAAAATGTTCAGGAAACTTATGATAATGCTATTATCTCATTAATAATTGCCGAAAAGTCTCTATTTCCTACTATGTTCATTCATGATGGATTCATTATCTCCCATGCAGTGCATAAATTTATGGCAATTCCCGATGAGCAGGTCCGAAGGCTAACTCCTCAATTGAAACGGCATACCATCACACCTGAAAACCCTGGAATGTGGGGATCTGTGGTGACTCCCGAACAGTTAATGGAACAACGATTATCATTTGATCTCGCTAAGAAGACGGTACCTCCTATAATAGATGAGGCTTTCAGAGAATTCGAAAGTGAAACGGGTAGGAAATATGAACAAATCGAAACTATCAAGTGTGATGGAGTTAAATCAGCTATTGTAACAATGGGATCTATGTGCGGAAATATCGCATCATGGCAGAAAAATAATCCTGATATTGGTCTCATTAAATTAAAAGTCTATCGCCCCTTCCCAATGCTTGAACTCCGAAAGATTGTACAGGATTTTGGCATTGAAAAAATCGCCGTCCTTGAAAAATTAGATGCGCCGGGAGCACCCACAGCACAAGTTGGTGCTAGCGTTCTTGCGGCGCTATATCCTCTTGGAATTCCTATTAAAGATTTTATTGTCGGAGAAGGAGGGCGCGATGTGACCCGTGATGAATTTGATCTGGTAAAACGAAAAATGGGGCAGTTAGCGGGTATTCCGGACCAGTTCTACGAATTTATTGGTGTCCGGGAGCGATTCAATAAAATATGGGACCCAGATGTCATGGAGGTGTCAAAATGAGCGAACAGACTAAATCAAAATCAAAATTAAATAAAATCGAAGATCTACTTAAACTGGATGCTCATAATTACTTCCTCTATATAAACTACGATAATGAAGCCTATATGAATACCGGAACCCAAGAGTCAGGAGCTACACCATCCTTTGCTTCAACGACAACTGGACCTGGTGGAAAACAAATCAAAGGAAAAATTGGTATCAAGCAAGATATTGTAAATTCGTTCGCATTTCTAGGAGTCAAAAATGGTTTTTTTGCAACTGCAAATCCTGCATACCCCCTTGACTTAATTGGGAAAGTTGTCGAAGCACTTAAAACTCCTGGATGCGCCTTTATTCATGTACTTTCCTCTTGTATGCGCGGCTGGCGCCACCCAGAAAATCAGACAGTTAATATATCAAAACTTGCTACGGAATCTGGTTACTTTCCTTTATTTTTGGTTCGCGTAAGAAATGGACGGCCTTATTATGCTTTAAATAGGAAAATTAAGACTGATGAAGAGAAACTTTTCGAATTTATCTCTATGATGGGGAAATTTAACCATTTGCTAAAACCTGAAAAAATAGATGCAGATCTTGAAACTATTTATAAAAGTATTGAAACTCGCAATCAGAATATTCTTGATTTATCGGAGAAATTTGCTAGCGATGCAGAAATGGAGATTTATACAGGCAAATTGAAAGACTTCCCAAATCAGGAACATTTCGCAGGTGGTCATGGGCTTTGTTTAGGATGCGGTGAAGGTCAGATTATCACCCAAGTGGCTGTTGGAGCTCAAATGGTCGGTGGAACAAATGTAATTTATACGAATAACACAAGTTGTATGGAAGTTTCTACCTCAAGAGACAATTTTGGGGCATGGAAAGTTCCTTGGGTTCATCATTTATTTGAAACTGCTGCCACTATAGCTGATTCCATTGCAACAGCATATCGTATCCTGAAAGCAAAAGGTAAATATCATGGGGAACTCCCTTATGTAATTGCATTAGGTGGGGATGGCTCTACCTTCGATATCGGTTTCCAATTTCTAAAAAGTGCCCTAGTCCGCGCAGGATCTTGGGGCGTCCAGAACGCCCTTCTTGTAGAAAAATGAGTTTTCCTCTATTTTTTTAAATTCAAAAATTAATTTGACTTCTAAATTCTCATTGTATGCAAATAAACTGAGGATGGCGTGTGATTAAAGGGCTGATTCTTGACATGGATGGGACCTTATTAGATTCTCGGCAGATGCACTTAAAAGCATGGAAAACTCTCTTAAATAGATATCAAATTAAAAAAAGTGAGTCTGATATTTTAGCGCATTTTGGTAAAACGACTGAAGAGATTGCAAAAAATTTATTTCCTCTAGAATATGATATTCGAAAGATAGGGGCTGAAAAAGACAAAATTTTCATCACATTAATTCCTCAAATTGATATTTTTCATGGGGTGCCTGAGTTATTGAATAAGCTTAACCAACAAAAATATCTTATTTGCATAGCTTCCTCCAACCCTAAAAAAACAATCCAAACAATTATCTCTAATTTTAAACTAAAAGTGGATGCTTTTGTCAGTATAGAAGATATATTACATGGAAAACCTGCACCAGATATGATTATAGTTGCCGCTTCTAAGCTTGGTCTCTCTATTGCAGACTGTATTGCTGTTGGGGATAGTCCTTATGATATACAAGCAGCTAAAGTTGCAAAATGCAGGGTAATCGCAGTTTTGACAGGTGGATATACATCTCAAATCCTAAAAAAGTATAATCCGGATTTTATATTACCTTCAATTATTGAAATTCAAAAATTATTAAAAACTCTATCCTAATATAGCAAAATTTCCCATAATTTCCTAAAAACCTCTTTTAAAAGCTATATCTTTCTAAAATATTCATATCTAACTCCAAATCTTTAGTAAATTTCATTTATTTACTTAATACATAACTTTTTTATATCTTTATGAATTAGCTTATCAACATCAAGAATAACTTAAACGAATTAAGGGCCGGTAGATCAGCTGGTAGATCGCCAGCCTTGCAAGCTGGAGATTACGTTCGCTACGACGTAAACAAATGTCGCGGGTCCGAATCCCGCCCGGTCCATCCATTTTTCTATATTTCTTCTCTATATTAATCCAATACTCAAATATCATTGAAATATTATATTCTATTTCTTTTCTATTATTCTAATAACTCGATTCACAGCTTCGACAAAAGATCCATTTGAATGGACTTAATTCTTTCAAATAGAAAATACCTAATCAAATATCATCTGCGTATTACAATTTTTTATATTCTCAAATAAGAAATCATCATAAAAACTGCTCTTGATTCAATGAGGTAATCCAATTGGAGCATTCTGAAAGGCATGCATATACTATAATTGAATTATATAATTTGAAAGAATTTATGAAATATGCCAAGACAGCTCCATTATTTATTTATGAACCACAATTTTTCTCCTCACCATTTAACAATGAAACAAAGATGAAAAGTGTCATTTGTTATGCCATTGGAGTAAAATTCCAAGATATATCGGTAATTTTGAAATATCAGAAAATTTGGGAAAAATTTGACAATCAATCAAAAATAAAAAGACAGAATCCGAAGGATCTCATTGATTCATCAATACAAGCTTTTATCATGCAACTTAAAAATAAATTTCATGCGTTAAGGGGAAAAATTAGCGGAGAGAATATGGTACCTTGGAGTGATTATTTAGAATTTAAATAGAAAATCAATTATTTTTAGCAATTGATTCTAAATATAGAATAATATATCTAAAAAATAATAGATTTCGGGAAGGTAAACTAATGGGCCAGCGAGGATTCGAACCTCGGACTCTGATTCAGGCAAAAATTTGACTGAAACTTCAGGCACGTCAGGCCTGCATCATAACCAGCTAGATCACTGGCCCAACTATTTTAATTATCATATCAATTGTCTTCCATTTTAAACGAAATAAACTTTAAAATTTTTTCTTCTCTGCTTTAAAATAAAAAAGTTAAAAAGTCTTAAAAATAAACACGATAAAGCAAAAAAACTATATAAGAATAAGACTCATATTGATGGGACAATTTGTATGAGCATTAAAATTCCATGGCAAGAACCCAAGAATCGAGCTATAATTTTCATTTTATTCGGCTTTGCATCATTATTGGAGTCAATTATTGTTCTTTATGCAACTTATCTCTTTCCTATTAATAGTATTTACATTTATATTTTTGAATCCTTAGGAGTCACCTTATTTTTAACAGGAATTGAAATACTTTTCGCTCAGATAATCCACTCTTTGAGACTTTACCTTTGGCAGAAAAAGGCTGCTAAGAAAAAAGTTAGGCTAAAAAAGGTATCCATTAACTGGTCGATTTTTTATGGAGCTGGAATTTCACTTGGATTATATATAGTCTTTTACTTCATTTTTTCTTATTATCTACTGGACCCCTTTGCGTTAATCAATTTTCCCATTTATGGTAAATTTGCTCTAATACAAATCTTATCAGGAATAGTCGCTGTGATTATTGTTGCAATTTTTGACTCACTCCTTCCACAATCTAAAATGCCTGATTAATCATTTATTCTGCTAGGAAATAGGGCGCCTTCTGATTATCTATAGAATTGAGATAATTTTGCAAATGTAACTATTTTAATTAAAAAAAGGAAATGGTGCCAACGGTGAGACTAATTCTCTCGCCGCCTCAGTCGGTGAGATTTGAACTCACGACAGCTGGATCTTCAGTCCAGCGCTCTCCCGTTTTCTCGAACTTTGGAAGCGCTTTCCAAATCCTCTAAGCTACGTTGGCACGGGACATTATATCTTGACTTCATGAATTGTTATTCAAAAATATATATAATTCTTTTTCTTAAAATATTATTTTTTTCCAAAAAATTTTAAAGAGATTTCAAATACAAGAATCCCACTAGAAAGTTTATGCGCCTGTTGTCCAACCTGGCTAAGACATCAGCCTGCCAATCTCAAAAGAGAGCAGAACGCTGAATATCCGGGTTCAATAGCTCCTTGGTTTCGCCAATAGGCTGAAATTCCCGGCAGGCGCATTCAAATTATCAGGTCTAGAGAAATAAGGCGGCTATGGTCTAGAGATTAAATAACAGATTTAATCGGAAACCCTGGCTAGGACGAGGGCCTTCCAAGCCTTCAAGCCGGGTCCAAATCCCGGTAGCCGCATCAAATAATATTCCCAATACTGGAGTAATCTAATTTTGAGTAAGAAAAAATTTGGAAGTAAAAAGAAAACAACAGAAATAGCACCAGTGACTGAGCAAGAGATTGCCGCAAAAACTGATGAATTCGTAATTAAAAAGAACGATTTTGTCTTAGTGGAATTGACGGGACGAATTAAAAATTCTGGAAAGCTCATAGATATTACGGACGAGGAACTTGCCAGAAAAGAAGGGGTATACGATGAAAAGGATATATACCAACCCCGTCTCGTTATTGTCGGTAAAGGCTGGGTCATTAAAGGTGTAGATAAAATATTAGAAGAATTGGTCGTCGGCATTTCTAAGACCATTGAGATTCCACCAGAAGATGCTTTTGGATTGAAAGATGCGAAAAATATAAAGACTTATTCTATTCGAGAAATCCAAAAACATGTTAAAAAACCACAACCAGGAGCGACAGTAGTTCTTGAAGGGAAAAGAGGATTCATTAGAGCAATTACTCAGGGTCGAGTTCGCGTCGATTTTAACCATCCGTTAGCTGGTGAAACAATTATTTATGATGTCAAAGTCAAAAAGAAAGTCATAGATGAAAACGAGAAAATCTTTGAATTGATTAAGAGAAGAATTCCGAAAATTGAACTCAATAAGCTAAATATTGCCAAAGAAGATAACTATATAGCCATTTATTTACCAAAGGAAGTCTATTTCGATAAGAATTTACCGATTGCTAAAATAGGGATTGCCAGTGAAGTGCAAGAATACATTACAGGCGTTGGGGGTGTGAAGTTTATTGAGATTTTTGAGAAAGAATTATTCAAACCAACCCCAAATCCCTCAATACCTGAAAATCATTCACAAAAAGAATAAATAAATCTATCTACCTTTCCTTAAATACCACCCTTTATCCATAATATTTTTTATGATTATTTGATTCCGTTTTAAATTTTCAAGTTCTTCCTTGTTAACAAGATATTTTCCTAAAGCTAAAACTTCTCCCTCATTATTTACTAAAATCGACATATCATTCTTTTGAATTTGCGTCGGGAGAGCACTTAAATCATTTTTAGTTAAATTTCGTCCGTACAATACTTTCTTTTCACCAGAACTAGACAAAATAGTTTTCTCCTCAATATACTCTGAAATTAAGGTGATTCCTTCTAAACTTATTTTAAATTTATTTTTCGCGATATCGCCAAAATGGACCCCCATGAAATATGGATTCCTAACTTCTTTGAAAGCCTGAAAAATTTTGAATATTCCTTCAGAAATGAAGAGAATTTCTCTCCAATCTCCTTCTGCTACGATTATTTTGAATGAGCTAATTACTTCTTCAAACTCTCCAAATTTTAGAGAAAATAATAATTGTTCTTTGATTAAATTAAGTTCTTCAGCGTTAATTTCTCTGAATTGTAGCAATCAAGCCACCTTTCTCAATTTACAAACAAAAAATCCCTCAGTTTGGTGTAAATATGGATAAAATCTTCTAGCCTTCTCCAAATCAGACATTAATTGTCTTCCAAAAGCGTTAGTAAATCCTGGTTCCCCGATCTTTAATCTTAAATCGACAATTTTGACTCTAAACTGCTGTACTGCTGCATCTATGATGTATTCATTTTCTTCAGGTTCGATGCTACAAGTTGAATAAACCAATTCACCTCCATTTTGTAAATTATTTATAGCTGTGGTTATTAATTCCATTTGTTTTGAGGAACAAATTTCAATATCTTCATAATTCCGGCTCATTTTTCTGGTAGGATCACTCGGAATAAGACCAGAACCAGAACATGGTGCATCTAACAAAATTTTTGAGATTCCTTTAATTTTTAATTGGGTTAAATTACCTGCATCCATTCGGATTGCAATAACATTCTTTATTCCGCATCGCGCAAGATTTGATCTAAGAGACTTCATCCGCTCTCGGCTCAGATCAAGAGCAAATAGCACTCCTTCATTATTCATGCTCTGGGCAAGTTGTATAGTCTTCCCTCCGGGTGCGGCACACATATCTACTACAATCTCCCCCGAATTCGCATTGAGCAACAAACTTGGAATCATAGATGCCACCCCTTGAATATAATAATAGCCCAATAAATATTCAGTTGTGGCTCCAATGGAAAAAGGTTCTTTATATATATAAAACGCGTCTGGAATAAATGGAATTGGTCCTAATTCAAACCCTTTTTTCGTTAGTTTTTTATATAAATCCTCTTGGGAGATTTTCAGCGTGTTAACTTTTATTGATGGAATCAGTCTCTGCTCATTTCCTTCTAAAAAATTCAGAATACGCGCCGCATCAAATAATTCTAAATAGCGCTCTATCATATATTTCTGATATCCAAATCTAGAACATAATTCATCGATATCCATATTTCAGCCTAATTCTTATTTAATATGAATATTACACAAAGATTTTTCATAAATCTCTTGTAAAAAAAGCATGGCTTTTCCTATTATAAAAAAATTATAAATTCCAATTACATGATTATTTTAGTATGAAGTTCAAATTATTATCGCTTTTTGGACTTATTTTCAATCTTACAATTTTTTTCATTTTTCAAGTAAAAGCAGATGCTGGGCGGGACTCTGAATTAGAAGGTTTAGCGCCAGCAATGGGAATTCTAGGTTTTATTTTATTCGGATTTTCTCTGATGGCTGGATTCATTATTTTTCTGAATCGCTTTAAAGGTATCAGGGAAGCTTTCCAGAGGAATCATTTTCAATTGAAATATATTTACAAAAGCCATCATTATGCCTCATTAGCTACAATGGCTATCTTGGTAACTCATTTATTTATAGTTTTAAACGCGGGATATGGAGTATTAGGGGGTTTTACGTGCTTTATGGCGTATATAGGATTAGGTGTAGTGGGATTAATCGCATTTACTGGATTCTTATTTCGAAAAGTTCAAGGCATTCCCAAGGATATTTTACGAGGAATCCATCTAACTTTGATGGTCATTATCGCCATTTTTCTTGGAATCCATACCATGGCGTTCGAATTTTAAGAAATTAGTGAAATTAAAGAAGATAAAGGAATATAAGGGCGTATTTTCCTTGTTTGAAGTTGAAGTAAAGGCGCGAGTTGAGGACATAGGCTCTATTGAAAACTGGATTTTAGAGTTAGGAGCAATTTTTCAAAAAGTAATCTTTCAAAGTGATATATATTTTCAACATCCCACAAGAGATTTTGCTCAAACCGATGAAGCGTTGCGGATTCGAATAACCGATAATAAAAATTATTTGACCTATAAAGGAGCCAAACTCGATTCAACTTCCAAAACAAGAGAAGAATTTGAAATTGAAGTGCAAGAACCACTTAAACTATCTGAAATATTGACAAAAATTGGACTCATTCCCATAAAAAAAGTTGTGAAATCTCGGAAATCTTATTTATATAAGGATATCACAATTTTCCTAGATAATGTGGATGAATTGGGCTTTTACATTGAATTAGAAATTGCTGTTTCTGATGAAAGGCAAATTCCAGCAGCTAGAAATCGTCTCTTTTCTTTGTTTAAGCAATTAAAAATTCCCCCTCAGAATTTTGAACGTCGCTCTTATCTTGAATTGCTTATGGACTTATAAATAATCAATATCTTCTTCATTCGGTAGATTATAAAGTGTTTGATGCGTCCAACGGAAAATAGGCGTATTGGAATTCATTTCCCGAATTAGATATTCCATTATTTTTTTACCTACATTTTCTCCATAAATTTTTTTAGCGGATTTCATTGACTTACGAATTGATTCATTATTCAACACATATTTTAAGAGATTATAAATAAGATCTTCAGAAAATGGAGGGATTAGTAGGTTTGAATGTGCATCAAAAATTGATTCAGGTCGATCAGTTGAAAATCTCATCGTACAGCATATGGTCTTAGGTAATTCATTTAATTCTTCTTGGATACTCCCCGAATCTGTTAGTTCCATGGAACACTTTCCACTTCTCCAGAATTCAATGACATTCCCGTAATTTTCCCATAGAGGGGTAAATAAAAAGTGCTTATATTTTTCAGATAATTCCAATATTTCTTTCCGCAAGCCATAATACTGTAGGGCCTCTTGTGTAGCAGTTAATTCAATCCAAACAATTGGAATACCATCCCCTAATAATTTTGGTACGATTTTTACTAAACTCAGAAAACGTCGAGGCCCTAAATTCTCTCTTCTATGAATATCAACCCGAATCCAGCCATCAAATTCATCCAATATTGGATATAATTCAAAAATTGAGGTTTCAGGTTTTCTATGTAACTTAATTGCATCTACCACTGAATTGCCTACTTTAATGATACGATCTTTAGGATATCCTTCCCGAATCAAATGATCCACATTTATTTGATGTGGCGCAAAAAAATAAGCGGATCCAGCCCCACAAACAAAGGTATCCCATTGCTCGGGATAAGGTTCGTTTCTAATAACAAACCATCTATCCTGCCATTGTTTTTGAATGAATGTTTCACAAAAATTCTCATTATATGGAGGTTTTAGATTCCTAATACAATTAGGTGCCATGGAACGAAGTCCAGCTTCATTTTGAGCAACACCTTGCCTTATAGATAAGAACCAAGCAGTTGATGTAATAGCTGCACTTAAAGTATCGCCATGTGGAATTGGTAAAACAACAATGTTAGGTGCTACTGTTTTATACCATCTTGCAAGATGTCCCATTTTATAAAACAATTCAGAACCTTTCTCAAGTAAATTGCCACGTATTTGTAAATCAATAATAGGATCCATACTAAATTCTCGAAGCCCTTGATTTAAAGGTGCTTTATAATGCTGCCCTGTTGTTACTAAAATTAATGGAATATCTAATCTATCAGCCCAATATAATAATGAAAATTGCTTATAAAAATCAGGTTTCGTTCCTATTACAAGTTGTATAACCCACTTTTTCTCAATTTCTGCCTTTTTCAAAATTTGATATACTATATCCCTATTCATCGTTATAGGTAACCAATTCACTGCAGGAACTATGTCGTCATTGCTATTTTCTTTATCCAAAAAGTTACCTCTTCAAAATTTGATCTATTTTAAAAATCATTGTCACGAGTAAATTCTTTGTTATCAATTAATAAAACAATATTTAGGTGATTGTATATCTTAACTTCGACTTCAGATATTCTATTATTTAATTAATCAAAAAATTTAAACTCTGAATGAGTAATCATTTTAGCAAATTGATGTTAGCTTAAATTTATCTTTCATCGAGTTTCTTAGGTTTGGACTTTGCACGAAGTAATCACGAAAGATATTATTTCTATAAAAAATGATTTTGATAATCAATTTGAGAATTTAAATATATTAGTGACTGGCGGAGCAGGTTTTCTTGGGTCTTGGCTTTGCGAAGTTTTAGTTAAATTAAACGCTAATGTTTTATGTATTGATAATTTATCTAGCGGATTAGTTGAAAATATAACTCATTTAATGGAAAACGATAATTTTACGTTCATTAACCATGACATAACCACCCCTTATTTTCCTAAACAGAATATTGATATGATTTTTCACCTTGCAAGTCGTGCATCTCCCTTTGAATTTGAAAAATATCCAATCCAAATTTTAAAAGCAAATACTCTCGGAACATGGATCGCTCTAGGACTAACTAAAAAATATAATGCTGCTCTTTTATATGCAAGCACAAGTGAAGTTTATGGAAACCCCGATGAAGCGAATATACCTACTTCAGAAAATTACTATGGAAATGTTAATCCTATAGGACCGCGATCCTGTTATGATGAATCAAAGAGAGCTGGTGAAGCCTTTACAATGGCTTATATTCTTCAACATAATTTGAATATTCGAATTATTCGAATATTCAATACTTATGGACCCCGAATGCGTCCAGGCGCTATATATGGTCGTGTTATACCAAATTTCATAACACAAGCTCTCGCAAATAAAGACATTACTATCTTTGGTGATGGAACACAAACCCGATCCTTTATATACGTATCCGATGAAATTGTAGGCCTTCTTAAAGCCTCTATTTTCAATCAATGTAGAGGTCAAGTCCTTAATTTAGGTAATAATGAGGAAATTTCAATACTTGATTTAGCCAAAAAAATACACAAATTGACGGATTCAAAATCCCAAATTACTTTTCATCCTTTACCAAAAGATGATCCCTTACGCAGATGTCCAGACATTCGAAAAGCAAAAAAACTCTTGAATTGGAAACCCAAAATCGATTTAGAAACCGGATTGAACCACACCATCACATGGTATAAATCACAAAGATTTTAATCTCTTTAAATCAGTTCCTTTTTAAGCCTAAAAAAATAAAAATGATCAATCTTAATTATCAATAATTAAATAAGCAATCACTAATAACACTTTTAAGTTAGAATAAAAAAAAGTAATTTCTATAATTTAATAAATAATTTTTATGCTAATTATTTAGGACATTCGGGAGTTTCTAAAATGCAAGAAAAGATATCTATAATTATACCTACATACAACGAAATTGACAACATAGGAAAATTGCTTACTAAAACACAACATGTTATAGAAAAAATAACAAAAAATTATGAGATTTTAATTGTAGATGATAACAGCCCGGACGGAACTGGCAAATTTATTCAAAATTTTTCAAAAAATGATGAAAAAATCAATGTGATTATTAGAGATATAAAGACAGGATTGGGAGATGCCTATAAATGCGGCTTCCAACACGTCACAGGCGACATTATCTTTGAAATGGATGCTGATTTTTCGCATAATCCTAAAGATATACCGAAATTCTTAAAAGGATTAAAATATGGGGATATAGTTGTTGGATCTCGTTATATTAAGGGCGGAGGAAATTTTAACCGACAGAAAAAGCGAATAATTATTAGTAGAATTGCTAATATTTTAGCTTCTTTCTTCTTCGGACTTCATCAAACTGATTGTACTTCAGGATTTCGCGCATATAAAAGAAAAGTGATTAATACTATAATTCCTTATGTTAATTGCCAAAAATACACATTTCAAGTTGAAATGCTGGAAAAAGCGAAAATGTTTAATTTCTCCATTTGTGAAGTCCCCATTCAATTTCAGGACCGCCATAATGGCGAAAGTAAATTCAATATTAGTGAAGTTCTTGAATTTTTAAAAGAATTAGTTAAAAAAATTTTTTTAGTTGATAAAATTAAAAGGAAAAAATAATTTTCCCCACATTTTCTTCAAGCAAAATATTATAAAATGGTAACCTGTGACTTGCTTTAAAGAAAATATTCCTTCAGAATTCTAAAGGAATTTTAAAATTCTATAAACTGAATTACTAAAAATAAATGTGGTGAAATTATCCAACGCAAGTCATTTAAAATATCGATAATTGATATTGTAATAGTAGCGTTGATCCCAATTGTAATATATTTAGATTTATATTTTGGAGCAATCCATGATTATCTTACCTACCTCCATTATTGGCAAGCCCTTTTGATTGGACAAAACCCTTATTATCCCACTTACTACTATACCTGTGTTTATCCACCTCTATTTTTGATATTTGCGCCATTAATCTTAATAACTGCACTACTGCCTAAAATCATTTTTTCATTAATATGGCTTTTAACTGCTCATTTCATTGATAAATTATGTTTGGAACATAACAAATCAATGAAAGAGCGTTTTTTTTATGTTGGTTTAATTCTTTTTAATCCTCTTTATTGGATATGCCATGTATTTTATAGTTTTTTCGATTGCGTGGTAGGCTTATTACTCCTATTCTCTATTTATCTCTTTAAAAAGAAAGAGACAGTAAGGTCTGCTATTTCTGCCGCTGTAGCATTTCTTTTTAAATACGCAGGAGCCCTCTTATTTCTACCAATTATATTTTTTCGGAAAATCAATTGGAAAGTGATATTGAGCATTATTATCATATCCGGTGGAGTATATTTCATTCTATATTTTGTATGGGGTGAATATATTTTCTATCAATTCTTTGGACACACTGTTGAGAGATCTTCTCAAGGTTATTCCATTTTTAGGGCAATAAGAGGTCCAGTTATTGGCATTAATTTAGATAAATATAATATTTATATTACAGCTGGTTTATTAATAATAGTATTTCTAATTTGCATTCGTTATAAAGTCGATATTCTTGAAACATCAATTATTTCCTTTTTAATATTTTGGACATTTTTTGAAGTTGCACATACCCAATTTATTTTTTGGTTTTTCCCGCTTATTGTATATTTGTGTCTAGAGTTAAAAAAACCATCGAAAATTCTAAATTATTATTTAGTTATATTCAGCCTTTATTTCATAATTATGCAAATAATTTATATTCCTACGGGATTTGGAACGATAGATCCTAACTTTTTATTTTTACGTAACATAATAGGATTTTTTAATTTTGTACTTACGATTATTTTCATTATTATTATTATTTATATTCATAAATATCGAAAATCAATTACAAATTCATTGAAACAAAATTCTCCCACTGATAAAAATAGTCTAAATGGGCAGGAGATCTAGGTCAATATATGAAAATAAGATATTATATTATGAAATTTAAACTCATTTTACTTTTAATTATATTATTAATTTTAATATCACAAAAATTTTTTAATAATTATCCACATAAAGAATCTTTAACTTATTTAGGAATTGATAATATTTTTACATTCAATAAACCTATTGAAAAAATAAGTATTAAAAATTTAACTAATAATCTATATGAACTTGAAAATGATAAGATAAGAATAAATATAAGTCGAATTTCAGGATTAGTAGGATTAGAATCAAAATCAAAACCGGGCAATATTATTAATGGTAATGATTCTATTGGAATATTTTCTCCTTATGGAGCTAATAAATCACAATTTTCTCTATTAAATAGAACCACAACTTCAAATTACATGATTTATAATGAAAGTGATTATAGAATAACATTCCGTCTTTTTAATAGTTTTGAATATCAGGGAAATCCATTTTTATTAACTGTGGATTATATTTTAATTTCTCAAAAGAATTATGTTATCGCAAAAGTTGAAATTTATAATAATGGAAGCCACCCAGTAAATTTTACGGAAATTTATCAATATATCAATTTCAATCTTCTTAAGAGTCATGAAAACTTTGTAATGCTACCATTAATTACTGGTAATGAAATTATCCAAACCGAATCAAAATATTCTGGGAATCAATTTAATCAGAGTTTTATTTTATATGGCTCAAATTATTCCCATTACTCAAATTGTGAATTATATTCAGCAATCTTAATAGAAGATATTAATTCAACCTATGAAATCAATGTCGGATATCCAATTTCATTACCTAATAGAATGGACATAAAAAATAGACCCCTTATTGTAAATACTTCCTATACAAATGATGTAGCTACCGCTCTTTCATGGAATAAAACTAAATTAATTCCTGGCGAAAATTATATAATTATTTATGGTTTATGTGTAGGTGAATCTCAAGAGACAATTATAAATAGCGCTAAAGAATTTCTTGAAGTGGCCAAGATCAATGGACCTTCTACCTTTTATTTTAGGCAATTAAATCAAGGAGAAAAATTGGTAAAATTCTTAGTAACATCAGATTACCATATATTCAATGATAATGTAAGTTTAAGAATAATGGATCCTTATGGTAATCAATTTCCTGTTAACTTATATTTTGTAGATGAGAAAACATGGAATGGATCATTTTCTATTAATCGTGACGGTATATATATATTTTTTTGGGGAGGAATAAATATTGGAGGATTTATTATTAATTATTATGAATTTATCTATATTTCTACATATTCAATTCCGATTGAAATAGGTTATATTATTTTAGTTATTGAATTTGTTTTCTTTGCGGCTCTATTTATCCTTGTTAAAAAAGGTAAAATCAAAAAAGTAGTAAAATAATGATACTATTAACACATTCAATTTAAATCATTGAATTTTCTCTCTCCAATAATTTAATAAATCTGAAAATGACCTTTTTAATGGAATTTTAGGGTACCATCCAGTTAATGACTTAAAGAGGTCGTAATTACCAATTAAAACTGGAACATCACTAGGTCTACTCCTTGATTTATCAAATAAAGTTTTGATTTCAACCTCTGCATAGCTTATTAATATATCTAAAACCTCTGAAATTTTATATCCTTTCCCAGAGCAAATATTAACTTGTTTTCCAATACAAGTGGAATTTTTTATTGATAAATAATATGCTCTGACAATATCGTTTACATCTGTGAAATCTCTAATTACATCTAAATTTCCATGGTAAACTACATCTTGTTTTCCTCTTTCAATTAATGCAATTTGCTTTGCAAAATTGCTACAAACAAAAACTTCACCTCTACGAGTTCCTGTATGATTAAATGCTCGTGTAACTACAATTTTTAATCCATAACTCTGTTGATATTGCATCGAAAGTAAATCAGTGGCAACTTTTGAAACTCCATAAGGCGAAAGCGGGCGTAATGGATTGGTTTCTTTTATAGGTATTTCATCGGGTTTTACCATTCCATACTCTTCAGATGACCCACAAATTTGAATAATGGGATTAAATGCCGCTCTTCGTGCTCCTTCAAGGATATTCAGTGTCCCTATTATATTTATATCAAGAGTAGATCTAGGGTTTGCCCAAGATGCAGGCACAAAAGTTTGAGCTGCAAGATGATGAATAATATCAGGTTCTGATTGTTTTATTGCTTTTTCAACAGCATAAGCATCTGTTACATCACATTCTATTAATGTTATTTGATCCTTTATATGATTTATATTATCCAAATTGGAACGCCATCTACAAGTCCCAAATATATTATATCCTTTTTCTAAATAAAATTCAACGAGATGAGAGCCCACAAACCCCGTAATTCCCGTTATTAATACGTTCATAACTTATTACCTTGTTATATGTGAATGTAAATACCGATGGATTAGTGTAATAATAATTCCTTAATAAGTATTTAGATTTTAAAACCCAGTCTAAATATTTAAAATAGTTATAAAACCTTTTTAATTGATTTACAGAATTATTCAAACAAATAAAACCAAAAATAAAAAAAGTTTTTATTCTTTAATATATATTAAAATCCATATAATTATTTTGAACATATAAAATAGCTAAAGAAGTATTTGGATGATAGTTGGAATAGATGGAATAGAATTGGATAGAATAGGAGGGGGACAAATTGCTACAGCAGAATTTATTAAGCTAATCCAAGATAAAAATCATGAAATCAAAATTTTTTCAAATAGAAATTTTGATACTACAAAAATGGTTAATCTCTATGGAATAAAAAATGTTGAAATAATTCCATTAAATTCAAAATTTAATATATCATTGAATTCACTCTTAATGCATTTTTATCTTAGGAAAAGTCCCGTAGATTGTTTTATTAAAAGTAATTGGTTTATTCCTCCTAAAAGGATTCCGTATTTCAATTATGCCTTATTTCCGCTCAATATTTTTTTGTACGAAAAATTTTCTTCTCGAATTTCTTCTTCCTCTTTTAGAAGAGGTTTATATTGGATTTTAGAGATTATCCAAGATAGACTTCTAGATGTTAGTGGTAAATATTCACTATATAATATTGCTCTCTCTTATTTTGTTAAGAAATTGTTCCAGATTCTATATAAAATTGATTATAAAGTTATTTATCCTCCTGTCGTTCAAGAAGATTTGTACGTCTCCGAAAAAGAACCTAATTCAATTGTAGCAATAGGTAGAATTACGAAGGAGAAAAGATATGATATCTTAATCCAACTTGCTCATAAATATCCTGATTATAATTTCAAGATTATTGGTGGATTTGATTATTCTAAAGAAAATTTTTCAGTTTTAAAAGAAATTACAGAGAATTCAAAAAAATTAAAAAATTTAAAAGTTTTTCCCAATATATCTAGGAAGAAACTAATCAAAATCTTATCAAATTCTCAATTTTTAATTCATTTAATGCCCTATGAACCATTTGGGATAGTGATTGTGGAAGCTTTAGCTTGTGGAACAACTCCTATTGTTCATTTAAATAGTGGTCCAAGCGAATTGATACAAAAATCATTATTCGGAAATTCATTTCATGACTTTCAAGATTTATTAGAAAATTTTAATCAATTTCTCGACCCCAAACCTCCATCTAAGTTAATATCCAGAGCAAAAGATTTCAGTTCTGATAAGTTCAGAAAAAATATTTCAAAATATTTATATGAATTTCTAGATTTAATAAAAGATAAAAAAGAAGGGCTTTTATAGAAAGTCTATAGAGTTCTTCATTTTTAAATAATATAGTTTATTTATTTAATACCTTTTTGTATGCGAAATATAGTCCCAAAATTTAAAATATTTTATACTTACAAATTCAAAAGAAATATAAATAGCTTTCAAAATTACCAATTATTAAAACGAGGCTATTATAAATATGTCTTATGATATTGGTATTCCGGCGTTTAATGAGGAGAGGAATATCGCAAATTTATTAACCAATATTTTTAATCAAGAAAAAAACGAAAATTATACACTTAAATCAATAATAATAGTCTCAAGTGGTTCTACTGATAGAACTGTCGAAATTGTCAATCGTATTGCGAAAGATAAACCTTTTGTGAAATTGATAATTGAGGATGAGAGAAAAGGTCAAGCATCAGCATATAATTTAATTTTGAAAAATTCTATTGCTGATTATGTTGTAATAATGGATGCTGATATAAGACTTTTCGAAAATTCTATCAATGAACTTCTTAAATTAATCAATCATGAAGGGATCGGCGCAGTAGGAGGACATTCACTCCCAATTTTATATTCCAATCATTTTATGAATAATATTTCAATGATTTTTTATTGTTTTCATAACCTTTTCTCAATTTTGTATCAGCCCAAAATATCAGGAAAATTTTTTGCACTTAAAAATGGAATAATAAAAAAAATCCCCCTGAATATTAATTGTAGTGATGCTTATATTCAAATATTAACTGATCTAAAGAATTTTACAATTAAATATTCTAAAATTGCGACAATAATAGCAGTCCCTCCTCAAACAATTACTGAATTCATAAAAGAACAAAGAAGAATTTATACTGGTCATTTTCAACTCCAAAAAATTACTGGGCAAATGACAAAGACTACAAGTTTTATCTATTTATTGAAATTAATTATTAAATCGTTTCGTTACTTTATCATTAAAAAAAAGATTCATTATTTACTCGCATTTATTTTTTTAAAACTAATTTCAAATTGTTTATCTTATTATGATGTAATAAGAGGTAATTATAGACCTATTTGGGAAGTTATTGAGAGTACTAAAAAGGTAGAATTGAAAAATGTAAAACTCAAATTAAAAAATCAATAATTACTTTTTCCTATTTAATAGGATATATTGTCATTTTTAAAATCATAAATTCTTCTCTCAAATCGTATTTCTGATTTTGTGTATAAAAAAAATTAAAAGAAGAATCTCTTTAACCTAGATATTAATTAATTCTTTAAAATTTTTAAAGGAAATAGAATTAAAATGAATATCTGCTATTTTGCGCCTAATATTCCCTACCAAGCGCCACATGCAGGATACACTCACACGATTAATGTATGTCAAGAATTACAAAAAAAGGGAAATATGGTCTTAATAATTTTTCAAGGGGAAAAATATTCTGAATTTAAACAAGATAATATTAATATTATAACTGTCACAAATTGGGGGCATGAAGGAAGTTTCTCTATTGGTAGTTTGCTAAAATCGTTGCCCATTTTAACGAAATTAGTATTAATTTGCAGAAAATATTCGATAAATTTAATACATGAACGGTCTGGATTACCCAGAGGCCTAGGGATTATTGCTGCAAAAATTCTGAGAATAAAAAGCATTGCAGAAATTAATTCTCCTTTTATTGAAGAATATGAAATTAAAAATGAATTAGTCCTTAGGATTTGGCGCAAATTAATGTTCAAATTAACAAATAGGGTTTTGACACAAACAAGTTTATTGAAAAAAATCTTAACTAGAGATATTCACGGTAGTAAAATTGAGGTCGTATCAAATGGAGTAAATTCTAATTTTTTCGATCCAAATACAATAAATGGCAATCGTATTCGCACTAAATACAATATACAAAAAGATACAATTCTTCTTATTTTTGTAGGCGCATTTCATCCTTGGCATGGTGTTGATAAAATTATTAAAATTGCAGAATTAATGAAAACTGAGAACTTGAACGTAAAAATTTTGGCGGTTGGCACAGGACCTTTGTTTGCCGCCGTAAAAAAAGAAGTAAACAGTAAAAAACTGAATGATGTTATTACTCTAAGTGGCGCAGTAAATTATTCAGAAATCCCCAACTATATTGCTGCAGCCGATATTGCCATTGCCCCATTTTCCATTCATGGATTTAAACCTTTAGTTAAATATGGTTTCTGGTGGTGCCCCGTAAAATTATTTGAATATTTAGCCATGGCAAAACCTGTGATTTCTATTTCTGCCGGTGATATCCCGAAAATTGTTCCTCACAATCGCGCAGGATTGCTTTCCTCTCCTTACAACTCTGAACAACTTATTCTGAATGTAAAAAGTTTGATTAATTCTAAAGAACTAAGACAAAAGTTAGGTGCATATGGACGACAATATATTATTAAAAATTACACATGGGATAAATTAGCAGAAAAAATAAATAAAATTTATTCTAATTTGTAGACATTTCTCAAATTTTCGTCCTTCAATTCTGGGTAAATAAAATGAATATATGTATTTTCGCTAGGATTTTAACTACGCATGCTATTGGTGGAATGCAACAGCACACCAAAGACTTGAGTGAAGGGTTGGTAAATCTAGGAAATAGGGTCGTTATTATTACCACCTCCCATCCTCAAAAAATCCAAAAAGAAATTCTTAATGGGGTTGAAATACATTATCTAGAAAATGTAATTAGTTCAGTATATACTGGCGCATGGTGGAAAAAAAGTAAAGAAAAATTCATTGAATTACATAATAAAATAAATTTTAACATTATTTGCAGTGAAAGTACAGCTGGTTATTCTTATATTAAATATAAATTACGTAAAAAATTTAAAATACCTTTCATTCTCATTATTCATGGATCTACAATAGGCGAAATTAAATCACTATTAAGTCAAAAATTCGCAATTAGAAAAGTTTTAAATGTTCTTTATTATATATATGATTATTTTACAGTTAGTTTATTTGCTTTCAGGTTTTCAGATATTATCATTGCTATTAGCAGAGAATTGAAAAAAACCATAATGCGTGCATTTTTTATCAATAAAAAAAGATTGATTTATAAACCCATTGGTGTTGATGGCAAAAAATTCTATCCGATTTCGCCAGATAAACAAAAAATAAATAAAAATTTATTATTAATAGGTCGTATACGGGAGGAAAAAGGATTTCAAAAGCTTTTATTAATATTACCTGAAATTATAAAAGAAATTAAGAATGTAAAGTTATTGATAATAGGAACTGGTTTTTATCTGAATCATTTAAAAAAAATATGTAGAGATTTAAACCTTATAGATTATGTTGAATTTTTAGGTAAAATTCCCAACGACAAATTAGTTTATTATTATAATCTTTCTAATATTTTCATATGTCCCTCAATTGGAATGGAGGGACTTCCATATGTAATTTTGGAAGCAATGGCTTGTAAAACCACAATCATTGCTTTTAATATAGGTGGAATTCCTACCGCAATAAAGCATTTATCAAATGGAATCCTTATCCCCCTAGGAGATATAAGCTCTCTTAAAAAATCTATTCTATTTCTGCTTAAAAATGAAAAATTCTCTAGACAATTAGCGGAAAACGCGAGAAAAGATTTTATGAAATATTTTGATATTAATTATATCAATTTATTTTTTAATAATCTGTTCCATAAATTTTACCTTCTAATAATTAATACACACAATAAATTCAATAAAATTTCTAAAAAAAAGCAATTTTGAAATTCAGAGGAAAATTTAATGCGCATTTGTAGAATTTATAGTGCTTTATCTTTGAAACCAGAGGGTTTTGGAGTTGGACTTTACGAATTATCACTTGCCCAACAAAAATTAGAAAATGAAGTTTTTATAATTAATAGAACACTTAACTCTAAAAAAATAAAAAATCTGAAATACAGTAATCTTTCCTACAACTTTATTCCATATATTCCAAAACTTGATATAATAAATTATTTTGTACCATATGGAATCTTATCTAATTTTAGAATGAATCAACTGATTGAGAATAAAATGATTGATATAATCCATATCCATGACAATGATGCAATATATGCAATTAAAAAAAATAACAAAATCCCACTCGTTTCGACCCTCCATGTTGATATAACAGCACAAATGAGAAGAATCGGTAGTAAAAATACTTCATTTCGTTCAAAGATGTATGAAATTTTTAAATTCCAATTTAATCGTTTAATTTGGAGAAAAGCGAGTGCAATAATCTGTATTTCGCGGCAAACCAAAAATAGATTAATTAATATTTATAGGGTTCCAGATTCAAAAATATATTATATCCCGAATGGAGTAAATATAAATAAATTTACTCCAAAAATAGAGACATTAGGTTTAAAATCTGCTCTAAATATTAATCAAAATTATCCCATTATTTTATTTATTGGTCGAATATATCCATTGAAGGGTTTAAAAGAATTAATAATTGCGATATCACAAATTAAAAAATTCTATCCTACGCTATTACTATTAATAATTGGTGAAATTCAAGATTGGAGTTATTATAAGAAAAATCAGTCGATAATAAAGAGAGAAAGCTTGACTAAGAACATCAAAATTATTGGAAAAATTCCATATTCATTGATGCCTCAAATTTATAGAATTGCTGACGTTTTTATTTTACCATCTTATTCCGAAGGAATGCCTAAAGTTGTATTGGAAGCGATGGCCTCCCGTTTATGTGTTATCACAACTGATATAGAAGGCAATAAAGACCTAATAAAAAATAATTTTAATGGAATTTTAATTAAACCAAAAAATATTCCTGAAATTTATCAAAGCCTCTTAAAAGTTAGTGATGATAAACATTTAAGAGAGGACCTTGCATTTAATGCTTGGAAAACTGCACAAATGTATGATTGGTTAAATATTGCGAAAAAAATACAAAAAGTTTATGAAATTGTTTTAAAGAAATAAAGAAATATTCATAATAATTATTCATAAAACTCCATTAAGCGAAATAAGGTTGGAAAAACCTCTAATGGCGCATTCAATAATGAGAATACTAATAATAACTGATAAATACCTCCCGGTTATCGGTGGTATTCAATATCATATATACGATCTTGTTAATTTTCTCAAAGATCTTAATTGTAATATATCAATAATTGCTTTTCAATTTGAGAAGAAGTTAAGGATCCAAGTTGAAAATATAAATGGGATTAAAGTTTATAAAATTCCTAATATTTTTTCAAAGTTATTTTTTATTTCATTTTTATATCTATTGAAAATTGGATTAAATTTCAGACCTAATATAATCCACACACATCTTGCCCAATATTCAATTTTTGGAAATATTTTGGCAAATCTCCTCCACAAACCTTCAATCCTTACTGTTCACGGGTTCGATATTTTACTTAGTTATCGAATTAATTACGGGATACAAAGATATTATTGGGCTCGATGTTGTGTAAAATTAGGTCTAATACATTCTAAGAAAATTATTGCTACATGTAATTATATTAGAGAAAAAATAATTGCTTTAGGTATTAACAAAAAAAAGATTGAAGTAGTTCCTAATTGGATTAATATTAAAAAAATTCGGTCTTTTTCTAATTTGAATACTATCTATTCTAAATATAATTTGGATAAACAAAAAACTTATATTATTACCGCCAGAAGGCTCGAGAAAAAGAATGGGATTGATATTTTCATAAAATCTGGATTTGAATTATTCCAACGCTATCCAAATGTTGAATATTTAATTTGTGGTAATGGCAGTCAATATTATTATTTAAAAAGACTAATAGGATATTCTCCCTTTTCGAGTAGATACCACCTTCTAAAATTTATTCCCAAAAATGATTTAAATGCTTTGATTAAATTATCTAAACTGTTTGTACTTCCATCACTCATAGAAGCTTTTGGCCTTTCCGCTTTAGAATCAATGGCGTTAAATACACCAGTAATTGGAAGTCGTACGGGTGGCATCAAAGAAATTATTCAAGATAGATTCAATGGATTGCTCTTTAATGTGAATTCCATAAATGATTTAATAGAAAAAATAGAATTGCTATTAAATGAATCTGAATTAAATGAACGTATTAAACTAAATTTACAGGCAAATATTAACAATTATTCTATCAAAAAACTAGGATTAAAAACTCTAGAAATATATCTCGCCTTACTTTTTACAAGAAACTAGCGATTAATGCTTGGAAAACTGCCCAAGAATATGATTGGTTAAATATTGCCAAAAAATACAAAAAATTTATGAAATAGTGTTAAATAATGAAATAAATGAATAATATTAAAAGACATATTATTATTTAGTTCTTCTAATTTTTCCCTGGGATGCTAATCCGAAAAATTAGTTGATCGTTTATCTTTTATTAAGATAAAAAAACATAATTATTACTTG
>Ga0315310_10000216_pt1 | contig 38027 bp, 39 predicted proteins | sample TDP5_MG_FD_203630 | JGI IMG/M metagenome (GOLD analysis project Ga0315310, IMG submission 203630) | Freshwater sediment microbial communities from Lake Towuti, South Sulawesi, Indonesia - TDP5 | ecosystem: Environmental > Aquatic > Freshwater > Lake > Sediment | place: Indonesia: South Sulawesi...
TTTTGCGCCATGTTCGACCTCGGAAGGTGCATGGTAGCTATCCCCTGCCTTCAAATGATAAGTCTGTCCATAAATGAGAAAATCCAGTTTTCCTTTGATGATGAATCCCATTTGCGTATTGGGGTGGGAATGCATCGGGAGCCTTGCTCCCTTTTTTAAATGGAAATAGACCAACATTACTTCATCATTATAAATAAGGGTGTGGCGGTAAATTCCGGCGATCATTTCAACAGGTTCAACATCTTTAAAATTAACTACTTCCATCTCTGGCATTTTTTTCACTCCAATATTCTATTCTTTTTAATCGTATTATTTTTAAAATCTTGAATTTAATCTATTTTAAGATTCTTTTGAGTAGTTTTAATGTGGTCCATTAAGAGATTATAGAGTCGTCGCTGATTTTTATTTAGTTTCCGCTTTAAATGCGCCAATATAAATTCGGTTTCCTTGAGATATTTCCGGGCGAATTCGATATCAGTATCGTTTAAATTAGAGACATTATCCAGCCGGTCTGCCAACTTTATGGTTAAAGCATCCATACTCATATCATTCATTTTTTCTGTTAGATATTGGGCTTTACCTACTTCTTTAACTGCGGACCGGTCGGAGGTCAATTCTTTAACCAAGCTTGCAATTTTTTCTCCAAATTTTTCGGTTAATTCTTCAAAGGTCGTATCAGTATCTTCAAGCGTATCATGTAAATATGCCGCTTTTACCAAGTCATCCTGTTCATTCAATGCGTTCAAAATATTAGCGACATTTACCGGATGAACAATATAGGGATTTCGCGATAATTTACGTATTTGCCCTTCATGTTTTTGGGCTGCAAAAGCAACAATTTCTTCCATAATTAATTCTTTCACAAATATTTCTATTGAAATTTAGATATTAATCTGAAGCACATCAAAATCTTGCAGAATATAGTCTAACCCGACTTTCCATTTTCTGCGTTCAACCCTAGGCAATTTATCTTCTTCTTCTTTTGTAGCATGTTGAACAAAGGCATAGCGAAATCGTTCAATAAAATCCCGGTGAATTTTGCTGGCAACTTCTCTTATGGTCGAGTTGCGTGGGACCACTAAAGGTTCAATCAAGTCCGCTTTAGACCCTTTCGGTTTGAGATAAATTCGGATTAAATCTAATTTTCTAAAGATGGCTTCTCGTAAAAGATCTAGATTCATGCCAGTTTTGGCAGAAATTCGTAGGACTTCGCGGCCTTCATCTTCCAATTCCTTGAGAAATTGCTCCTGCTCAGGGGTTGCAATATCCATTTTGTTGCAAACTATTAAAGAAGGGATATAAACACACTTTTTACTTAAATGATCTATAAGATCCTCGGCAATTATATCCTGATGGGCGATTACTTGTGCATTAACCACCTTAAACTCTCGAGCGATATCTCGGGCCATATTAACATCTAAGTGCGTGAGCGGCACGGTTGAATTCAGAGCAAAACCACCAGATTTCAAGAGTGTGACTGAGATTAGAGGCGGATAACGATCTAATCGAATTCCCGTATTATATAATTCCTCCATAATTATATGATACTGTAAATTGGGAAGTGCCCAAATATCCAGAAGGATGAGAATTAAGTTAGCCGTCTTTGCTACCGAGAGAACGCGCTTTCCAAATCCTTTTCCTCTTGATGCATCTTTAATGATTCCAGGCAGATCAATAACCATAATTCTTGCCTGTTTATACTCCATCAAGCCTGGAATTGCATCTAGGGTTGTGAAGGCATAGGCGGCAACCTTGCTATTTGCGTTTGTAAGTTGATTCATCAGTGAGCTCTTCCCACAGGAAGGAAACCCTACTAATGCGACACTGGAATCCCCCGTCTTTTTAACATCAAATCCACTAGAACCAGAAGATTTTCCAATCCCCGCAAAAATACGGTCCATGCGTTCATGTTCCAGTTTGGCTATTTGTGCCTTAAGCTGGCAAATGGATCGCATCGTATGCTTATTCGGCGTTGTCAATCTAAGTCGTTCTTTTAATTCTGTAATTTTTTCCTCAATATTCACCATAACTGAGCAAACACCTGAAAAACCTACGGAAAGGGGTTGGTCTCTAAAATCAATTATAGTAATGTAACCTTTGAATTAAAATTTATTCTCAGAAAGATTTAGGCAATAAATCAGCATTGAATAAAAAAAGAGAGAATTGAATTAAATTTCCTATAAAAAAGGGATGTTATGATTCTTCAATAGTTTTTGTTGTAATGGGGGTGAATTTTTCACGCAGTTTTACGCCAGAAGTTTCGATGGATTCCTGGCCTTTCCAGAAGATTAGTAGTAGAGCAATAGCAGTGATGATTATACAAGCCAATACGACCCAATCTAAATTACTGGTTGATGCCGAACCGATAATATAGCCAATTAAAAAGGCAAGGAAGTTGGATAGAAGAAATATAGAGTAATAGCGTCCTTTTGCATCACCAGGGGCAATATCACCCAATAATATTATTATAGTGGCAATTACTAAAGAAAATCCTGCGAGGAAAACGTCACCAAGCGGAAAATAACAGGATAGAAATGAAATAACTGCAAGAATTGTACCGTAAATTAACATTTGTTTGCGTCCCTGTTGGTCTATCACAGCGCCAGTAGTTATCAAAAAAAGGCTTCCAGCAGCAAATCCAATACTTGCCATCGATTGATAGGGGGCTGGTGGAACCTGTCTAAATCCACCAATAGGAGTATAGATGCCTTGGGCCATCCAAATTAAGATGAATGCGATGAGATAGAGGATAAATTTTTTATCTGCCCAAATAAAACGGTAGGATTCCTTAAGATATTCAACGAAACCTGGTTGTGATGCTTGGAAACTAACACTAGATTCGCCTGGTGCTTCAGTTTTTCGAATTAGTAAATAAATGCTAATTCCGCCTCCAATTAATTTTATTATGGCAAATATATATAATAAAAGACTCGCAGCAAATGGATTATTCTGATATATTCCGGAACTATACCAAGAGAGGAGAACAGCGGCAACCACCCAAGCTATACCAAAAACCAATCCACCTACCTTTCCACGCTGATTCATTGCTGTTTTATCCACAAAAAATCCCAATATCGCTACCATTGTAAATCCTGCTAGTATTGCGATTAAGACCCATAAAATGGCCTCTGTTGTTGGGTCTGTAACATTAATTCCTAAAACAATGGTCAGAAGTCCTTCAGGAATTAGAAGAATTAAGAACCATGTACATTTTCCTGCTTTATCAATAATTACTCCGGCAAAGATTAAGGTAATGATTAAGGGAATGATAAACCAATAGATAACCTGAAAGTCAACAGCTTTAAGATTAATAATTAAAATAGTGGTTATGTCGACTCCAAAGAAAATAATGAGAAATACTAGCAAAAAACTGAAAACCCTTTTTTCCATCTCAATGTTCAAACGGCTTAGAAAATTACTCATTGTAATCACTTTTTAGAATCTTATATATTATCAATATATTGGAGTTTTTTAAAGGTATATTTTATAGAAAGATAATTATTTAATTATGGGTCTATCATAAATAAGGATGCTAAATGGTGGAATAAATTGATTACAATTAAGGATTACGAAGATAAGGATTATGATGCGGCAACGGACCTTATGCGCAAGTTAACGGAGCTAATGGGCGAAAATTTCGATGAATTTCGTTGGAAGACCTCATTGTTAGCTAGAAAAAATGCGCAGGAGGGATTGTTTATTGCAATTGAAGATGAAAAAGTGATAGGCATGAGTTTTGCGGAAATGAAAGGACCGAAAGAGGGTTCCTATGGCTATATAAGTAGTGTTATTGTGGATGAGGAGTATCGAGGGCAAGGAGTGGGAGAATTACTCATTCAGAAGGCGATTATGTATCTAGGGCGCCGAAACGCAAATAGTATTCGGATTAATGTGCGAAAAGAGGCGGTTGGCGCTATCAAATTATATGAAAAGCTTGGGTTTAAAGAAAAGTTTAGAGTCATGGAATTAGAATTGGCAAGAAATCTAAAGACAGAAAGAGAAAAACCACCAAGTGCACCGCGCAAACCAAGGATTGAAACCGAATAACTTTATGTTTTAAAAAAGATTTTTACTTCACACCCTTCGTCTCCAGCGATCGCGCGTTTAGAAGCAATTGCAGTTAGGCGAGGGTTAATAGTTTCAGCGAGCGATGCTTCCCAACTTACAAAAGCATGACAAAAGGCAGGATATTTTAAGCCACGATGAGGACATTCAAAGGGACCTTGACAAAACCGAATAATTGAATAATCTTCAACCGCTTCAACGATGGGTTCTATGCGCGGATAACAATATCGCATCCAGCTAGCGAGCCCATAAGTGATATATATATACATTATCATAGCCATAAGGGTTTTAATTGAATTTCCACGAAACCATCCCGTTTTTTTGAGCCATAGAGCCTCATGATGACCAAATCTTTTGGCAGCATCTCTTGTGGCATTTAAAAAGGCTTTTCCATAAATGGATTCAGAAATCCAATTTAATACCCCGGCAGAAAGACTTCCTGCAAAATGCAAATAAGAAATTATAGGATTTCGAGAGAAACTCTTTGTTGATCGATCAAATTCCAGCAAAATTTTTTGGATTCTCCGAAAAGAGACTTGCAAAATTTCGGCAAACAATCGGGGTAAAAATCGAGGACCAACAATCCGATGGACGGATTTCGTACCATAACTTAAAATTAAATACCAGAAGCGGGCGCGATCTATCCATGATATTCGATTTTTTTCGCGAAGGACTTCTTCTGGAAGCCATTCGGGAGGATTTAGCTCAATTTGCCACTTTACAAGATAAAATCTATGCGATATTCTCCGGAATAGGCGAACTGGGATTTTCATAATCAGGGTTAGACCTAAAATCACGCCCCATTTCGAGGCGAGCGTAACATAGGTTTCAGAGGTATTAAATAGCAAGAAAATGAGAATAGCACAGAAGAACATAGCAAATAGATAAAAAAGTATGCCAAAATCACTCATAAAATCAGATTTCACAAATAATTATATATAGCTGTTGTAATCGATTCTTTCAAATAATATAGAATTGAGGTTAAAATAAATGGAACAGAAATCAAGTCCGGTGGAAGTCAGGATTCAGATACTAAATCCAAAAGATTGGGAGGACAGCCAGACTTTAAGTATAAAAGTAAAAGGATTATTCAGAAATAGTGCGTGGAAAGTAAAAAATCAAACGCATACACTGTATGGTAATGAAATAGATATTATCATCACTACTGAGAGAATTGGAAGATTTGGAGCAATGGTTCTAACACCTTTTGAAGTTATTGAAGAGGTTCCTTTAACAGATCTTGAAAAAAAGTACCATATTCGCGCCATTATCGATGGCGAGGATTGCGCGATTCAAAATTTTTAATTCAATCAAAAGGAGTTGTAAATTCTACTTGTTGGAAATTTATCAAGTTTATTGCCATAGAAATGACGATTAAACCTATGAAAATGGCCCCAATTATTAAAAACAGAAGAGAGAGTTTATCCTGGAAGTTTATTTTATCCTTATCTTCTTGAAAAAGAAGAAAATGCGGTTCCATAATTTTATGTTATTATAACAAGATTATAAATTTTGCTTTTCTAGGAAGGACCATTTTGTAGCTTAGGCGCGTGATTACGGTCATTTTAGCAATGATTAATATGAGCCTATCTTATTTTCCTATAATCGATTATGAAACTTTCTTAATTTCCTTTATATTTTCTAAAAGATCCTGATTGCCGGGGGCTCCTTGACTTATCGCTCCATTTTCGTCAATTTTCACGTCTGGAATAATTTTTTTATTTTGGAATGTACCAGTGACACAAATTTTTTGTCCCAGCAATTCAGAAGACCAAGAGGCTAAATCATAGATATAGACAATCCTATCGTTTTTTAACTTCAGAACCGCCCCTGCCTTGGAATTAAAAGCTAAACCGCGTAAAGTAATTTCTTTGCCAATCAGATTTTCTGATACAAGGTCATAAATCTTTCTTTTCAATTTATTCTTTTCACTTCTCTTCTTTTTCTTTTATTTTTGTAATTAAATTTGATATTAGAACTTAGAATCTGCCTTTAATTCTTTATGTTATGCTTTCCCATTCGGAGTCGAAAATAATCGAGAAAGGTGGCATAATCGATAGAAAAACTCTGAAATATAAGTCCTTTTGCTTGAATCGCCTGAATAAGCTCATTAAGATTTTCAGGAATACCACTGCTAAAAATTTTCACAGAATATCGCCCCACTTTCAGAATATACTGAATCATTTCAATTTCTTTCAGTTTATTTAGAAGCTTATTAGTAATGAGATCAAAGGTCATGAGTATAGTCCGCCCATGGCTTGGAAAGAAGAGATCAATTAGAGTTTGCGGGGAAGAGAATTCAATGACTTTGCCGCGATCCAAAATAGCAAGGCGGTCTACATATTGAGCAGTTTCAAGATCATGCGAAACCATGATAATAGTGGTTTGGAGGGTTTTATTGAGGATTTTTAAATAGTTGAGAACTTCGATGCAGAGATGAGCATCCAGCCCCGTAGTTGGTTCATCTAGAATTAGGACCTCAGGATTGTGAATCATACCTATGCAAATCGAAACCCGTTTTTTTTCTCCGCCAGAGAGTTGTTTTACAGGTTTTTTCATCAGGTCCTCAGAAAACCCTAGAATATTAAGAATTTGTTTCGCTCTCTTTTTAATTTCTGATTTCGAGAGACCATACATTTTCCCAAAATAATAGGCGTTTTTGAATGCCGAAAACTCAGGATATATATCATCTAAGCTGGCCATTTGCGGAACATACCCCATTTTTAGAAGGGCATGTTCACGATCTAGAAAAACGTCATACCCTGCTATTCGCGCAAATCCTCGGTCGGGTTTAATTTGCCCGGTTAAAACTTTCACGGTTGTAGATTTTCCTGCACCTGATTCACCAATAATTCCGAGAATTTCTCCTGAATTGGCGATTAAACTCACATCATCAATTAAAGTTACATCATTCTTTTTGACAGTGGCATGTGATATGAAAATGATGTTTTTTACCGTTCCTTCAGGAGGCTTTTTTTCCATCTTATATTCCTTTGTTTAACTAGAGTCGCCAAAAAGATTTGGAATAATTAATTTATTCCAAATCTTTTAAGATTGATTCATATATTAGAAAATTTATTTTAGTATATCTAGATAATATGAATCACACGGAATAAAATTTAATAAAATGACTCAAAATGAGCCAGCAAATTTATCAATTTGGAAAAATTCAATTTAATTTTCAAGAATTTATTAAATTAACTAAACATAAAAAAGGGTATAGGCGAAATTTACTCAATGAAATGCAATAAGAGCAGATTATAGAGGTACTACTAATAAAATGGATAAAAAGAGACATTTTATAAATTGAATTGGAAAAAAATTATATAATATTATTGCAAATAAGCCACATCAAGTGATAATTCATGAGTTTGGATGATAAATGTTGGGATTTTGGAATAACAAAAGATCTTCCTTTTCCAAAAAATGAAATTTCTATTTAAATTATTAGATACAGTAGATATTGGTGGCAAAAGAGTGTTAGAGCGCGTAAGACGAACGTTAAGCTTAGCACAAAAGGAAATTGAATCGCTTTTGAAAGATAAACAGGCGCTCATCATTATTTTTCTGTTACCCACTTTAGTGATATTTGCGATTGGGTCATCTAGCAGTGGAGGAAGCGCGCATGCGACCATTGGTATTGTAAATCTTGATAAAACAAGTGGTACACACCCGCCACTGCCGAATTTATCTGAAAACTTCACAGCAACCTTGAAATCTATTCCAAATACAGATATAATTGATTTTTCTGCGGATATTGCCAGTGCAAATCAATCCTTATTCTCTGGAAAAATTGATGGCTTTATAATCATTCCCGATATGTTTGAACAAAACCTTTCTTCACCGGAAATGCCCCGTGTTGCAATTATCAAACTTTACTTAGATGACACGAATTATGCTACGGAAGGTGTAGTTATAGGAAAGGTGGAATCCGCAATCATTAAATTTAAGTATAAATTGGGTTATATTCGTGATGAAGTACTATATTTCCCTACAATACTTTATTCCTCTGACTCCAATTTGTATAGAGCAGCGCCTGCAGTCTTTTGCATAACCATTTTAGGGTCAACGATGATGACTGCGGCTCAGAGTATAGTGGGTGATGTGCCACTCCGACGCGTGCTCTTAACTCCAGCACGCAAAACAGAGGTATTACTAGCCAAATTAATGGCCTATCTTTTAATAGTTTTCTTCCAAATTCAAATCCTTTTAGGGATTTCTTGGGGAGTATTTGGATTGCCTATTCGATGCGGATATGGAGAGCTCTTATTCCTCCTTTTCTTAACAGGATTTTCAGGACTCAGTCTTGGCCTTCTGATTTCAGTGATAAGCTCTTCACGCCTGCAAGCAAGCCAGTATTTTCTCTTAGGATTCATATTGATGTTTGTTCTGACTTGGTTCGGAGGATTAACTTTTTTACGTGATGTTATTCCGCTTTATCGGGCGCAAAGTGCTTTTAGCGCAATGGCATATAAGGGATTCAGTCTTACAGAAGCAGGAGTTGATATCTTAAGCATTTTCATATTTGGTTTTGTTTCATATTTGCTAGCACACATCGTTTTTCATTTCAAAAAGTCGGTTATTTAAGATGGGATTAATTGTAATAAATTTAATATGCTTCAATGACTTTAATGTTTAAATAGTAGTTTATTTAGCAACTTTATGCAAGAATTAACTAAAATAAACTGATGAAAATTATCGGAGATTTTCAAGAATATAATTTGAAAATGACTTAATATTTTATAGTGATTTAGAATGGATGCAGAAGCTGAATTTCAGGAAAAATTAAAATATTACGCTGCTCTTGAGAAAAAAGTTCGAAGACTTCTTTTAAAAGAAGAGAATGAGGAAGCTGTTAAAGTCTTAATACAAATAATTAGAGGCTATAAGAGCATTGGTATAGTCGACAAGGCAAAAATATTTGAAGACGAGTTGAGGAATTTTGCAACTGCAATTAATCTAAATTTGGAAAAGTTCCTTGAACTTCAGGAAAGTGGGGAGGAATCTGAAAAAATCCTAGGGTTTATTGAGTCTCTTGAAAAAAAAGTCAAAAGACGAATTCTCCAAGGTAAAACTCAAGACGCAATAAAAGACTTGAAGTATATTATTTCCGAATTACGAAGTTTGCAACATTTAGAAAAAGCAGAATTATTGGAATCAATAATGAATCAATTTATTACTGAATTATCGGCTATGTCGGGTGGTACAGCGCCAATGGCGCCAATTTCAACTTCGGAAGCAGATTCTATATATTATCCAACTGCCTCTACTGCATTCCCAAATAAACTACCTTCCCCGACCACAAAACTTCCTGTGGATTTAAAGGCAGAGTATGTACCACATATTTCTGAGTTACTTCCTACTTCTAATCAGGAAAGACCACTTCAAAAGCCTCCAATGGCACCACCAACAGCTTCAGCAGCAACGCCCATTAAACCTCTTATTCCTACAGTTATCCCAATTCCACCACCAAGAACCCCTTCAGCTCCCCCTATGCAACCAACAATTGATGGGATATCTGGTACTAAATCAGCATCTACAATAAAAGATCAACCATATTCAGAGGAAGAACTTCTATTAAAAAAATTGATTGAAATAAAAGATATGCTCGGAAAAAAATAGAAATTAGATTTGAAAGACAATTAAAAAAAGATATTAAGATAAATTTTTAATTACTTGAGCAAACTTTTTAAACATATCTTCAAGCTGGCTTACTCTTTTTTCCAATTTTGAAATCCTTTCTGCCAATTCTGTATTCATTGCAGGTCCTACTATAGGAATTTCTTCAATGGAAGGTATAGATAGAGGAGTTTCTTCAGATTCGGGTAATGGTAAAGGGATTTCTGAAAGGATAGAGGGTTCTTCTTCTTCATTAGAAACTTGGATTTGAGAAGGAAATTCAGCTTTCTCACCTTCAAATTCTTCGACTACTGCTGCTGGAGGAACTTCAGCTTCGAGTTCGCTTGGTTTAGAGATTTCTTGAATTTGAAATCCTTCTTTCATCAAAAGCATTCGACAAAGAATTTGAAAAAGATATTCGATATTTTTTCCAGTCTTTGCAGAAGTTTCAATGTAAGGTATGGTAAATTTTAGTCGTTCAGATAAATATTGGGCAAATTCCTGACCCTCTTCTTCAGTAATCTCGCGTTCAGGCAAATCACATTTATTTCCAATTAGAGCAAATGCTTTTATGGTACCACCAGAGTTTTTTGCAGCCTCTAGAATCCAATCTTTAAGCTTGTCCATCGTTTCTTTGCGTGTTACATCAAAAACCAATAAAACACATTGCGCACCACCATAAAAGGAGGCACGAACCTCTTTGAATTCCTGTTGCCCAGCAAGATCCCATATCTGGAAAATGCTTTTAATTTCTTCGCCTTCCTGATCTGTCATTTCCACGACTTTTGATGCAAAATCTGCACCAATCGTTTTTAAATATTCACCTGTAAACCCTTTGCCCATGTATTTCTGGCGGACGCTTGTTTTCCCAACCGCGCCTTCACCTATCAAAACCAGTTTGAATCGAAATCTTACAGATGACATAATATCACTCTCCTTCTTCTAACTTTTCTATTTCTTCTTTATTTTTTTCTTCTTCATATCCTAAAATTTCAGCAATTTGATTTAATTTAAATTCGTATTTTTGAATTTTTGATTCATACTCTTTCGCTTTAGATTCGTAATAAAATCTTGGACCGCAGGATGAACACAATCCCGATGAGGACGAATCATAGCATCGATTTCTCGTTGGATTCCATTTACTTTTCCAATATCATAAATAGGGGGCATCTCACTCCCTTCGATTTTGCGGTCATATTTACTCAATTCCTTAAGGAATGATGGCTTTTATTTTAATGACTTTTATTTTATTTTAACGGCATTTATTTTACCTCAAGTTTTATATTTAATTTTATATTTAATTTTAATTTCAAATATTAACCCCAAGTTTTATATTTAATTTTAATTTCAAATATTAACCCCAAGTTTTATATTTAATTTTAATTTCAAATACAATTTATATATAAGAATAAATAAATATATATAAGAATAAATCAATCATTGATTAATGCGGTATTAGGTTGTAGAAGCGGATTTGAGAGAAAATCGAGAATGATATAAGAATAAATCAATCATATCAATCTCGATTTTTGGCTCAACTTGATGGATAGCGAAATTTTCAGATAGAACTTTCAAACATTGATCGAGTACAGCTTGTGTACTTTTTTCACTGAAAATTCGGAGATTTTCACCGCGCTGGATAACAAAGGAAATATCATTTATTGATTCTAGGAGGGATATAATTTTAGGATCGAAGATTTCAGGAGTGATCTCGAGGGCAAATCCATTTCCCGGGAGACGAGTCTTAAGTTCAGTGGGAGTTCCAAAATCGATAAACCCTTTTCCTTTCATAAATATCGCCACTTTATCGCAATATTCCGCCTCATTGGGGAAATGAGTTACAACAACTAATGAAATTCCATATTGCTTGTTGATAGTGTCGAGATAATCCCATAATTCATATCGATGAACAGGATCGAGTCCGGAGGTGGGTTCATCCAGAAAAAGAATTTTTGGATAATGGATTAACGCAATAGCAATAGAAACACGGCGTTGTTCGCCCCCTGATAATTCGGCTACTGTGGTGTTAGCCTTAGTAACAATCCCTAAATCGCGAAGGACTTGCTTTCCACGCCGAATTAATTCCTCAGGATTAATACCATATTGTTGACCGAAATATAAGATATTCTCTAGTGGGGTAAATTCGAGATACATGCGACTAAGATCTTGGGGGACATAACCTACTCGTGGAGAGATTTCCCTTTTATTTTGAAAATCTATACCACAGATTTTAATAGAGCCCTTATTTATAGAGATATCACCAAGAATTGCTTTTAAAACAGTGGATTTCCCTGAACCACTCTCGCCTACTATGCCTAAAATTTCCCTTTCTTTTATTCTAAAAGATGCGTCTTCAATAATTGCTTCCTTTTTTCTTCTATAGGCAATAGTAAGGTCTTTCACCTCTAATATATAATCATAATGAATCTCCTGCTGAGGTTTTCGAATTATTTTTAATAGAATTTTATCAGCTTCAATATCTTCCGGGTAAATACCACGTTTTATTGGAAACCTGGATTTTCCACCTACAGAAATTGCAATGTGGGCCATATCGCGTTTTCCAGCCTTCCCTTTTAGGACTTCCATAACGAAAAATTGGCGCAACCTCAAATTATGGAAGAATCGTCGGCTTGAAAACACCTCCCCTTTCCCATAAAAATATTCGCCTGATTCAACCCAAGTCCCACGAATATATGCAATAATTCGAGTATTTTTTAAGGTATTAATAAAATTTATAACTTGACTCATTCTGTTTCCATCAAAAAACCAGAAATTTCCCAAATTTTTTCTTAAAGTGTTTTTCAATACAATCATATTTGCCCTAATATCCTCATGCATTGATCGGCGACCGCCAATGGTCAGAACTAAATTAGAGGATAGGTTTTCCGCGCCAAGAGAACCTTCACTTAAGAGAAGCGTCAGATAGTTTCGGCGTATAGTATTCTTAAATCCCACAATAGTCCCGGAGCCCCGAAATATTTTTCGAGAGAGGGGAGCAAGTCCTTTGATTTCTGCTAACAAAACTTTATCTTCACGATTGCGAATCCATTTAAGAGCATCTTTAATTTCTTCGCCACTAAATGCTACAGTTTCAATAAATTCATCAAGGGGCAATTTCTAGAAAACTCCAATTTCTTCATTAATTTTTTTAAAAATTTTTCTTTGTCGAATTTACGCAAACTTAGTTTTTAACGTGCCTTTTGGAGGAGGTAATTCGAGATTTGTTTAATATCCTCCACACCTCTTGCACGCACATTTAGTTCCGAACTATGAATTCGTTCCAATGCCTTTTGAGCTTGGATATTGATACCTTGAATCTCTTTAGTTGGAAGATGTTCTACAATAGGATCGAAGCGAGATACATTAATGGCAGCTCGAAATCCCCCCATACCTTGAACATTACCTTGCCAATGTTCAACATATGTTTCTATTTCTTCAATACGCTTTGAATAGACATACCAATCAAAAAGAACCTTAAACCGAGTTTTATCTTTCGTTTCTTTTAGGATATTAAAAATTTTTTCAACTCTTGTAGGGTGAATGCGTTCGAGAATCGCTATTTTTTCTTTTAGCTCTTTCTCTTCTGGGGTTTGGGGAGCATTTTCTGATCTTCGAACTTTCCAGATTTTTTCAGCCATTTTCTGAAGGGCGGAAATATATTTTTCATTTTCTCGACGCTGCTGTTGAAGTTGAGCTTGTACTTCTGGAGACGGCGTGGATGATTCGCTGGTTGCAGAAAGTTGTGATTGTGATGAGGCTTGTGAAAGTCGAGCACTGGAAGTTGTATGTAGTGAACCTTGAGTACTTAAAGCCCGCTGAGCGGCAGTATCAACAGGATTAAGAATTTCAGCAGGAATATCACTTGCAGTTTGCGGCGCTAACCCCAATTCTTGCTGAATTTGAACATAATTCATCTGACTCAATTTGACAAGTTGATTAAGATCATTAATTCCTTCAATCCGATCACCAATTACGCCCTGAAGTGATGGAGGGATTTGCGCTAGAATACCTGCCCGCAAATCAACCAGTTCATCATAACCTCGGGGACCAGATACAGGAATTCGTCCATATATTTGCGAAGATTCTGTAGAAATCTCCCCATAATTTTGAGGAGCAGATGGTGTTAATCCCAATCTAGATTGAAGCTCAGGGAGATCTAGCTGGCTAATCTCAGTTAATTCATTCATATCATTGATTTCTCTGAGTTTCGGCTCAATTTGAACACGATTAGCATCAGGGATATTAAAAAGAATGCCAGTTAACAGATCTTCCTTGAAAGTATCTCCATCAGAAGGCATTATCGAAATCTTTGATTGAAGCTTAGAATTTATTTCATTGGAATCCGCAGATTCTAATAAAATTGACTTAATTTCTGCAATGGAAATATCGCCACTTTCGAGATATCCAAATATTTGATTTAAGACCTCAACGGAAAGTGAAAATAACTTTTCTGAGTCAATTTCAATCTTATTTTGAATGACTGGAATAATATCTGCTTTTAAAGAGTCCTGGGATAAAAATTCTTGAGAAGGGGTCCTAATGCTTTCAGACCCCGATGGGAAATTAAGAGGAGCAGAGCTTGGTTCATAACCTTTAATCGCTTCAATAATAGCTTCTGAATTTAAATTACGGGTAATAATTGTCTTTAACTTTTCTTCAGGAATGCTTTTCGCCTGTAATACGGTAAATATTTCATTTAAAGCTTCAATACTTAGCGAAAATAGGCGTTCCTCATCCATATGCAATTCTGCATTTATAATCGGAATAATATCTGCTTTCAAAGAATTATAATAAGCTTCATCATCCATTAAGGGCACACCTAAGCTGAGAATTTTTAAAATATGTTTATATCTTATTTATAGTCGTTCCTTTTAAAAAAGTACATTTTCTACTGAAAATGAAGAAAAAGATACTTAAATGAGCTTGGTTTGTTAAATGTAATTTATAATATAAAATCTTAACAAGGTGAGAACATTGCCAAGACGACCATGGCATTCGTATCATAATATTAAAAACAAACCGTATGTGAAGCGTTGGAAGAAAACAAAGAAAGGAAGACGTGAATACTTGCATGGAGTACCCGATCCTAAGATTAGGATGTTTACAATGGGTAATGGGCATGCAGAATATGATTATGAGCTACAATTAATAAATGATGAGCAACAGCAAATTAGCCATTTTGCCTTAGAGGCAGCACGAGTCGCAGCCAACAGAACCCTAAGAGATAAAATCGGAAAGAACGAGTATTTTCTAAGAATTTTAATTTATCCCCATCATGTAGTTCGAGAACATAAATTGATGTCCTTTGCAGGGGCGGACCGACTTCAAGAGGGAATGCGAAGGGCTTATGGAAGACCATGGGCAACGGCAGCCAGAGTATATCACAATCAAAAACTGATGTCAGTTTGTGTTAATAAAAAATATTTGGCAATGGGTCAAAGAGCCTTAAGTGTAGCAAGGATGAAATTCCCAAGGCATAGCCACATCGAAATAAAGGAACTGAAGAAATCAGAACCCACTGTAGCTGAATCAACATCAGAATAAATCAGGAATTAATAGTAATTTGCTTATTTTTTCCAATGTATTGATAAAAAAATTAATATTTGATTTAATCATTCGAAACCATTCTAAGATGGATTTTAAGAAAGCGGTTTACTTGAAAGTGCCATATTGTTGGTAGTGCTTCTCAATGGGGTTTGGGAAGAAGTAAAATTGAATTTGTGCAATAGGCATTCCATAGTGGAATACTAAGGTAATAGGACTTATATTTTTGATTTCTAGGACTAATTTTTGCATCTGCATTGGATTGATAATTGATGCGGTCTGAATAATAAGTCCTAATCGCCCTATGGATGATTTGCCTAAAATTTGCCCTGAAACATGCCGATTGAAACGAATTTCCTCAAGAACTTCAAGCAGAAAAAATTGATCTTTATGAATAATTAATTTTCCATCAAAATCTGAAATGATATCATATTTAGTAGTGTATTCATCGAGAAATTCTTTAATCTGGTGCATCTCAGAATCAAAGAAAGGGACCGCTTTATCTTTAAATTCCCAAAGATAGCGCCCGATACTAATATCTAGGGAGACAGATGAAACATTTTCAGGGTTAAAATTGCTAATTTCTAAGTACGGGTTATGGTCAGGGCAACAAGTGCATGAGTGATTTAAAAGGTAGATAATGCCTTCGCCCGACATAAGATATCCTATATTATCTAAGATAGATTGATCCATGAAATTAGCCTCTAATTATGCGGTCTTTTCATTTATCTATTAAAAAGAAAAAAGTTTTAGATACGTTTTAAGCGAGTCCATGTGCTTCGGATGATATTTCCAAAGGTATCAATTTGAAATTCACTTTTGACAATTAAACCAGAAGGTTCGCCAGTATCGCTAATAGGGGCAATTAGGAGTTCTTCATTATCTCTGATGATGCCCCAAAATGCATTACCGGCTATCTCTGTATAATTACGAATTTCAAAATTTGATTTTCTTTTCAATTGATTGACTAAAGCAGGATTTTGTTCCACTGGGACCGCCAAGAATGCGCGGGCTGAGGGTCTTAGATTTTCGAAATCTAGGTTCTCTAGGATAGTTGCATCAGGCGCAATGACCATCACATTACTCTTGGTCCTTGAAAAAATATCGGCCAGAGCTCTTGAGGTCATTTCTGCATTTTCTACAAAATTCCGAATTTCTGGCTCAGGTTTGGCTTTGGATTTCAGCATTCGCTCATATTCTTCAATTTTTACATCTCTAATTTGAATTTCAGTTTCCATTTTTTGATTATTTTCTTCAAGCTGTTTTTCAAGGCTTTGAATGGTATTCTGTGATTTGCCAAGGGTATTTTCTAACTCGGTAATGCGGCTTTCTGAGTCAGAATATTCAGTTGACCTATCTCTTCCTTCTAGCACTTCAGCTTCACTCACTTTTCTCTCTAGATCTGCAATTTGGGCTCTAAGATCTTTGATCATATCCTCCCGCTCCGCAATTATATCATTAAATTCTGCCTGCTTCGTTTCCAAAGTTCTTTTTAAGTCAACTACTTCTACTTTTAATTGCTCCCTTTCTTCGTGGATCTTTCCTTCAACTCCGCCTAATTGGCTTTTTGTCTCATCTAAGGTCGTTTGTAAATCAACCAAGGTCGTTTGTAATTTAGAGATGCTCATTTGCTGTTCCAAAATGGTAGATTCTTGATCTTTTAAAGTTCTTTGCTGTTCGGCAATTATCCCCATCTGAGCCTGAATACTGCTCGATAAATTTTCGAGATTCTGCTTTAATTCAGCGAGCTCTGCTTTATATTCGGCAATTTGCTTTTTTTGATTGTCAATTGTCTCATTTTGGAATTGGATTCTTTGTTCTAGTACAGAAAGTTTTTCCTTATCCTTCAATTTATCCAATGAACCTGGTACTCCCATTTTTAGCATCACTTTTTTATACCTATTAGAGATTTTCTTACTATTTTATTAATAATAGATGGAAAAAATATTATTGTATGGTCTTATAAAATAGATTTTAATATGTTTTAGTACGTAATAAAATCATGTTTTTATTTTAAAGGTGATTCTGAGGAAATTCTATGAGTGCAGCACGTGCTATTTTGTTAGAAGTTGGCGGTTTGGGCATGATTAGAGAGATATTATTCAAACAAAACTATTTGCAGGACCCGAGGAGGGCAACAATCCTCATAGATGAGCTTAATAATGCACTTTGGGTTTGGTTAGGGAATGATGTTGATTCAAAAGCACGAAAGGCAGTTATGCAGGTGGCCGAAAAAATTAGAACAGAGGGCTATCAAGCAAAAGCGGATGGGGTTACAATTGGTCAAAATTGTTCGCAAATATTGGTGATAGATCAAAAGAGTTTAAGTGAGCCCGGCACCCAAGAAAAACATCAAACAGCTCTGAATCTATTTAACATGAAATATTCAGAGACGGGTCGATTTGTAGTTCAATTTGATGCCAGCCCACGTATGGCGGCAGTAGAACAGGAAGAGTCGAGAGAATTTGTATTAGCCGGGATTTTACTCGCCAGTATTCTCCCAATCAGTCCTGAACTTATGCTAAGCAGAACCTCTTTGGGAGTTTATTCCATTGAAACTGCTCAAGGGACGCTGAAATTTCAGATTAAGGAAGGGAATATACAATTACTTCCAGGCAGTATTGGAATAAATGACGAGATTCAAAGGATATTCCAAGATAATTTAAAATTCTTGAAATAAAAGAATGATGCAGTTGAATTCTATAGTTAAAAAAAACTATTGATCAAATAAATTTTTAAGGATTAATTATTCTTTCCTCGCCAGATGAAGTAAGCGGTTCTGCAATAAATTCACAAATATCATCTCCTTTTGCGATACATTTGATTTCATGACAAACTATCTTCTGCTTCGTTATGAATTCTAAGATCCCCGCAACTACACCCGCTACCATAGCATCTGCCTGTTTATGTCGTTGCTTCATAGAAGATCCGATAATAGTATTTTTCACGGTTACTCTTGCCTCGCCTGTCTCCAGATTGATTTCCTTAATTTCAGTAATCCCCCATCCGCGAATCCCCACAATCTGGGCATATGCCCGAAAAATTGCCTCGCCCAATAAGTTAAATCGTTCAGCGAGTTGTTTGGCGAAAATTAATGCCATTCTTTCCCCAGCATTATACATAATTTCACTAGCACGGTCTATTCCGACCAAATCCTCTGCACTTTCGAAAATATGCAGAAGCGATCCTCTATCCATAATAAGGACGCGTGATCCCATTAAAGATAAAGTACCGTCTTTATCAATCGCAAGCTGATCTTTCGTTTTCTGTAAATCCAGGTTCAAAAAACCGAGTTCTCGTGCAGGACTAGCGACCATCTCACAATAGTCATCGCCTGTAGCTATGCATTTCGTCTCAATGGTATCCCATACTTCTCCAGTTTGGGACTCCATTATAGCCGTTAGGAAGCCGCAGGCTTCTTGATGAATAGGATTCGATGCTTTAAACCTCCACATGTCATGCATATGCATGATGACTACACCTTTTTCCATATCAAACATCTTATTAACAAATTTCCCAAATCCAAATACACTTATTAGCCGCATTACTGCATAAGGTCTACGCATTTCTGGTATTTGGAAGAATGAGCTTAAAAATGCTTGGAATTCTTTTCCAGCAGTTTTGCCAATTTGAAAAGCTCTTTTACAATATTCGGAATAATCTAATGTATTATACATTTCTTCAAAAATCTGAATATATTGTCTACGAGGGACAATAAGATAATCTATACCAAACATTTCTAGAGTATTTTCAGCTGTTAATGTCAAATTCTTTTTTAAAACTTCAAAATCACCCAGAATTTTTGTCTGAATTCGAATCCCTTCCGCTGTTAGAGAATAGGGAACTTCGGTACTTATCAATTCGCTCCCAAAAGTACTATTCTTAAGAATTCGTAAATGCGGCACAAAGATGCCGCTGATTTCTTTGACGCGAAGATTGATAATGATATCGGACATATTTTCGATTGCAGAAACAAATTGGGTCGAATGAGCATTTCGATCCAAATAGAAAAGCCCTATATCATTGGTACTCTTGAGGCTTTGAAACATTTGCCGAAAGAACCTTAAGATTTTTGTTTCTTCCCCAATCGAAATAGACATATTGGTGATATCATCAAAAATCCAGCGGATATTTTCATCTATGGCGCAAAAATCCTCTCGGATTTTATCTAAGATATATCTCAACTTTGAAATATCACTAGGTTTGTCTACCTCGATAATCGAATGCTTAAAAGTAAAGTTTTCGGGATAAGTGAAAGTTCCATAACAATTTATTACAAAATAGCGCTGTGCGTCAGTTACAGATCGGAGAAAAGACGGAGTTGCAATAATTTCGGGTAAATGGAATAATTGATTAACAGGATAACTATAATCAACTATGAAGACGCGCCCGTTCTCGTGACCAAGCTGCTCTAAAGCAAAATAACCCGTAAAAGATCCTTTATGGGTAGCAGGATGCTCAGATGTTATTAGAATTGCACTTCCCGGTGAAATTCCACCGCCTAAAAGACGATCTAATGAGACTATCCCGAATTTTTCGGATTTGGTTTGCATAATTGTTCTTCTCCATCAAAGAGCTCTTAAAACCTCTGTATTCTCAATCTCATAGGGAATAACTTTGAAAATTTCAAAACTAATTTTCAGACCCCTAAATAAATAACTTATTAATTTAAGTTCGCCTAATGAATAAAATTGATGGATCGGGTAATTTTTCACATTGATATGGACGCCTTTTATGCCTCATGTGAAGTCCTCCGAAACCCGGACCTGGTGGGGAAGCCGGTTATCATTGGAGCCGACCCAAAGGAAGGAAAGGGGCGGGGGGTGGTGGCAACCAGTAGCTATGAGGCGCGAAAATTTGGGGTGCGCTCTGGAATGCCTATTTCGCGAGCATATAAATTGTGCCCCCAAGGAATCTATCTTCGGCCAGATTTCAAATTTTATAGGGAAATATCATTACAAATTATGAAAATTCTGCGATCCTATTCTAAAATCAGTGAGCAGTGGGGATTGGATGAAGCCTTTCTGGATATGACGGAATCCGTTTCCGATTCGAAAGAAGTGGCGCAGAAAATCAAAGATGAAATTTACGAGAAACTTAAGTTGACCTGCTCCATTGGAATTGGACCGAATAAACAAGTCGCAAAAATTGCTTCTGGGTTTCAAAAACCCAATGGTTTAACCTATGTACCTCCAAATCAAGTCCAATCTTTTCTAGACCCTTTACCTGTTGATAAAATCATCGGAATCGGACCCAAAACAAAGAAAGTATTGAATGAAAAGTTACAGATTTTCACGATTGCTGATCTCGCTAATTATCCTGCTGCGGAATTGAATGCGATGTTCGGTAAAATGGGAGTATATTTACATAATGTGGCTCGTGGGATTGACAACAGCCCCGTGCAGCAAATTTATAAACGAAAGTCCTTGGGGACCGAAATTACGTTCGAGGACGATATCGATAATTTCGATACAATTTATAAAACATTGGAATTGCTGCTTGATAAACTGCATAAGATACTTCTCAAAAAGAATTATCTCTACCAAAATGTGGCAATAAAAATCCGTTTTGAAAATTTCAGTACATTCACCAGACAGCATCGTCTCAAAACACCCACTAATAATAAAAAAGTGGCGCTTGAAGTTGCAAAACGACTTCTCAAAGAATTTGAGTCAAATCCTAAAAAAATCCGCTTATTGGGATTTCGGTTTGCTGAACTTTCTAAAGCCAAATATGTGCAAAAAACGCTATTTAACTAACTATTACTTATAGTATGATGGAATTTCGAAAAATTTTAAATTTAAGGAATGGATCAGATTAAAAACAGTTCTTTTGAGGAGTCAATATTTTCCATGTCGAATTATCATGACACAATTGCATTATTCAGAATGGCATTGGCGGACATCAAGAGGGTTATAAGATCTTATCAAGAAGAGGATTTTGCAGATTCTGCTTTTAGAATCCAGTTTTGCTGCGAAAAAATATTGAAAGGTTTGATTTTATTGTATGGAGGACAGTTTAAAAAGATTCATAATCCAAGTATTGTTATTAAAGATGAAATTTTGATACAATATGAGCTAAAGGATCAAGAAAAAGAGAATTTACTGAAAATTATTGATGATGCTTCCATCTTAGAAGATCTGGCAACAACTACCCGTTATGGATTAGAAGATCAAGGAATATTCATTGAACCCGAATCTATTTATACACAAGATTCAATCAAAAACATCCTTCCACCATTAATGAACATCATTACAACTTTAATTGAGGTTTTGAAATCAAATGAAAATATAGTAGTTTGGCAACAGATAATAGAGGATTTTGAGGATGCACTTAAAAAGCTTCAATTTATCATGGATTAAAAATCAGGAAGTTCGGTTAGATTTAGAGAAGTTTATCGAAAATCTTCTTCAAAAAAAGGGAGAGGATCTCGTTGGAATGCTTGTATTTGGGTCTTTATCGCGAAATAAAGGGATCTTCACGGCAGACTACCGCAGTGATGTGGATCTTTTAATAATTTCCCACAATTTGCCAGAAGAAATAATAGCCCGAAAATTGTATACTGCGAATTTATCGAAATCATTGGGATGCGGTATTCATCAATTGTGGCATACTCCATCGGGAATTATTAAATTGGTTGATGATCATCGTGCCTTTTTCTTTGAAATCATTAAGTATGGGAAAATCATTTTTGAGCAAAATCATTTCTTCACTGCTTTAAAAAAGAAAATAGACCAGATATTGAGAGAAAAAGGAATAAAAGAATTGGAACATAGCTGGCTTTGGCCTCAAGATGTACCTGGTTCTGAGATAAATTGGTAATTTAAGGCAAACATTTCCCTCGGTTCCTAGGAATGAAATAGAACTAATTATATAGCCTTGCTGTTTAAGGAAGAATTGCCGTTGTATTTATAAAGTAGAATTTCAAATTTTTCTTAGGAATTTGAATCATAAATTTATAGATTATAATAAACACATATTAACTGGTGGGTATTAAAAATGTCAGATACAGCAATTGAAGATGAAGTTAATCAGGTTATAGAGGAAATTCGACCGAGTCTCCAAGCAGATGGAGGCGATGTTGAAGTAGTAGAAGTGGTAGATGATATTGTTAAGTTGAGATTGACGGGACACTGCGCAGGCTGTGCTTATTCACAAATGACCCTAAAGATGGGCATTGAAAGATTGCTCAAACAAAGGATCCCCTCAATAAAAGGAGTTGAAGCCGTCTAAATCTCTTTTATAAACTCTCTTTTTTTCTCTGTAATCCGTTCAAAAACCTTTTAATAAGTAGGCGCCCTTTTTCTTTTCTACTCAAAGCTCATATGGTTTTTTCGATGGTAGATATTGAGAACACCAAAATTGAGACATTTAGCAGGATAGTTGAAAAATTAGAAAATGAATGGGAAGAATTCGAGGAGAATTTCAAAGTAAGGATGGTGGATTTGGAGGAGTTTGAGAGTAAAAAGGTCAATTTGCTTGAAGAAATTAAGAGCCTTAGTTATGAAATAAAGCAAACAAAAGATTTATTGAATACAAGAGATGAGAGAGAGCAGCAGGTGGTTCGAGAGTTAGACTCGCTCTCGGAACAATTCCAAACTGAGGTTGATGATGAGACTGGGATTGCAACTGTTTTTATATCACCTACACTAGATACTCATTTTGAAATAGATTTTGATTGCTCTAGATACCCTGAGCCGCCATACTTTTTTATTCCCAAAACAATGGATGATTTTTTGGGCTCCAATTTTATTAACAATTTGAAAGCGCTCAGAAAATGGTCCAGAAAGAAACCTCCTCATATTGTAGATATTTTTAAAGAAATGGAAGAAAAATTGGTTGAATTCTTCCAAAAAGAAGAAGTAATTGATGACCGGGAGAAATTGGCCAATCGCCGAAAATTTATCGAGTTAGCCCGAACTGCTGAAAAAGCGGGAAATATTGTGGAAGCTATCAATTTATATCAGTGTGTCCTAGAAATATCACAAGATCTGAAGGATAAAGCATCATATTTTAAGTATAAGAAACTTGTTGAGGAGCTAAAAACCAATGCCGAAGGACAATGAAGAATGGGAATCAAAACTTTTTGAATTGCGCGTACTTCGCAATAGAGCTCGTAAAATGAGAGCTTTTGATGAATTAGATGAGGCAAAAAAATTATATTCTCAAGCTATTGAGGTGGCCAGAGAAATTAAGTCCCCAGAAGAGGCGGAAAAACTTGGCAGGATCGTGAAAATCATCGAATTGGATATGCTACTCCGACGGTTGCAAACCTTGGAAGACCACCTAACTCAGATGGTTTGGACTGATTAATTTCATGACAGGTACTATCAATTTATATGCCCTTACATCCGTTACCCTTCGTGGGGATATTATCCTAATTCCGGCAATAGATTTGAAAAACTCTCAATATCCTTATGATTTATATATTGTCCTCCCCCAATTCCTCTTTGACCCGAAAAAATCTATTATACCCTTACTAAAATTTTTAAATCTGGTCAATTTTCATTATAGAGAGAAATTACTCACTAGCGCACTAATTGAAATTAAAGTAGATTCCCTTCTAGACAAGCTTTTCCAATTTTATGTGAAGACTTGGGCGAAATATACTCAAATATCGACAATCCCCGAGAAACGGCAACAAGTTGAAATGGAAATCATTAAATGGAGTATTTCCTTACCATCCATGCTTGGGAAGTTCATTCACCGATACTATTCTGTTTCTCTCGATAGTACCGACTGGAAAAGCAAAGCAACAATTTGGAAATCTTTAAAGCACGTAAGATATAGAAAAAGCGAACTAATTCAAAAGAAACTACAGAAATTGAAAGACAAATATCTTGAAATATGGTTTGAATTCTTCGATAAAATCAAATTTTCTACTGAGATCCAATCAAATTATCCTGAATTTGTGAAAATGATGGACCAGCTCACATTTAAGGAAATCATTTCAGAAATCCCCGAGCGATTATGCCCCAATTGCGAGAGCGATTTGAACGCTTATCCTGCCTTGATTAAATTTTGTCCGCAATGTGGATATGCCCTCTTTCAAATAGATCAAAAATATTGCAGCAGCTGTGGCGCCCCCTTACGCAATGGCGCGCTTTTTTGCAGTAATTGCGGTAAAAAACTTCCTTAATCTATTAAATAGATAAATTTTCTAATAAAACCCATGATCTAATAATACAGAAAAAATTTAGGAGTCATATTGCTAGGCTAGCCCCACACTGGGTGCAGAAGAGATGTCCGCGAAATACTTTGGTTCCACAATGTGGACAAAAGGCAAATTGTTCTAGGGGTTTACCTCGTGATAAGGGTGAATGGTCAGAGTGAACACCTTCAGGTGAAATTAGTCGTTGTGGTGGAGCATTTAAAGGTTGATCAGGTTGTTTTGCACCACAAAAATAACAGACCATTGTTTTGATATCCAATGTATTCTTACATTGCACACACCGTTTAATTGATTGTCCCTGAGTCCCAGCCATCCGAACTGCTTCAGGGATCACCATGTGTCCTCTTGGAGAATTTTTAGGCGAAACGAAGGAGCGATTTGGATATATTTCATATGACCTTTGTGGTGGGTTAGTATTTTGACCATAATTGCGTCTTGCAAAGAGCCCTAATTCAAGTATAATTTGGGGGCAAATGAAAGCAATTAAAAGACTTGGAATAAGATAATCAGAGATGGTAACACAGAGACCTATAATGGTACCTATAATAATTAGAAACCAACTGATGATGCTTAATCCAAAAGCACCCCTCTCGCAAGAGGAGGTTTGGGTAGATAGAAAAATGATGGTTAGGACAAAAACAGGAATAGACATTAATAGTCCGACCAATATAAATAAACCTTCTTTATATGTATAAATCCAAGGAATGCATGGATGATAATAATTACACTCCTCAATTGATGACCCAGTTAGCCACGTTAATAGGATTAAAATTAGGAATGGAATTCCTAAACCGATAGCAACATTATCTTTTTCCATTATTTAACAACCCCAACAAACAAATACTTACATATTCTAAAAATAAACTATAAATTCATCCTTATAAAGTTGATTGGTGCATTCATACTAACTTTTTTTATTTTTGGTGGGAAAAGGGAAAAATATTTTCAATTTTGGATATTCTTCAAGTAAAATTTATTGCATTATTCTTCTTTCTGAGTTGAAGCTCTAAGGTCAGCAATGAGTTTAGCGAGCTTGTCGGCACGATCGTATTCTTCTAATTCATAACTAATTTGGAGCGCTTGATGATAGAGTTCAATTGCTTTTTCTATATTTTTTAATTCTTGTTCGTATTCTGCAGATACGAGTAATTTTCGCCGCTGCAAGATTTTTTCAATGCGTTGCTGGTTAAGATTAGGTTCTTCTATTACCGCCTCCTCGCTTTGTAAAATTTTTACCAAAATTTGTTCAATCTCATAAAAAATTTCTACAATATGGGGCGGATTTTGAGGCGACCATTTATTCAGAATAGATAGTTTCGTATCAAACGGCACTTCAAAGAGTTTTTGGAGGGAAGCAGGAGAGTCTAATTTGGGTTTTTGGGGATAATTAGTAAAATCAATCTCGAAAATAAAATGATCATCGATACTCGCCGAAAGATAGACTTTTGGTTTAGATATATAATTGGCGTATTCGGTCTGAAAGTCAAACATCAGTTTATTTGCTTCTTCTGCAATATGAGCATCTTTTTTTATCTCTTTTGTGCCTTTTTCTTTATACTGTGAAATTTTTTCTAATATACCTCGGAGCTCATTTTCTAAGGTCCCTTTTTTCTCCCTGAATTCTTCTAAAGAAATTTCCCGCCGTTCTAGTTGAGCCTTGAGATCATTTACTTCCCCGATAATCTCTTTTACCTTCGACTTTAATACGGCAATTTCCTCTGAAATAGATTCTTCCGCAGACATGCAATTTGCTCCTTAATAATATGATTATGTTGGTTCTTGCATTAATGTTTTGCTAGCGAGGTTTTCAAACCCAATTACATTCGCGAAAATAGGGTCTTTAGGGAGAAGGACCTTCTCAATGTCTTCGATGATGCCTGCCTCCAGCAGATGTAATTCAATTTCTTTCCAAAAGATATTAGTTCCTTCGCCAGTAATGATGTAATATTCAATCTGGGCATCATATGGAAGGCTAACAATTAGTGTCTTCAATTGATCCGCAATTACATGCCCAATCTCTCGAATAAAATATTCTTTTGATTCAGTAATATCATAAATTTTGCCACCTATATTCACTTGATTTCGATTTAATCGGATGTTCGGAAGGAGATCCAGTGGATTTACAACCTTGTTGGTGGCCTTTTGAAGCGTTACTGCAATTTTATTAGCTAAGACAGCAAGAGAACCATCCATTAAATTTCCTGAGGCAAGACGCATTGGTCTTCCTTGATAGATGGTTAATATTTCCGTAAGATAATCTAACGATACAATAATAGCATCAGAAGCAACATTGTTTTCAAATTCAGAAACTACTTGATAATAACTTCCATATGCTTCTGGCATGACCAACGTTTTAAGAATTTGGATTGTTAATTCTTTCTCTTCAGAGGTAGCATCATTGCGAATATGGATATTATAAGAGCCTTTAAATGTAGCACTCATCTGTTTCATTAAATCCACATTCGTGGAAATTGGCACCCCTGTTGCCATGACAACTTGCTGCCCATCTTCGATATCTAATAAGGCTATTACAGCTTTAATAATTTTAAAAACATCATTCAAATTTTCCAATTTTCCCTTTTCCACTAATAGACGCTTAATTTCGCTTTGAAAGCGAGCCAATTCCCCAATATAATTAATTTCTTCGCCTTCAATTAAAACTAAATTATTTACCCATTCTTTATCGAATGAAATTTCCCAACCGGGATTTGGCAACCCTATTATGCTTGGCAAATTAAATTTCTGGTTCCCACAAGAAATTTTCACACTGCCCCCGATATCGATGCCTACAGGAATAGTTACTATTTTTATCACCATAATTCATATTTTATAATTTCTTAAACTATTCTATGTTTAAAATCTTTCAGATATTTAATGTCCATCTTTTTTTAATAAAATATTAAAGATTGAAAATAAAATAATTTACTAAAAGCTGAGAAAAAAGGGTTAAAATTGTGATATAATACTATTCCTGAGTTTTAGCCACTAACTCGAATCCTTCAGCGTTGGACATTACTGGATCCCTAGGCATCACAACTTTATCGCCTTCGGCGACCAACTTCCGGGCAATTATCTCGGAGCGTACTTCTTCCCCAAAAGTATATGCGCCACCGCCCGTAATAATAAAATATTCGACGAATGCATCTGGAGGGAGTGTAGCAATTAATCGTAATGTCTCATCAATTATGATTTTTGATATCTGTTTAGCATAATAGTTTTTTAATTCATCAATGGCATAATATTTCCCACTAATCATAACTTGATTCTTACTTTGCATAATGGATGACATGAGATCAAATGGTTTAATAATTGCTCCTGTTTTGTCTTGCAACGCTTTCGCCATCCGTACGGTGAGTGTATCGGTTGCTTCGACAATTGCTCCTGATGCAGTTCGCATGGGACGTCCCTGATACATAGTAAGAATATCAGTAGTGCCATGACCAATATCAATTATTACGGCATCTACAGCAGTCTCTTCGCCTTTATCTTTCAGCATTTTATAATAAGTCCCATAAGGTTCAATCATTACTAAAGTCTTCAAAAGTTTTGCCTTAAAATGGAATTCTTCGTGGGTATTGTCATTTCTTACATCTATTTTTAAATCACCCTTAAGCATGCGACTCAGACTTTTCATGGCCTCAATAGACGTGGAAACAGGCACGCCGGTTGCAATAACGAATTCCTCTTCAGGCTCTTGCATTATAAGGGAAAGTGCAGCCTTTAAAGCGATAAATGTATTCTCGGCACTTTTCATTTGCCCCTCAGCCGCTAAAGGTAATTTAACTTCGCTCTGTGTTCGGGCTAACTCCCCTACATACCATTCCGTACCCCCCTCAATTACGACTAAATTGTGTTCTAACGAACTATCAAGAGACATTCCCTCCCAACCTGGATTAGGCTCACCTATTATGCTTGGAATAAGAAATTTTGTTTCGTTACAGGATAATTTAACAGTAGAAGTTCCTAGATCAATTCCAACGTAAGATACCATAATCTCAATTTCTCCTAGGTTATTTTATGCAAATATATATCCTTATATATTATTATTCTTTTTTTAGCTTTCGTTCCGAAATTTGCATCCTTGAAGGATGAATTACTTGTTAACTATTAACTAGAATAAACGGGATATTTTTTTACACATTTGACATCAACTATAAGTCTATGTTAAGAAAATAGGGATTTAACTATAGGTAAGGAAAATTTAATTTATTAGTTTCTCCACTTTTTTTCTGATATGGAGGGATTTGAAGTGATCATGTAAAGCAGAATCTGCATTCAATTCCTTTTTCTCCTAAAATTCTTTACCCAATGTCATTTTTGCTTTAATTTATCGATAAATGAGAATATTCGAATAATTTTATAGCTATTGAAAAGAAAAATGTTTATTGGATGATGTATTTTACTTCATTAGGAATTTTTTATGGTGCTAGAAATGCCGGATGAAGAACACGATGAAGTATCAGAATTGGAAGGTGAAGTAGCGGATGTGCTACATGAATTATCTAACTTAGAAGAGCAATTCTCCGACATTTTAAAGCCGAAGCTGAGCACAAGTGCGCAGGGAACAGCAGATACGAATTATTTAGTCGCGGTACGGCGATTTCAAAATGGCATGCGGGTATCTTTAATCAATGGGGCGGAAACTGGGAATAAACAGACTTTTTTAGAGGGTTTCAACTTCTATGAAGGGGCTATAACACTTTTAAGAGCAAGTGGGGATTCTGCCGAACTGCAACAGTGTGTATATGAATTAATTCAAACACTTTTAAAAATTATTTCGAAAGCAAGCCCGAGTGCAGATGAAAATGCGCCATATGGCCCATTCTTTTTACATAAATCTTGCCAATACTTGGCAAATATTTATGAATTGAATAACGATTTCGAGTTAGCAATGAAATTTCATGATCGGGCGGCAAATTTCTCAAAAGGAATTGTAAGAGAATTAGAATTACTTCAAAAATTGATTAATGCCCTTCTAAGCAATAATCTTAACATCGCACAAGAAACATTGGATGAGATTGAAATTAAGCATATTAGTGCGATGGGAAGATTGATCTGTGAAGGTTTTTCAGAAAATAATTTGCAGAAAGTTCAAAATGCTCAAAATCTCCTTGAAACATTAAGTTCACAGCGTAATTTACCAGTAACACAAATCCTTAGTTTAATTAATAAATTGATTGAGGTAATTCAATCAAATCTACGCGTGGAAACGGATATTGAAACGACAAAAAAACTAATTTCGATTCCTGCGCCCACGCAATCTATTCGTCTATCAGATGATATAATTAATGAATTGCGAACTATGCTTAGGGAGGGCATTCAGCAATTGAAATCTACCAGACAGGGCTCTGAGAGAGAAGCATCGGTAATTGATACGAGCAAGATTGTTTCGGAAATTAAAAATATGATTTCCGAAGAAATTAAATCGATCTCTTCAGAAATTGTTAATCAAATAGTTGGCAAATTACCAGCAGGACTCCCATCATCGTCAAGGGTATCCAGTGGAGGCCAAATCTCAGATAATGCGCCTGAAATTAAGGTAGTAGATCCCGCTACGGATGGAGAACGCCGACCTCGACCAAAATTGAGTGATATGATTAACTCTATTATTGTAAGCGAATAACTGCATCGTCGTAAGAGAATATTATTTACACAACATGATTTAATAACGTCGAATCAAATCGCCATATAAAAGAATAAGCGGAAATAAAATCCAAATAGAAGGGATAGTTCATATTTAGGATTTTAATTAGAAGAGATACCTTATTTAGAATTTTGATTTCTAGAAAGCGTGATTAGTGAGATTTTATAGCATATGCTGTAAGAATCCGAGTAATAAATGGATGTTCTTCAGGAGTGCCCTTTTTTAAGATGCATACAATTACCTGATCATTTTCATTAATAAAATAACCTAATTCCGCCGACTTAATTTTCCATGTGCCTATAGGCGTCTTTTTCTTAATTTTTAAAAGTTCAGCGGGGTGGGCTTGTTCAAAAATAAACTCAGAAATACAGGTTCTCTCTAAAAAATCCGTTATTTCTTCTCTGATCTCGTCTTCAGATATCATATTAATTCCTTATTCAATCAAATTTGCAATGGTATTGTATATCAATAGAAAGAAAGATATTTATATGAAACATTATAAGAATTAATTGAAATTAAGATAGAGGGTAACTCAATGCCTATGCAAAAAAATTACCTTCCCATCATTAAAAAAGTGAATATTACCCTTTTTATAATTGGAATTATTTTTATCGGGCTCTTCATTTTATTATCTGAGCCTATCAATGCCTTTAATGTTCTTTTTTATACTTTTACTATCTGTTACTATATGGGATTTGTTCTAATTATTCTTTCTGCAATTTTTTCCCTCCTCTACTTGCTCAAAATTCAAAGACTCCTCGTTTATATCTCAACCATCTGCGTTAGTGGTGGGATTTTCATGTTCATAGTCAATCAATTTGTTACTATGCAGACCTTCTTCAGATACTTTGATCCGGAAGCTGAACTACATTTGAAACTTTTTGATCCGCTCTATGCCGTTCTACTTTGCGCCCTCGGGTTTACTCTTCTAATGTTTGAAATTGTTCGTTATCTTTATCTCACTCCCAGAATAAACCCCTATTAAAACCAGAAAATATTCAGTGTTTATTAAATTTTTATCGGATTATCTTCAATTTCTTTTTCTAAATAGCCCTATTTCTCCTTACATTTTGTTTATTTATCCTATAAACTATAAATTTGAAAAATATTATTTAGTACTATCAATTAAAATATGCTATGACAAGGAAAACCGAGGATGCATAGAAATATTAAAATTGGAATTAAAATTGCAAATCTAAATTTTAATTTTATTCCCGATATTTATGCTAATCAAAAATTTATCGACTTTATTGAAATTCTTTTAATGCCAGAATTTACATCAAATGATATCGAGATAATCCAAAATTTACGAATGCCGTATGTTATTCATCTTCCTGCTAGCATTTACAATCTCGATTTTGGTGATAGTAGGAGACAAGGTAATAATTTTAAATTTATCAAGAAAATTAATCAATATGCTACTAAATTAAAACCTATTTGCTTCATTATTCATCCAGAATCCGGGGATATTGAATTATCTATTGCTAATATTAAAAAGCTCCAATGCTTACCCCTTGCTCTCGAAAACATGCCAAGAGAGTCTCATCTAGGAGGAGAGCTCTTGGGCTTTGATCCTCAGAGTTTACAAGAATTTTTTACTAGAATACCCTTATTAGAGTTTTGTTTTGACATAGACCATGCAATAAAGGCTTCTATATCCCAAAAAGTCGATTTTTTAGAATTTATTCAAAATTTTCTCGCATTTAAACAACCTTTAATCTTTCATATCTCCGGAGGCAGTCTCTCCACTGCTATAGATGAACATTTAAATCTCGATGAAGGTGATTATGCCATTCCTATCATTAAAAAGATTTTATTACATCTTCACTACACAATAAATTTAACCTTCGAAACGCCTAAAATTCCAGAAAATACAATAAAAAATGACTTGAGAAATATTAAATTCTTTCTGAATTTATAAATATGGGGTCATTTGGTGAAACAAGAATATGCATTGCTCCTATTAATCACCCTCATTGGACTCTTTTTGCGATTCGCCTCACTTTTAATCGGATTTAGTCTCCAAGCAAATCTCGATACTAGTCTTTTCCCTGATGAGGCGAATTTCCTCGTTGCCGCCCGCTATTTCCATGAAGGGATTTTTCCGCCCCAATATCTCTATTACCATAATAGCTTAATTCTTTCTCCGATAATCGCATTATTATTCTCTATCTTTGGAATAACAGCATTTACAGGAAGGGCCTTTTGTGCGATTTTAGGAGCCCTTACTATTCCATGTATTTATTTGCTCGGAAAAGAGCTTTTTAAAAACGAAAAAAAAGCATTGTTCGCTGCTTTGTTATTGAGTATCTCCTTTATTCACCGTTTCTGGACTATTCATGCGCTTGCAGATGGTCCATTAACCTTCTTTTTCGTGCTTTCACTTTATCTCTTCATTCGAGCGATCAACACTGAGAATTGGCGTTGGTATCTCGGGGCAGGTCTTTCCACTGTTGTCTGTATACTCATTAAATATCCCGGCATTTTAGTATATCCAATTGTTTTTAGTTATCTTATTATCAATATCTTATTGAAACAAATCCCTAAAAAGGCTCTTCTTTATTTTTTATTTACCTTATCCATTTTTGCATTTATTATTTTGACCTTGCTTCTTAGCCAATTTGCGCTGGCTTTTCAGCCGCTCAATCAAATTTCTTATTTTCTTAAAATTTTATTTTCAGGCACTAGTAATCCATTTTATTACATTTTCTACACATTCTTCTTGAATTTTTTTGGAGCTTTCATTATCTTTATTCTTCTAGGAATTATTCTTCTATATTCTATAAGGCGGCATTCAAGGGGAGATGTTCTGCTCTTATCTTGGATCGCAATTGTCTTCATCTTTTTCTCATTCTATGGAAAATCTGAATTGTTTCGCTATTTATTGCCAGCATTTCCAGCCCTCTACCTCCTTATTAGTCATTTTTTCATTGATATTTTCCAAAAGTTTCGTTTTTCGAGTCATCAGTTCAAATTTCCTAAAAATTCGTTCATCACTATCCTCACAATTCTTCTATTGGGAGGTTTCATTACCGCTGAACTTATGATAGGAGAAAACCTTATTGTCAAACGATCTCTTACTTATGGTGGCATTTATCGGATGAGTACTTGGCTTAATCAGAATGGCACCCGGAACGCAAATATTATGGCTCCAGGCAATTCACTTGCCCAATTTGAATTCTATACAAATAATAATTTCAATTTCCTTGAGCTTTCCACTAGTGGAACTGATGCAGGTGTCTGGGCTGATATTCAAGAGAATAAAATAGCTTATATTATTCTCTCTGAACACTTCCCCGAAACTTTCTCGCTTGCTATTTATAAAATAATGTTTAACAACTCAGCGCATTATAAACTCAATTTTACGTATGAATCGGACCAATTCTATACCTATCTTTTTATAGTCGTTCCATAGCTATTTAATTTTTTAGGTTGCATTCAGAATAAAAATTCTTATATAGATTTTCGTGAATTTTACCAAATTTTTCCATATTGTAGTTGCTTAAGATAAGTTTTCTCCCGTTTTTACCCAAAAAATTTGAAAAAGCAGCATCTTTTAATAATAAACAAATTTTTTCGGCAATTTCCTCAGGAGAACAAGAAGTTAGTAAACCAGTTATTCCATTTTTTATAATTGTACTAGTTTCGCCTACATTTGTCGCAATAATAGGAATCTCAAAAGATAACGCCTCTAAAAGAGTCATATCTGTGTAATTTTCATGTGTTGATAATAACAAAGATATATCTGTGATCGAATAAATTTTTTCTATATTTTTGATTACGCCTAAAAATTTTACATAGTCTTGAATATCTAATTCATTAACTTTTTGCTTTAGGGCTTGTAATAAATCTCCTTCTCCAACAAATAAGAATTTAATGTTCTGAAATTCTTTAATCACCATTGGAATAGCATTAATTAATAATATTGGTCCTTTGAATTGTATAAGCCTTCCAATAAAACTAATAAATTTGTATTTTTTATGAATTATTCTTCTTATAGGATTAAATTTTTCAGTATCTACAAATGCTTCTGTAATAAATTCTATTTTTTCTTTAGGGACCATCCATTTCTCTAGAATTTTAATAGCAGCCTTTTTTTGACATATGATTTTAACCTGTGTACTTTTTAAAAATCTTAATTTTAAAGGGATTTTATGATAACCAGAGTAATAATCAAGCCCTGAACCATGTATAGTGATTAAAACAGGTTTATTTGATATTTTCCCAATAATAAAGGATTGAAATCCACCATATTCAAGGTGATGTCCATGTAGAATTTGAATTTTATTTTTTTTAATTAACCTTAAGCCCTCTATAAGAGACATAAGGGAATAGAAATATTTATCCCAAAAATTATTAAAAAAACCAAACCATTTAAGTTTTTTAATACTTGGATGAAATGTTCTGAAAATAATTAAATTATCGTTAACTCTTTCTATCTTTTTTAAATTTAAGTAACCCCTTGTAACAATCCATATTTTATGACCTTTAGCGCTTAAATAGTTAGATAATCGTTCAATATGACGAGGTATTCCATAAACATCAATAGGTAAATAACTTTGTACAAAAATTGCCACATTCATCTTTTTATAACTCTAAAATTTTTGTGTATCTTGACATGATATTCAATTTTTGTCAATGGAATTATTTTAGAAATTCAATTTTCATTAAATTAACATCATAAATAGTAATTCCATTTTGAAAGTATACTATGCTTGTCTTAGTTGTTGTTATCAAATATTTGAAATAAGATTCATTTAAATTATTGATAAGAGGAGAATCTCTTGCCCATGAAATAATTATATAGGATATTTTGGTAATATTGAATAGATACCAAAAACAATCTGAACAATTGGTAGTTATTATATCATCAAACAAGGTATAACCTTCATAAAAGGTAGTATAACGTTGCCCTATTACCATTATACCATAACTCATAATTTCTGAAACGCTGAATACGCATGAATTTTGTAAAGTATTCTCTCTAATCCAATCTAAACTCTGGATTTCACTATTTGTAAGTTTTGAATGAGGATCTAAGCCTCTCTGACATTGAACTATGGTATAAAAAATATAAGATAATGAGCCTAGACAAATTAAAACTATGGTAAATAAAACCCGCCATCTTTTTTTGTTTAATTTTAATTTATTCCAAATTTTTTCATTATTGATAAGATTTACTAAGTAGCTAGCAGCAAATATGTCCAAAACAGGAATTATAAAACTAAATAAACGTGTTTGTAAAGAAATATAAGAATGGATAAAGCTTTCAAAAGAATATCCAATAATCAAAAGAAAGATCGCCCATAAATTTAGAAAAACAAAAATTAAATTAGGAAATGGTTTCTTTATTCCTATTCCTAAAATTGAAAATAATAATAAAAATCCCAACGCTGTCGGGAGAAGGTATAATGGAACTTCCCCTGAACTCCAATTGATTTGAAGATCCATAACCTGATAGATCCAATAAAGAAACAATGATACATAGAGAACGAGAATTATAACCATTATTTTAGTTCTTTGCGAAGAGAAAAAATTATTTAACTTATTTATTCTGAAATTTAGTCTCTTAAATCCTTTAATAATTAGTATTAAGATTATTGAAATAACTCCGATGCATAATATGGAAGTTTCAATCAAATAAGGAGTTATTAGAAGAATTCCTCTAGAAAATTTTGAGATATATGTTATAATAGGGTAAATTAATTCAGGAAAATGTTTATTTGTTGTATTAGAAAATAAATAATTGAATAATAATGTTAGAAATATTAAAATAAAAGTAAATATTATAATGAATTTTATCGAAATTTTAATTCTTTCTTTATAAAAAATTAAGGGGAAAAAAATTATAAAGAGTAAAAATAGAAATATTAGAAATATTTCAAAATGAGTTTGCATTAAAATAACGCATAAAATAGGAAATAAAAAAAGATCAGATAAAAAAACTCGATTATTTCTTAATCTTTGGAAAATGAATCCTATTCCAAGAAATAAAATTCCTATAGCAAATACTTGAATAATATAACCTTGTATTTTCAAAGGATCAAAAATATCACCAGTGAAAATGCCGATAGCTTTTAAAAAATTAGTTCCCTGTGATAAATAGATTTGTGGCATAAAAAAAAATGAAATAATTACGAAAATTCCACCGAACCCTGAGAAAAATGCAAAAAAAATTATAGCAATTTTTTTCAATTTATAAAAATTTTCGGTTTTATTATTGAAAAGACGATTTAAAAGAAAATTAAATAAAATTATTGGAATAATTACCTCAAAAAAGGACAAGAGAAAAATGATTTGGTATGTTGGCAAATTGATAATTAACTTACCTAATGCAATGAATATATAGGACATCCATGAATGATATGATGTATTTTCCAAAAATCCATAAGTCAATTGGGTGGGGGGAATAGTACCATTGAAAATTGAATTTAATATTGAAGTATGTTCCCAAAGATCTCCATATATAAAAGGATAATTAAAATAATATATTATATATGTAGAAATAATTAAAATAAAAATTATTAAAAGCATTAGGTATGAAAAATCTTTTTTAGCAGTAGATAAATTCCCTTTAAAAGTCTTATCAATATCTTGATTAGAGTATTTCTTGTTTATAAGCTTCTTTAAGTAAAAAGAGATGAATATTATTAATGTACCGACAATAATAAGCAAGTAAATTGTAATATTATTAAAAATATATCCAAATTGTAGGTAAATTATTCCAAATATTGTATAATAAAAATAATTTGTTAAAAATATGATTCCGATCAAATCAAATTTATCAAATTTTTTGAATAGAATAATACCTATGAAAAAGCCTGGAAAGGCTATAAAAATAATTATTCCTAATATATTTCTTAAAATATTGAAAAAATAATCCAATTGCCAAAAAGATAATATCAAATAACTACTGATTATCGCACCAAAGAGGCTTGAAATATATTTTAAATTTTTTTCCGTAAGAATCTAATTCCAAATTTTAATATATTAAACCAAATATGAAATTATTGAAATTTATAGATATAAGAAATTTGAAATAAAATGAAATCTTCTTTTTTTGATTAAATTTAAAATGTTTAAGATTTGATTTAAACGAGATTGTTTGGATAAAGTCCAGCCCTTTACTAATTTTCCACCAAAACCCCTTTTAAATATACTTGGCCCATGATTGATTGTAGAACTAATTCCTCCTAAATCATAAAACTGAAACCCATTATTTTTCAGCCAATTAATAATAAACCATTGAAGAATAGTAGGTAATCCACACCTTCGTCCATTTTCTGAAGATGCACCTGCACTATAATAGCCTATTGAATGAATAAGTGGGTCCTTTACTGTAAAAATAATTGAGGATGTACCAACTTCCTCATTTTTATCAAAAATTATGAAATGCTTTACAAATTTAGCCTTAGATAAAATCTCGAAATTTGTATTTAAAATTGATTCTTCTAAGAATTTTGAAGGTTCCAAACCTTTTAAGATAATTTTCCTCTTAATTTGATTCCAATTTTTATAAAAATATTTTAAATCGCGATAATCCTCACTAATTTCTACTTTATTTTGTAGATTATTAATCCATTCATCTGAAATTAATTCTTTATCATCGAATTTAGTGAATTTTCTTAGAATATACCGCGTTCTCTTCTCTAAAGAATAATAAAGTTTTGATAATTCAGAGGATAGATTAAGAATTGCACTAAAAGAAGTGGTATATTTCCATTTTTCATTATGGAATGGATTAGAAGAAAAAAAAGGGGCTAAAGTTGGTAATTGGGTGAATGATAAAAATTGTGGATTATAAATTTTGAGCAATTTTTTTCCAAATTCATTTATCATTTGAAATTTTTCTTGATCAGATAGAAATCCATCTAATATAACGGGAGCTGCAGGACATAAGATTTGATTTATTTTAAAAATTCGATAGCTAACGTTAATAATAATAATAATAGAAAAAATTAACTTATTTCCATTCCAATCTAT
>Ga0315310_10000217_pt1 | contig 38018 bp, 27 predicted proteins | sample TDP5_MG_FD_203630 | JGI IMG/M metagenome (GOLD analysis project Ga0315310, IMG submission 203630) | Freshwater sediment microbial communities from Lake Towuti, South Sulawesi, Indonesia - TDP5 | ecosystem: Environmental > Aquatic > Freshwater > Lake > Sediment | place: Indonesia: South Sulawesi...
AGTATAATTTCATATGAAAATTCATAAAATATAATTTAGAAAGTGGTTTATTAAATGAAACTACAGCAAATTAATCGAGGAAAGAGCCAGTATTATCATGTATACCTTCCCAAAAATATTGTAGAGCATGTTCTTCAATGGCATCAAAGCGATAATCTAGAATATAAAGTTATCAATAACAGTTTAATCCTTAAAAGGGTAACTCAGCCTGTCAATAAATATCTTGAGGAGCTCTCATGCCCCATTTGTTATAATCATTGTGTGATTATAAAAGCAATTAAGCATCCAAAGCGAAATGAGTATGTAATTGTATCTCGATGTCCGCAAGATCACAGTGTTATTAAGAAATCTTTTCAACAAACTAATTTAGCGGAATGGAAATGGTATATTCATGAAACCATTAATATTTGTGATATATGTGGTGGGCCTTTAGAAGAACAGATCCGGAAACATTCAAAATCAATAATTCGTGCCTATTTTAGACTAAAATTTATCTGTAGAGACTGTGGTAGGATACGGGTCAAAGTCATTGCAGATACTATCCTTACCTCCGAAAGCCCTCCTTCCAGTGATATAAAACCCCTTATTGTTCAGAAGAACCGGGATATTACAAACAAAACGCCGCCGAGTGTATGCCCAATCTGCCAAGAAGAAGTAGTTCGAAACGCCGTTTTTTGTGGACAATGTGGCAGTTTTTTAATAAGTAGCGAATTTTAATTTTTTTCCTTTTTAATAAAAGCGAATAATGCTCCCTTTTCTCTCTTGAGATTTTATAGTTTAAAAAAACTAAAAAAAAATTCTCAGAATACTGATTGGTAAAATAAAGCTTTTCATTCTAAAAACTTTTCTCTGCTTTTTCACATTGAAAGAATTCTTAGACTATTTAGACCAGGACCCTAATCAAAATTCTCTTTATTCTTTAATTGCTATTCTTGATTAAGGAGATCTTCAACTGGAATTTCGGCAGTTTCCTTATCACATTCCGCTATTTTTCCTTCGAGAGATTTGACTAAATCAAATTTCTTCATCTGTTTCGCAATTTGGATTGCAGATTGATATTGTTTTTTAGCATCTGCATAATTACTTTCGGCAAAACTATTATCCGCCTTTTCAAGAATGCCCTGGAGTTTATCATCTAATTCATTAGTGGCGCATGAGAGAATTTTCTGTTGGATATTTTTTATTATATCCTTGTCCGCCGATTTTTGTGCAAGATTCAACGCATATCTGTAGGCAATAAGAGCATCAGTATAGGTTTTTGATTGAAAGTGGTCATCTCCATTTGCAATAACTTCTTGAATTTGATGTCGAATAGGTGAAGTTTTACACTCTTCGATTTTTTGTTCAAAGAAACGCTGAGCCTCTCTATCATCAAGTTGACTGGCAAAACTTGCGGCTTCGGTATAGAGTTGGGCAGCCTCTTCAAATTTGTTCATTTTAAATTGCTTTTCAGCTTGTAAGGAGGCTTCTTTAAGTTGTTTTTTTAAAGGAATTTGTTCACAATCTCTGATCTTCTGTTTAAGATGCGCAATTGCCTCTTTCTCTCCTATCCGACTCTCCAATTCCAAGGCTTGGGTAAAGTTTCGTTTCGCTGCTTCATAGTTCTCTTCCTGTAACTGAGTATCACCTAATTTAATGAGATCTTCGATTTTTTCAGTTACAATTAATTCAGCGCATTTTCGAATATATCTGTTGGTATCTTTTTGGATTTCCTGATTACCAAGTTTCTTGGCTATATCAATGGCAATTTTGTATTCTTTAATTGCAGCTTCATATGAATGCTGCCTGAATAATTCATCTGCACCCTGTAAAATTATCTGAATCTGTGCATAATCTAGATTTATTGCGCATTGATTCGCCTTTTCTTCAAGCTCTTTCGCATATTTTTTATCTTCTAATAAGTTAGCCTTCTCTATGGCTTTTTGATAATTCGAGAAAGCTTGGGCATAATCCTGATTTTGGACATTGGTTTCTGCTTCGTCTACCAAGTCAGCTAATTCACGTTTGGTGACATCGGTTATACTCTCTCCTACGGAAGGAGCTGATGTACTAGTGAGAATTTTTAGGCATTTAGGGCAAAAGGTACTATGACCTCTCTCAAGGACTTTTAGCCGGGGTTCAGGAATCGAGGCTTTACAGAAAGGACATCGCCCTTCCAGTACCTCAGCCGCAGCAGTAACTTTTGGAGGAGGGCTAAAAGGCTTTGCTGTTGTGGAAGGGATAGAGGGCGCAGAAACGGGGGATATTTCAGCAGATACAGACGGCTTAGTAGTTATTGTCGGAGGTTTTACTTCTACTGTCGGAGGTTTTACTTCCATTTTCGGCATTTTAACCTTTGAAGATTGATAAAGCGTGACCTTGCTGAAGTATTCAGGAGTATTAATTAGTCGATACATTAAAAATTCGAAAATTTCATGGTCCGACTTGCAAATTTCTGCAAAATTTCGAGGCCACAAGCCTGTAATGTGATATCCGCCACCTTCTAAGTGATTAAATAGGATACCATAATCTAATTTCTCTTTAAGGGACTTTGCAATAATAAAACCGAATTCCCCCTCAATTTCCTGACCTGAAGGTAATTTAACGCTTTTTAAGGTCTCATTCATTTTATAAGTCCTAGTTTTTTGGATTAACTGTCCTATATCGAAAAACAATCGATCAGCAAAAACCGTTTGCATTCCTAAAACCCGATCTGCAGCAAAAAAAACTAGGGAAACATCACTATTTGGATCCATTTCGCTTACAAATTGAACATTAAACATTGGGTTTTCACCCCTTTAGTAATAATTTTAGTCTGAGGGTTAAAAGACTGATCGCATCCATTGAAATTTGGAATTCAAATATTATTTAAATATTTGGATAAATAATATCGAGATAAGTTTCAACATTAATGAATGCGATCTAATGATAATGATTTAAATTATGAGTATAAAAACTTTAAAGAGAAGAATTATTCGCTGTTAGTTGCCTGACTTCCTCTTTTATATAAAAAAACGGTAAGATGAATAACTCCATGCTATTTATAGGAATATAAGTCTATATTAAATTATATAGTTTGAAATTGTTCTGAAGAACATTTACATTTAATAGAAAAAATTAAAAAATCATTCTTTCCCTTTGAAAGGAAAATCACAATCGCTTTCCTTTCTCTTTAAAAGGATGGACAATTAAGATAAATTACGCTTAATAAAGTTCGAACTGAAAATAATTCTGTAGGAGTTGACTTTTTGATACGTGAAGCGAAGTATGCAGGAAGTTGGTATGAAGGGACTGAAGCTGGACTTAAGAAAACGCTGAAAAGCTTTTTTGAAACAGATAAAAGAGGACCCAAGATAATCCCTGAAATCAATGAAGATGGTCCTCGCCAAATAGTAGCGATTGTAAGTCCTCATGCAGGCTATATGTATTCTGCCGCAATAGCTGCCTATGGATATGCCGAACTTGCATCCGATGGAAGACCCGACTTGTTCATCGTTTGCGGCGTCGATCATCATGGATATGGGATGCGAGCGGCTGCTTCTACTCAATCCGAAGGCGGCTGGCGATCCCCACTGGGCACTGCCCACATAAATTCAGAAATCGCAACTAAAATATTATCGCTCGCTTCCAAAAAAATTCAAGATGCCCCTTCAGCCCACCAAGCGGAGCATTCCTTAGAAATACAACTTCCCTTTCTTCAATACCTCTATGGACCTGAAATCGAATTCGTGCCTATTATGATTTCCTCCAGCACGCTTGCAGATTTTCAGGCGATAGGGCACGCAATTGCTGAAGCTTGTAGAGAATTGAATGTGGTTTTGGTGGCATCAACTGATTTCACACATTTCGAATCGGCGAACTGCGCAAAAAACAAAGACCAGAAAGCCATTGACGCGATTCTAAATTTGGATGAGGCATTACTCTTTAAAACTGTTCGAGAAAACAAAATTTCCATGTGTGGCTATGGATCCACCTCTACAGTGATAAACGCAGCAGTTGAGTTAGGCGCCAAAGAAGCCATCCTTTTACGATACGGGAACTCCGGTGAAGTCACTGGCGATAGCAGCGAAGTAGTCGCCTATGCCAGTCTAAAACTTCTAAAATAATCTGATCCTCCTTTTCTACAAGGTTTTCATGTTTTAGGTATCTTTAGAATTAAGGGATTAGGTTGGGGCTTTCAAATCATTTAAGTGGGAAAGATCATTTTAATAAGTAAAAGGATGAGCGACAAAGCAAGGTCTGAAAAAATGTTGAAATTCCATTCCACAAATTATAGGACACCCGAAGTGGATTTTAAGACCGCTCTATTAACCGGGCAAGCCTTAGATAAAGGGTTATACATACCTGATGATTATCCACGCTTTGAAGAAGATGAATTGCTTGCGATGGCTGAATTTCAGTATCCTGAATTGGCATTCGCCGTTCTTTCAAGGCTGATTGGCGACCAAGTTCCCGAGGATATTTTGAAACATATCATGGAGGACGCCTATAATTTTCCGGTACCCCTCGATAAAATTTCCAAGAATAGGTATGTGCTACGCTTGGATAAGGGGCCAACCGCATCTTTCAAGGACTTTGCAGCAAGAGCTATGGCCCGGCTGATGCAATATTATACAAAACAAGAGAATCGCGAGCTGATAATCCTCACTGCAACCTCCGGGGACACGGGCGGGGCGGTTGCCTCCGCATTTTATGGAATGAATAATATCAAGGTGGGCATTCTGTTTCCAATTAATGAGGTTTCGGAGAGGCAACGGAAGCAAATGACTACACTGGGGGATAACGTGACTGCTATGGCAATTGATGGCAAGTTCGACGATTGCCAAGTTCTTGTAAAGAAGGCTTTTGCTGATCCCGACCTAATGGAATTAAATCTATCCTCTGCCAATTCAATCAATGTAGGACGACTGTTGCCTCAGAGTATTTACTATTTTTGGGCTTTTTTGCGAGTAAATGAAGCCAAGATCAAGGCGGGAACCTATGACCCCATTATATTATCCGTGCCTTCCGGGAATTTTGGAAACCTCATGGGCGGCTTTATTGCGAAAAATATGGGCGTCCCAATCGAGAAATTCATTGCCGCGGTAAATGAGAACAATGAAGTGCCAATTTTCCTAGAGTCTGGAGAATATCAAAAAATAACCCCATCGCGCAATTGCTTAAGCAACGCCATGAATGTGGGTCACCCATCAAACTTTGCTAGAATAATTGATCTTTATGGAGGCATCATGGATCAGGATGGGAACATCTCGAAGATGCCCGATTTAGATCAACTGCGTCAAGATCTGGATAGTTACAGCATAAGTGACGAGGAAACGAAAGCAATTATTGCGGAAGTTTACAAGAACTATAAATATATATTAGAACCTCACGGCGCAGTTGGATGGGGCGGTTTAATGCGCTATCTTGGACAATCAAAGACAAATCTGCCTTGTATTACTTTCGAGACTGCAGATCCTGCGAAATTTCCCGATGAAATTCAAAAGATTTTGGGAATTAATCCCATCATGCCTCCAGCACTCCAAGAGATGCAAGAGAAAGAAGAACTTTACTTGAATCTGAAGAAGGATTATACTTCGTTCAAAGAATTTTTACTCAATCAGTTTTGTACAACTTCCTTATAGAGATATCAATTTAGAGATTATTTCCTGAAGAGATTACTTCCTGAATCAGAATATCGGCATTGGAGGTAATAACGCCAGCCAAGCATCAACAAATCAAATATGTTTTAAACTGAATTCGTTCATTCAAGTGTTTAAAGAGGCGCAGGATGGAGGTAATCATCTTTAAATATGCGCGGGAGGGCTGATATCCTCACAATACTGTAAATAAATCCGAAACAAAGTATGGAACCACTCATCTTTTTTTTCAAGGATTAGTGAGAAAGGATCGATAGCCTTATAAAGCCCAACTTTTACCCAGCCCTAATTTTCCACTTCTCAAAAATCTGTTTCGCAGATTTCTCCTTATAGAATATATCTAAAAGCTTGTTCGGTTTGTTTGCTAATTTAATTTTTCCTAATTGCATTAATTCAGTAATTTAGGATTGTTGGATCGGATAGTGGCCGTATTTTTCAATGGCATTCGGAATTGCTAAGACATTAGGTAAAGGGACATTAAATGGTAATTCACAGATAGGGCTTACCATATATCTTCCTCCATGAGCTAGATTCAGAATATTTTCTTTCACTTTTTCCTCTACATCTGCGGGAGTTCCTGTTAATATTTCTCTGTTAACATCTATATTTGCGCCCATTATAGTTACTTTTGGAAATTGTTCTTTAAACTCGATCCAGTAATTAATATCAGGTGGATTAGACCCATTTATCGCAAGAAAATCAATTTCAGCGCACACTTCCTTAAAATAAGGTTTCATCCCACAATTATGAAGAATAATCGGAATTTTGAGTTCTTTTTGCAATCTTTTAATGTATTGGCCCTCATATTTCATTGCATCTTGAAAACTCATGATAGTCTTATTAAAAGCATAACCTAAGTAAAAAAGAATGGGCACTTGGCCAACATTTTCAGTCCAACACTGATAAATATCAAGGTTAGAATGATAGACCTTTTCGCACAATAAAGATAATAATTCTGGATTTTCTTTTATATCTCGATATGCTTGTTGTCCTCGTAATTGCTGCACTACACTCCAAATTCCAGCACCTGTTGCTTGAGGAAATTTTAACTTATCAATAATTATTTTGGAGGCTTCAAAAGTCGTTTTCCAAAGTTTTATTTTATTGTGATCGGGGATTTCCAAATTTTCAATATCTTCTTCTGTTTTACAGATCTCCCCTTGTTTAATGAATATGGGCGCATAATCAAACCATTTTACAACGTCCGGTTTGTTATTTGCTTCGGCAAAGGCAAGTCCTTCAATAGGACTTGGAACACATGTGGGAAGAGCGATTGCATCTACATTGAAAAATTCATGTGCCATTATAGAAGCATTAGCATAAGTTTTTGGAGAGCTATATAGTGTTCTCACATTTATTCCTGCAACTCGAGTTATCATTTGCTCTAAAACTAAAGCAAAAAACGGAACTCTATCAGTTTTTATTCCCATTAATGTATTTGTAAATCTTTTTGAGGATGCTTTCCAATCATGAGGCATATTAAGCTCCCTCTTGGGTTTTTATCTCTATTAATTTCTTGATTTTTTTAATTCCATCCCATCCATCAGTTGCATAGGCGTCGGCCCCTGCTATTTCAAAAAATTTCTCCGTTATTATCCCGCCTCCAAGGATTATTTTCGACTCAATGTTTGCTTCTCGTAATAAAATAATGATTTCCCGCATTTTTGTTAATGTGATGGTCATTAACCCGCTTAAGCCTATAACATCAGGCTTGATCTCCTTCGCTTTTTCAACAAAGGTCATTGGAGGCACATCCGTTCCTAAATCGACCACTTCAAAGCCTTGTGCCCGTAGGAGAGTGCCAATAACATCCTTACCTATAGAATGAATATCGCCTTCCGGAGTTCCAATTAGGATAATGCCTTTAGAATAGTTATCAGGTGATTGTTCAAGATGCGGTTTGAGACTATCAACTGTTGCCATCATAGCCTCGCCTGCTAGTAATAATTCGGGCAAGTAAATTTCCGATTTCTCATATAAATTTCCCACTTCTTCGGCACCTCTCACAATGCCATTTTCTAAAATTTCTTTAATATCTAGTCCCGATTCTAACGCTTGATTAACTGAATCTAATGCGCGCTCTTTGTCTCCATCTACGATCGACTTAATTAATGAATTAAGTATGTCTGAATTTTGCATAATCTATAACCTCCAATTAATTTTGAATGAGCATCCCAATTATTTTATAATTGTTATTGTTTTAAGACTTCCTGCTGAATATCGATGCCGGGCTGTTGAAGCTCACGCTCGAGCCGTACCTCTACACGCATTTCGGGATCGGGAAGCAAGCGGTAGTGGCAATGGTCTTCTTCATCTCTTTCCTCGGGGTGATTTTAGCTGGGGTCGGTTATTTTTTCATTGATAAAATCCAGAAACCTCGTTTGCTGATAATCATTAGTGCCATCTACATTGTTCCCTCTCTCCTGCTATTCTATTTTATCCTAACAGGAACAATTACGAAAGAATTATTTATCCTGCTCTATGCGATTTTTGGCAGAATTCGAGATAATTGAATTCGAGAATAAACGGGATTTGGGTAATATTAAGGCGATCTTTCGGCATTTCGCTTCAATGGAAAAGAAAGATGTTTCTAATATCCATTATCAGCTCCAATTTATTGAAATTTAAAGAAGGATAGAATAAAAAATTTAAGGAAGGATAGGATTTACAAATTAATACAAACCAAATTGATTCAAGGTTATTTAGATGTCGACTGAAGATGATAGAAAGTGGGGCATGCAATCATGATTAATATTGACGGTGTTGCGGATAGAAAGAGGGGGGAGCGTGCAATCATGATTATTATTGACGGTGTTGCGGATAGACCCATCAAAACATTGGATGGGAAAACGGTTCTAGAAGTCGCTAATATTCCCAATTTGCACCGAATTGCCCAGAACGGGATATCTGGTATTTTCGATCCCTTAAATGCACCAGGTCGGCGGGCAGGTTCCGATACGGCGATTAGCTCGATACTAGGGTATGATCCCTATCAAATCTATACCGGCCGAGGCCCCCTCGAAGTCGCTGGCACGGGTATTACCTTACAGGAAGGCGATATCTCCCTGCGGTGCAATTACTGCACGGTGGATGAGAATTTAATTCTATTAAACAGGACTGCGGATTATATTCGCGAAGGGACTGATGAACTGGAACAGGCTTTGAATACACAAATAAAACTCTCAGATCCGAAAATAAAATTCACGTTTAAGAATTCGGCGGACTACCGCTGTGTGCTTCACTTTAGAGGCAAGGGCCTCTCAGCAAATATCAGTGATACGGACCCTTGGAAAGAAGGCGCTAAAATCCTCGAATCGACTTCCAAAGATGGACAGCCGGACTCTATCAAAATGAGTAAATTGGTGAATGAATTTGTACAGAAATCGTATCACGTGCTAGATGAGCATCCCGTGAATGTGGCACGGCGCGAGAGCGGACAGCCTCCAGCCAACTTAATTATGCCCCGAGGCGCGGGAAAAACTCCGGTGCTTGAGAATTTCTATGAGAAATGGAAATTAAAAGGCGCCTGCATCGCGGGCATAGGCCTCATTAAAGGGCTAGGAGCCCTCATGGGAATGGATATCATCAATGTACCAGGAGCCACCGGCTATATAGATTCGGATTTTATGGCAAAAGGAAAAGCAGCTCTGGACATTTTACCAAACTATGACTTCGTTTTAGTCCATTTAGAGGGAACTGATGAAGTCTCCCATGATAAAAAGCTGAAAGAAAAAATTGAATGCTTGGAACGGATCGATAAAATGATTGGTTGGGTGTTTGACAATCTCCCTGAAGAAACTTTACTCGTGATTTTATCTGATCATACCACGTGCACCGAATTAGGCGAACATACGGCGGATCCGCCGCCGATTATGATCTCTGGGCAAGCGATTTTCCATGATGATGTGCAACTCTTCACGGAGCGCGAGGCGCGGAAAGGAATGCTTAATCGCATTCGTGGCAATGATATCATCCCGATTGTGTTAGACTATATGGATAAAACCAAAAAATTCGGGGCTTGAACGATTTTTAAATTTTTTGAAGAAATTTTAATTTCTCCTCTAATCTTTTAATTAATTCAGAGTGTTTCTCTTCAGAAATAGAGCCTTCAATTAATTTTTCATCTAGTTTTGATATTTGGGCTTTTATTACTTCGATTTCCTGAGTTATTTCAGTCAATTCATAGCTTTTTCCCATTATACTCAAATTATCCTCCGTATCGGAAGAAATAACCGTTATCTTAGCCTTATTGGGCATTGGTTGCATTTCAGTCTTAGGCGCTAAGATAGGGGTCTGTTCGGCGTCTATTTCACTATGTTTCTTAAATATAATATTTGGAAATTCAATAATAGCATCAATTTTTTTGGAAGATATCATATCACTAACCGTATTTAACAATTTTTTATCATCACATTGAATAATTTTCGCCAATTTTTTGAAATGAATACTAGTATAACTTAATGACGCTTTTCTAATTTTATCCTTAAGACTTAACATTTTTTTTACTGGAATTGGTTCTTCTTTCAGAATTTGTTTTTCTTTTGAGAGGGGTTCTTTTTCTTGATTTTTTAGTAATAGCCAGAGATTTAGAAAAAGTTGATTCCACCAAGATTCAATTACTTTTTTCATCACCCACATTAAACCCCATTTTCCTAATTTTTTTTGGTTGGCTATTAAATGAATATTAACGCCGCTCTGACTTTTTTCTAAGGAAGTTATTGTAATCTTTTTTTCTTTTTTAAAGTTAGGACTATAACCCGTCCAAGCCCATATAGTACCATGTACAGCTTCGATTCTACAGGATGGATTTTGCAGTTTAATTTTTGCTTTTATTTCTAACAACCATTGTAAACATATTTCATAAGCTTCTTGAGCCGTCAAATTAAAATTCTCTATGAATTCGACAGAACTTAGATTGGGATTCATTTTATAGGAAATAGGTGGGTTCTTTAACCTTACAACATTATCAAACATATCTTATTTCCTTTTATATTGTATTAGATTAATGATTAATGAATTGTTTTATTAATCCCAATAATTTAATTTTTTTATTTGATCTTATTATTACTTTACTTTTAGTTTCTATGATAATTTTTACGTGGAATTTGGCTATTGAAAAGCAAGAGACAGTTGCAATTGATGAACTACCGATTAGAAAAATACTTTTATAAAAAATTCATCCGCTTTCGCTTCTTTAATACGGGCAAAATCCTTTTTGAAGAAAGGAAAAACGAATTGGGTTAATCGTTTTATATAGGTATCTTTATCCATGCTACTTTTAAGTAAGGTGACGAACCGATCCACAATACTATTCAAGTTCTCGCGAATATTATTTTCATCCAGTTCAGCGAGTGTAATCATATCGGCCGAGCCATCTTCAAATAGCATCTTCGAAATATCTAATTCATCCCCCGCTTCCGAGATGACTTTTAACTGATAATATTCGGGGAATTGTGCAAATGCCTGTAATATGTTCTGATAGACATCAATCATATCCATCATATAGGCTGACTTAGCCACTTTTTTCGCTTGTTCCCATTGCTGAACAATCATATCAAGTGTTTCTTCAAAAGGCTTAAAAATAGTGATATTCCCATCCCAATTCAGCTTATCAAAGCCCCCCGCATCTGATATTTTAAAGGCTGGCTTGAAACTGTCTTTAATTACGTCAAGCTGTTCGTGGAGCATTTCAGCGCTATCATTTTTATCCGCGCATCCGATGTAGAGTAAGCCGGCATCATCTACATAGACGAACCGATTACCAGACATATCGATATTATCGACGCCACTTTTCTCTTCCAATTCCGCCTGCGCAAATCCATAGAGCGCACTCAAAAACCCAGAAATGAGCGTTTCATCTATTTTAAATGCATAGGATTTGGAAAAAATGGCCCTTCCGCTTTTTTTCTCGACTATATAGATAGTATGAAGCATTTATTTTCTACCTATACCTTACACTATCCAAACTCCTTCTTAAGAATTATCCAACCGAAGCGAACGAACGCGTGCGAAGGCGGGCGAGAGTTTAGAAACCGCCGCCAATAGTATATATGAATGCCCTAATAAATGGGCTTATTTGGGACATCATTGAAAAATATAGAATTAATTGAAATCACCGAAATTCGTAAAACCCTTCATTTTTGATAATTTGTTTTTTATCTTCTAAACGTTCCAAATGTTTTAAGATCGTTATTTTTTCCCAAGCATACACCCAAGGATCTATAAGATATTTGGATCCTCCATAAATCAAGCCTAAATTCGTCAAATCATCAAGTGTGTGCGGTGCAATTTCCAATTCATTCAAAATTTGAGTATCACGTTTTTTAATGATTTTCAAATATTTTTCGAGTTGTATTCGAAATTCCTCACCGGAAATAATTGTGCCTGCTTCATGTCCTGTTGCGTAGTACTTCAGGTCGAGGTCAGCAATTTTTTGAGAAGAAGCGATAAATTCTTCGATATTGCCATCAGTCCCTCCATACCAGGGACCAAATTCCGTGAGATCAATATCACCTGTACAAATTAAATTCTCATTTGGAAAATAAACACAACAAAAGCCAGCAGAATGCCCTGGAGTATGAATAAATTGGAATTCCGTAGTGCCACATTGCCAAGGTTCTCCATATTCATAAGTGCCATCTAATCGACAAGTGGAGAGATACCATGCATGATTCCGCGAAGGAGCATAGGGGGTTTTAGGAGCATTGATTTGCTTAGTATAAAAGAGCCAATCCTCGATACCTTTCTCTCCAAATACTTGATAAATTCCCACTCGTTTCAAAATATTAATCCTATCAAGATAACATTCAGTTTCTATTTTATTCAGTAAAATTTTGGATCGATAAAAAAGATAGTTGTAATGGATATGATCATAATGGTAATGCGTGTTAAAAACCAGTTTGATTTTATTATTTCTCAATAAATTTAGAAAAACTTCTTTGTTTGATCCCGGATCGATGATTGCTTTTATTTTATCATCAATAAAAATAGACCTACAATATGGAAATTTCGAATTAAATTTTCCATTAATGATTTTCACATTAGCGATTTTTTCCAATAATCTATACCCTCTCGGATCTCATTCAATTATCAAAAAGGATGCAAAATTATTGAAAATTTTTCGAGAGTTAAAACAATCTCTCGGCTTCGCATCTTCTTCTTTAATTTTCATAATTTTATCCTCAAAAGAAATTGGTTTCTTCACTTAAAAGTTACTCCAACAAGATTTTAAGGTAATTCAGAATTTTTAATTTTAGTTTTAATTGTAGCGGATTGGAAAGCCTATGAAATTGCTCATGATTCATTCCGATGGATTTGCCTTCCAAACAGGCAATAAGGTGCCGGGGGCAACAGCAGAACCAATTCTTACCGAAGAAGAGCACTCATTCAGACTTGAAGGACGTGTGTTAGTGGTTTTTGCCACCGTGGAGAGCAAGGATGCGGACAATCCCAGTAGTATAGTTGAATTAGCAGCAGAAGATATCGAAAAATTAGCGCAAGAACTCGGTGAAACCCGCATCATCATTTATCCTTACGCGCACCTCAGCCCCTCTTTAGCCCACAGTAAAACCGCTATAAAAATGCTCATTGATTTGAAAGAGAACCTTGCCGACCGCGGGCTTGAAACGTATAAGGCGCCTTTTGGATGGTACAAATCATTTGAGCTGAATTGTCTTGGACATAATCGCGCTGAGAGTTCAAGAAGCATAGAAGTGGAAGCTGAAACCAAAAAAGAAGAAGAAAAGAAAGAAGAAAAGCCAAAGCGGCGGGAAGAAGAGGTATCTAAATTCTCTATTTTAACGATAGATGGAGAGCTGATTCCATATCAAGAATTTGATTATAATAATTATCAAAATTTAAAACTGTTTATGGATTATGAAGTGAGCGGGACGCGCCTTGTCACGGAATTGCCACCTCATACCCAGCTTATGAAACGATTAGAATTAGTAGATTATGAACCGCGCGCAGATTCGGGTCATTTACGATGGTATCCGAAGGGCGAACTGATTAGAGAGATTTTGATTAAATATATTTATGAGAAAGTCACAGCGTTAGGCGCAATGCCCATTGAAACGCCGGTTATGTATAACACGGATCATCCTATAATCCAAGAACATTTGAAAAAATGGGCTGAACGCCAATACTTGGTGAGTTCAGGGGAAAGAACCCTTTTCTTACGGTTTGCCAGTGATTTTGGGCAATTTTTTCTCCTCTCAGATCAATACATTCCCTATAAAACGCTACCAATGCGGATCTATGAACTCACGAAATATAGTTTCCGTAATGAGAAAAGTGGTGAAGTAGTCGGGCTCAAACGGCTCCGGGCTTTCACGATGCCCGATTTACATACCCTCTGTGCGAATGTGGATCAGGCGATTGAGGAGTTCAATAATCAATTTGATCTCTGTTGCCAGGTCATGAAAGATACCGAAATAGATTATGAAATCGCATTTCGAGTTGTCAAGGAATTCTGGGACGAACGAAAAGAGTGGATCCTCTCTTTGGTTAACAAGATTGGAAAACCAGCATTAATCGAAATTTTTCCAACACGAACCGCCTATTGGATTATGAAATTTGAATTTAATTTCGTGGATTATTTAGGAAAAGCGGCAGCCCTTCCCACCGTCCAGGTTGATGTTGATATGGCGCGGCAGTATAATATTAATTATATCGATGAAAAAGGTGAAAAACAGCATCCCATTATCCTGCATTGTTCGCCCTCAGGTGCTTTGGAACGTGTATTATATGCGATTTTAGAAAAAGCTTATATGTTGAACGTAAGGGAAAAAGTTCCTCCTTCATTTCCATTTTGGCTTTCCCCAATACAAGCTCGAGTTATAACCGTATCAGCTCAGTATATTGAGTACGCGAAAACCATTCTAGAAGCATTAGAAAAGGAAAATATACGTATCGATTTAGATGATCGAAATGAAACAGTTGGGAAAAAGATTCGGGACGCCGAAATAAATTGGATTCCGTTTATTATTGTTGTTGGGGATAAAGAAGTAACTACAAACACAATTACTGTCCGCATCAGAAAGATTGGCACCAAAAATATCAATATGAATCTTGAAGATTTAATTGAGCAAATTAATGAGGCACTTAAACCTAATATTCGATTACCTTTACCAAAACCATTCAGATTAGTGAGTGAATATCCCAAATTTACGTAAAAAAAATTATTTTCTACGACATCTTATATAATAGGACAAATGAAATGCCAGAAATAGGACATAAAACCCCATTAGCCAGATATATTGCGCATTAAGTATTAGAATCACTATAATTGTTAGCACTAGAAAAAAGACTTCAATTATTCGAATTACCCAAGAATTAAAATATGTCGTTGTGAACCAGCACTGACGTTGTTTAAAATTAGATTCAGATAATAGATTTGTAGGCACATGGGGTAATATTCCCCCAATTGGGTCTTTATAAAAGGGTGCCAATAGTGCGGTTCCCCAATCAATGACATCTATGAAAAGATGGACTATGCCACAAAGACTGAGAATAAAAAATAGGGGATAAATAAAACCAAAGGCGCTTAAGACTACATAAGGCAGAAGTGAATGGGTAATTAATCTCCGATGATTCTCATTTTTGGCTAATCTCGAAAATAGGAAATCAAAATCAATTACAATTGGGAAAAAAAAGACAACATAAAATTCAAAAAAATTCAAAAAGGGGTGAAAAAGGAGCGCAAAGATAATACCTTGGGCGATATGCACATTAAAATGCAGGTTTAATCACCAAGATTAAATTCCTCATGAATGGCATGGACTGCTTGCTGGATATCTTTTGATTCAATAGCAATACTGATATTTATTTCACTTGATCCTTGGGCAATTGCTCTAACATTAACCCCAGCTTGTCCTAACGCACTAAAAATACGTCCAGCTACGCCTGGTGTATAGGCCATTCCTGCACCTACAACGGCAAGAAGTGCGACATCATTTTCTAATTTGATATTGAACCATTGCTCCCCAAAAAATTTCGATTTTCTCAGGGATTCTTTCGCTTTTTCACCTATTTTGCCTTCTACCAAGAAAGTAATGTTATTTTCAGAAGAACTTTGGCTTATCATAATAACATTGACATTAGCTCCCCCTAGGGTATCAAAAACTTTGGCTGCGGTTCCAGGCAACGATACCATTACATCGCTTTCAACTGTAATCATGGCGGAATCTTGCACCGAAATGGCTTTTGCAACACCCGCTACTTTTTCTTTTGTTACTTCAATAGTTGTAAATTCATCTTTATCAGGGTCATCAAAATTCCGGATATGAATTGGAATCTCTCTTTTCTCCACTGGCAAAATACACAGTGGATGTAGGATTTTTGAACCAAAAAACGCCATTTCTCGCGCTTCGGCATAGGAAATATTAGGGATTAATTTAGCATTTGATTCCAATTTCGGATTTGCTGTCAATAATCCATCCACATCTTTCCAAAGAACCACTGTTACTTGCCGCATGGGAATATGAAGGCTATACCCTAAAAGTGTCGCCGTTAAATCGCTTCCGCCACGTCCTAAAGTGGTTACATGCCCCTCTTTATCCGCTGCAATGTATCCCGTCACCACCGGATATTTATCTTCTTGTAAAACCGGCTCTATTTTTTCTTGGACCGTTTTCTCAATGAGGTCGAAGATGGGAAGATTAGCACTATTTGTAAAAATCAATTCATCACCAGAAAAGAATTCGACCGGTTTTTCTTCTGCTTTTAGATAAGAGTAATATATATAAGTTGATAATCGTTCTCCAAATGAGGCAATGAAATCAGTAAATCGAGGGGTCAGCCCAACTTCCCAAATACCACATAATGTATTGGACAGCCGTTTCAGGTTTGTTTCTAGTGCATTGATTGAATCTTCCTTAATCGCTTCATCAAAAAGTACATCATTTATGACATCATAATGGCGGTTACGGAGCGAATTAATTCGATCCTCCACTTCAAATTTATGCTGCGCTACGCCCTCCGCGGTTTCCAATAGGTAATCTGTAACATTAGAGAGCGCCGAACAAACAATTACTAACTTTTCTTCTTGATATTTCTCTAATATTCTCAGTGTCTTACCGAAGGAATTCGAATCTTTCAAGCAAGATCCACCGAATTTATGAATACTTAAAGTTTGCATTTCTGTTCCTCATTTTAAGTTATAAATTATTCAATGTGGAATTTTATCATTTCAAGATACATCTGTAAGAAAAACTTTTTCTTTAAAAGGAAATAGAACTTAATAAAATTAATGTAGGAGGTTTTACTTGCTTGCTCTTAACATTAAAGCAGCTTTGCTAACCCCTAAATAATAATCCAATTGATCCGCTAGTTTATAGAGCATTGGTGTTTTACCTTTCTTGGATTCCAGGTATCTTTTAACTTCGATTGCCATAGGAATGCGTTTTACACTGCGTATATATTTTTCCACTTCATGATCTAATAGTTCGGCGAGGTTTTCAATATCTTCTGGACTAGTAATAGTTTCAATTTCTCCACTTGATTGGGCTACTTGGGTCCTAGAGCCGGCTATTTCTTCACCTTCCTCCTCAAGTTCATCGATAAGATCCTCCTCAACTTCTTTTTTCTCATCTTCTTTAGATGCTTCTTCCATATCCTCTATTTCGTACTCCTCTTCTTCCTTTCCTTCTTCGGATTCATCAAAGCCTTTCTCACTGAGCTCCTCCTCTATATCCTCGACATCTTCTGTTTCTTCTTTTCTAGTTTGCTTTGCTTCAATTTTTGATAAATCCACTTGGAGATTCTCAATTAATTTGGTTATATTTAATTTTCTTCGTGCAATTTCGACGATTTCTGGGATTGTTGCCTGTTTTATCGCATTTTCGTTAGTTAATCTGCTGATAATAGTATCTCTTTTAATTTTAAGAGATTGCAGAATTTCCCAGTTCTTTAAATCACTTTTAACATCCCAAGTCAAATTCTCGATAACATTTTTTACTTCACGTTTTTGGTGCTTTTCAGAAATATGACGACTTCCTAAAATGATGTCATCAAAGGGTTTATTACAAATGGTACATTTACATGGGATTAAATATCGATTTTTTTCAATTTGAGTTAATAATTCTTGATTTGACAATTCTGCTTGCTTGGTACTCAAATCCAATCCCCCGTAGTCATTTTTGTAGGTAAATATGTCTCAGTTAGATATTCAAATCCATGGGTGGCAAGCGCCTGAATTTCTGCTTTCTTTTTCTTAGACAACATAAGCTCTAAATCTTCAACCCAATTCAGATTTTTTTGTACAAATGGCTCTTTGAGCATTTGTTGCGTCCTGGTGATATCAGCTTTACTCATTTTAAGCCTACAGTTATCCGGAATATTATATTCATCTAGATCTCGAGAAAGAACACCAATTAAATGAAGTCTTGGGGTTGCAAGAAATGGGGATTCATAGGAGAGACGTTTTGAACCTCGTAGATAAACACTATAAATATAATGTCCATAGGGATCAGAATCAACTAAACAGAATGCGGGTAAATTTAATTCTTTCACGAGAATACGGAGAAAACTCCGAGTTGCAATATCTGCACTTCCCTTTCCTGTAAGAATAATACAGGGGTACTCCTCCCACCATTTTGCTTCGCTTAAACGAATAAGCGCTGCATCTTTTTCGACCACCAATATGAAATCAGCATCCGATTCCTTGATCTCAATCCGGTCAAGAAAAGGTGAAATTGCCCATCCACCTGTTCCCAATCGCTCTAAATCAATCTCATCCCCAGAATCACGAATTTTCAATCTTCCGATGCATGAACCTTTCGCTGATGCTACAATATGTGTGGAATTTCGAATTACTTTCAGCATAGCAGCCAAATCTTCAATTGATTTATCGCTATACTTCTGATCCTCAAAAAGATCTACATCTGTATAATAAATTTCTCTTTTTGTTGCATGAATATCTTTCCCTAGTAATTCATGGACCTTTTCAATTAATTTCATCAATCTTGTTGAATCTAACACGCTTGTGAGACTATGAAATGGACGTTTAAGAATCTTATCGCCAAGAAGAAGTAAATCTCTAACCTCATCCCAAACAATATTCGAACCGCTTCGAGAAGGAATTTCAAAAGAAGGTTTTCCTGTTTCTATTATCTCTGATAAAACAACTCCTGATGTATTATGAAGCCGTTTATATGATTCTGTCGTTGATGCGTCATCAACTTTAACAACATTTTCCGCTAAAGGTAATTCCTCTGCAACTACCACTTCGCCCTTTCCTTTTAATTTATGTATTTTTTCAAATTTGGCTTGGATTTTCGCAGCCTTCGGTTTCCCTTTTTGAACTATCTCTTCCGTAGGAGCAGATTCTTCAGATGATTTATAATCAGTTAAGGCATGATCTTTCTCTTTAACTGAAGGTTCACGTCTTTTTTTAGTAGATTTGGGCATATATATACTCCTTTTTATTGATTTTTAAGGCGTTGATAAAGCGTTTTTCCTTCACTTTTTGTATTCGTAAGAACCCCTTCATCAATTAAAGCTTCAATAGCACTTTGAACAAATTCGCTAACAAAATCATCTCTTTGTGATAATCGTCCCCCTTTAATGTTTGGAAATTCCATATTCAAAATATCTTCGAGGGTAAATTCGTTTTCAGGAATAACTTTTTTAATATCTGGTTTAACAAGGCGCCATAACAAATCTTCTTTTTCCTTCTTTATGATTTCAGAAAATACTATAGATAAATTTGTTTTAACTCTTAAAATTCCTTTTTGTTCTTTTGAACTTGCCTTTAACTCATCAAGAAATGCGGATTTTCTGTCATCTAAATCCTCAATCGGTTTTTTGAATCTCCGATTCTGACCAATCTGAACATCCAGCAATCCCAAATATTGCAAAAGAATTTCATCATTCACAGGGTCTAACTTAAAGGTATCTTTTAAGTAATTTACAAACGAATTATATTGTTCCTGTTCAAGCGCACATACTTGCGCATCAGCATTATAGAAGGAGCATGGCGGTTCAGTTCCTGCAAATTCACATGAACTGCATTTTGAAAATGGTTCAGCATAATTTTTAAGGGTATCAAGAATTAACTTTTCGGTATTGGGGTCATCTTGGGTTTTGAAAATGTTTGTTATTTTTTCTGGTGAAGCTTGCTCAATTATATTATATTCAGAAGTCAGATCATTTAGAACATCTGTTATTAAATTTCTAATAAATTTATCTCTTAATGATTCAAGTCCTAGATCTTCTATTATTTTAGTGAGTGTGGACCATTGTTCTGAAAGAACAGCTTTCACGTCCGGTTTTAGATCTTCTTTAATGGGCTTCGAAAGATTTGCCTCGATTTCTTCCAATGTCGGTTTTCCAGGAATATGCTCTTTGGTGGTAAAATCTTCACATTCCACTTTATATAATGATTCGGCGAATTTTTCCACATTTTTCAAGAGGGTTAAGGCGCGTTTTGCTCTACGTTTACTCGTCTCTCTCCCTAATACATAGCTCTTCAATTTTCGACCAATGGACTCCAATCCTAATTGAATTTCCCTTATTAAGATATCGTCTTCTGCCAAAGCCTGCTTACTTTGGGATTTGAACATCACATGGACAAAAGGTCCTGAAACATTTACAAAGATCCTAAGCTTCCCTTTTGGGATATTATTATCAAAAGTTTCAATTTTGTAGTTCTTCCAATTTACTCTTGTAACTCCTTTCCAGATAGCACAATCCGAATTATCTCGTAGCTTCGGTGTCCGATTCACGAATCGATAGAGAACATCAGCCGCCTTAGAAGCCTCTTTTATATTTCCACTATAGGCTATTGCAACTTCTACTTCGTATGCCAACCCTTTCCCGGAGGTTGGGGGCCTTGTTTCCGCAACAACGAAATGGGGTTCATAATTCTTCTTGATCACTCGCTCAAGGATATCGCTCCCCACTGGTACAACTGTATCTGTGGGAGGCGCTAAATATTTCTCTGAAACAAAGGCCTTATATAGGGCATTCATCTGATCTTCGTTTAAATTCCTCGGAGCCACCGATTCTAAACTGACAAATCCTCCTAATTGATTATTGGTTTCTTCAATTACCTGATCAGCAACCGTTTTATCGATATCTAATAGATTACGTGTTAAAAACGTTGATAAATTTGCTTCAGTGGCACTTTTTAACAATTCTTCCAAATTTTCTATAGATACAGCGCCAGAGCATTTCTCCAATTCCTGAATAGCTTTGTAGATTGCCTCAACTTCTTTATTTGACAATTCATTCGCCTTTGATGTTAATAAAGTCTTATATTGGAGTTTAATATCGGCTTTTTCTATGATATCTCCTGCTTTATTTTTCCCCAGCCCTTTTATACTCTGAAGAACCGATGAAACGGATTTATTCTTTCCTGATTGCATTAAATTTACAAAATCCTCCTTATTTGAAATCTCTTGACTCTCAATAGTTGCTGAGAATAATTGATAAAGAATATCTAATTCTTGTTCAGTCGCGTCTTTTGCTATGATCGAATTCAAAGATTTATAGTTCAATTGAGAATCAACGGTAAGAAGAATTTTCCTTACCAAATTATAGTTTAATTTACAAAAGTCTTTTCCAAGAATATCATATATTGTGCGATCCCATGATTTTATGATTAAATCTCTAAATGCCTCTAATGTTATTTTTGAAGGGCATTTAATGTCTTCCAGAATTGTAATATGAATTAAATCCAAATCTTCTGGTGTAATTTTATCAGTAGTTTTCTTTTCCAATTTCAATTTCTTCAGAATCTGTCCATATTGTGGCTTGGAAATTTCAGGGAACTTTTCAACGAGCATATCTACAATGGGCTTTGCTTCAGCCTCAGAAACCAATTGCTTTAAATCTGCTTTAGCAATCCGATTAATACACATTTTTTGCTTATTCAAGACCTTTGCTAAAGTTTGGATTTCCTGCGGTGATAACTCTACAGGTTTTTTGGATAAAAGTCCCTTGAAGCCCCCTAATTCCTGGTTTGCCGTCTCTACTATTTTTTTAGCTTTTTCCCGACTCATCCGCACATATTTCTGTTCTAAGAATGAAATAATGCTTGAATCTTCTGAAATCCGCAGCATTTCTTTAAAATCTCCAATTGAGGAAGAGGCGGGATGCGGCTTAGCATATTTTGGTTCATTTGGGAATTTAGTTACTCGCCTTGGATAAATAATTACTTCACCACTAGGATCAATAAACATTAAGGAGACATGAGAATTCAATAAAGCGGTACGTACGATATATTCATCTGCATATCCACGTTTATATTTGACATTTAAATAATTTAATCGAACATAGGTCCCATGCTGAAATGGAACATCTATTTCAGTGGGTTTAATTGTATAATCTTTCTCATTTTTTGAAGTAGTGAAAAAGCTTGTTAACTCGGCTTTCTCAGCTCCAATATGTCTGCTTATAACGGTTATTGGTCGTCCTGTCGTGTTTTGTGCATCACTGAATGCTGAGCTAGCGCCGAAACCTTGGCTTCCTCGGGTCTGCTTTAATTGCTCTGCTTTACTAGAAGCGAGATATTTCCCGAACTTTTCTAAATCAGTTGGAACAAGTCCGATGCCCGTATCAAAACATTCAAAAGAAAACATGCGGATATCCCGACCGGATTGATCCTCAGATAGCATCTCCGGCTTTTCAATTTCTTGGATCCTTATAACAAGAAGCGGTTCTGTATTGATAATGTCCTTAAGCGGCGCTAAAAGGTCCTGCATGAGATCTATAACATTTTCTTGAGTTATTTCTATATCCTTTAATAATTCTTTAGGCTTTGGATATTCAAAATAAAAATCTTCTTTCAATTGGTAAGTTTTCGGGTCTTTCCAATAATTTATCTCAATGGCATCTAGAGAATTATCCATAAACTCCGCCATATATTGCGTATGCTTGTATAATCCCATGTCAAACCCAACCAATTGGGTTCGTTTTCGCATGAACTCGGCAATGGTCCCCTGCTTAATTACACCTTTTTGATCAGGTACTGGTTGCTCAGATTCCAGATCGCCTTCATTGGTAATTTCTGTAATATCCTCTAGTTCCTGTTGTTTAGGAGCCTTCTTTCTCTTGAGTTCGCTCACTTCTTCTCGCTTAGGAGCCCTCTTTCTCTTGGGTTCGCCGATTTCTTCTCGCTTAGGAGCCCTCTTTCTCTTGAGTTCACTTCCCTCTTCTTGCTTAGGAGCTCTCTTTCTCTTGAGTTCGCCAATTTCTTCTCGTTTAGGAGCCCTCTTTCTCTTGAGTCCACTTCCCTCTTCTTGCTTAGGAGCTCTCTTTCTCTTGGGTTCGCCAATTTCTTCTCGCTTAGGAGCCCTCTTTCTCTTGAGTTCACTTCCCTCTTCTTGCTTAGGAGCTCTCTTTCTCTTGGGTTCGCCAACTTCTTCTCGCTTAGGAGCCCTCTTTCTCTCGAGTTCACTTCCCTCTTCTTGCTTAGGAGCTCTCTTTCTCTTGGGTTCAGCTGCTTCCTTTTTTTTCCTTTCTCTAGACAAAATTTAACACCCACTTAACTTACTCTATTATCACTGGTTTACCCAACAATTTTACGGCACTATTATCCTAAAGAAAATGAATAATATTTCTCAAATAAATACTCAAACCACATTTATTCGTACTCAGATTTATATCATTGTGAAAGATTAAAAATCTCACTTTTTCTATAATAATATCTTTAATAAACCTATTCACACCAAATGTAATTAATAAAGGCGACAAAATAGTGTTAGCTTTTTTCTACATGAATTTTTTCTAAAGCAATATCAAGAATTTGTTTGGCTATTTTGGTTTTAAAATCCAAATTGAGCATCATGACATTCCTATCTGAATCTATGACATAGATCAGATTTTTATCCGATTCAAACCCCTGCTCCTCTGGAGAAACATCATTCGCACATATAAGATTAGATTGTGTTTCTAGTAAGCGTTGGTAAGCGCGTTCTATCAAATTTTCTTCGCTTATATTATACTCTGCCTTAAATGGAATTAAAAAGATATTTGGATCGGCAGCTCTCGCAGTTTCAATACATTTTTGCGTTGGCTTTAGTTTTAGAACTAAGTCAGGTTGTTTTGAACTAATTTTGTAATCAACATATTCTGTGGGCGTGAAATCACAAATTGCAGCGGCGCAAATGAATATATCATACTTTTCAGTTTTTAATAGTTGCTCAATTTTCTCATTTAAATCTGCAGTACTAACAATTTCATATTTTGGCATATTTTCCGGTATGCTTGCTGTTGTTCCCCTGCCATAAATAAGGGTAACATCTGCACCCCGTTTTTTAGCTTCAACTGCGAGTGCGACTCCCATTTTTCCTGAAGATCGATTCGAGATAAACCGAATCGGGTCAATAAGTTCCCTTGTCGGGCCAGTAGCAACGAGAACTCTCATTCCTTCCATATCATATTGTGAAGAACCGGCTTCTAACAGTATTTCGGTAATTTCTTGGACAATCTCATCCACATGAGCTATTTTTGCTTTTTTTTCTTCAAACCGGGGTCCAACAAAGTGGACATCGTATGATTTCAAAGTATCTATATTTTTCTTTACAATAGGATGCTCATACATTGTTTCATGCATTGCAGGGACAATAATAATAGGAATTCGTCCAAATCCTGTTGTTACGACGGTTGTGACTGGTGTGTCATCAATTCCACAAGCTATTTTTGAAATTGTATTGGCAGTTGCTGGGCAAATAAGGATTAGATCCGCATGGTCTATTTCATTCCCTGCAAGACTGACATGCTCAATTGCACCTGTTAGCTCAGTTACAACTGCATTCCCAGTCGCCCAGTGGATTAGATTTGGATTAATAATTTTTGTTGCAGCGGGTGTCATGACTCCATAAACTTCGGCACCAAGACGCATCAATTGTCGTGCGATAATAGGTGTTTCCACTGCAGCTACGCTTCCACAAATGCACAATACGATTTTCTTTCCAATTAATATATTATTTTCTGAGCCAACAATTGCTTTTGAAGGATGTTTTCCGAACATTTTTATTTCCCATTTTTTCAATAAATTAATCTAAATCCTATAACATCAAATCATGCCGCTTAATTAATTTGTTTCTTCTTCAACTCGTTAGGATTTATTTTTTTAAGATTTGAAATAAAATTCCTGTTTTTCAAATTAAACAAATTTATTGAACAATTCATGTAATCGATTCATAGAATATTAAAACTTGGAATAATAAACTGAAAATTATGCAATCAAAATTTTATCTTTTCGGATTGTTTCACATTTAACTAATAGAAATATTCTCGAGTTCGAATTTCCAATTATACGAAAGCCTCTTAAAATTGAAGGTTATTTGCTCTTATCTAGAATTTTCATTTCAACAATTTTCGTAAAAATGAGATCGATAAAATGCGGATTGGCATCTTTTCAGAGGTTCCAACATTCAATCGCTTTCTCCCCAATGGTGTAAGTGCTTTTATAGAAGCCGTAACGAAAGAATTAACCCTAAAATTAGGGCATGAAGTACATATTTTTGAACAACTTCAATATTTTGGGCAAAAAAGAGAAACGAAAATTGCTGATAATTTAATTATTCATCGTGTATTTTCACTACCACTCTCTAATTATCAGGATTTAAGAATTCCAATCGCTTTAAAATCTGTTTTTCTAGGTCTGAATTTGAAATTTGATGTAATCCACGCCCAAGGACCACTGAATGGAATATTAGCTACTATTTTAGGTAGAACGCAAAATTGTGCCAAATTAATTACATATCATACTCCCGGAGAACAATACATTAACTATATTCCGAAATTTCTGATACCTTTTGGGACCTCTTATTTTGTTCAATGGGCTGAAAAACTAATTTATAATTCATTTGATTTAATTCTAACCCCTGCAGAACAATGGCGCCAAAATCTAATTTCCCGAGGATATAAAGAACATCGGATTTTCGTTTTACCAAATTGCGTGGATATGAATGAAAATCAATTACAAATCAACGAACAACGTATCCAAGCTTTAAAAGCACAATATAAACTAAATGGGAAGAAAATAGTATTATATGTGGGAAGAGTGAGTCCCGAAAAGTGTATTTCAGATATTATCAAGTTAGTTCCTAAAATTATAAAAGAAGAACCTAACACCCATTTCCTTATGGTCGGAAAAGGCCCCTATTTATCTAAATATAAACAATTTGCCCATAAGATTGCACCAGGAAATATTACTTTCACAGGTTTTGTTTCCGATGAAGATCTCTCCAACTTCATGCAAATGAGCGATCTTGGCATTTTGTTTGCAAATAATGCCCAAGTATTTGATATTACACTCTTAAATTACTGGTCAAACCATCTTCCTGCTTGTGTACGCAAAGCTGGTGGTATGAGCGATGTTATTACTCATAATAAAGATGGGCTATTATTTCAGTCTAATTCTGAGGCATATTCCTACATTCTCTCCCTTCTTCAAGACGAAAAATTGTCGAAAAGGTTGGGTTCAGCCGGTTTTGAAACCGTAAAGAAGAAATATTCCGTTGAAGTAGTTACTAAACAGTTGCTGGGCTATTATTCCCTCGCCGCTCGAAAATATCATAAAAATGATGAAAGCATTCTTTCTTTCATTTTCCGCTATATGCAATTCTGGAAGAAAAAATCCTATTAATTCAAAATAATCATTATTTTCATTCTAATAATCATTATTTTTCTTTAGAAATTCAATAGATAATGCAAAAGAATAAATTTATTTAGCTATTTAGAAGAAATAAAGTGTATAATTAATTTTTAATCGGATTGTGATAATTAGAAGGTTGTTTGCCTCAAATTAGGTGATGATTTTCATTCAGAATAAGTTAAAACCTGATTTAGAAGCAAAAGAATGGACGAAATATCATACTTTCTTAACTTTATTCCTATCTATTGTCAATTTCTATAGTCTTTTTAGTATAGTTTTTTCTGGGCTTATTTTAAACAATCTAGCTACATCTTTTACAATTACAAAAAAGGATCTACTTATTGTATTCACAATAACTGGCTTTAGCGGATTATTCACCATAATACCTCGTTATCTAACCGATCGCTTTGGGCGAAAACCGTTAATTTTACTCAGTAATGTGTTTTTACTTGGAAGCATTATAGGATCTTCCTTTATACCGTTTATTGGTGACACACCGAATATTATAATATACATCTGTATTTCATTCATCGGTGGTGTATTCGGAATCAATATTTCTTCAATATTCATCGCTGAAGAAGTTCCTGCCCGATATAGAGGAAAAACTATTGGGCTATATACGGGAATTGGAATGAGTTCTTCAATATTAGCATCCTATCTTTTTACTTTTTGTGGACAATCAAGGGATATGTGGCGTTATATATATGCTATAGTTTCTCTTTCTGGTTTAATTATTATCATAAGTTTATGGTTTAAAGTTAGAGAAACTAATAGATTTATCTATTGTAGAACATCAGGCTACACGAATCAATCAATCTTCCAAATTTTCCAAAGAAAATACCTCAAAATATTCGCCCTTAGTGGGCTAGCGCTCTTTCTTACCGATTGGATTTATTTAACTATTAAAAGATATTTCGTAATTTTTCTTGTGAATGAACGGGACAGTTTGGGGTTTACAACAGAAATGATTGGGACTTGGTTAATTTTTATTTATATGGGCTCTATTATTGGCTATTATCTTTCGGGAATTTTGGCAGATCATCTTGGACGAAAGAAATCGATATATTTGAATGTCGGTATATATTTTATAGGCAGTTTAATTTTTCTATATTTCTGTGATATTTCCCTTATTTTTATTGGATTATTTATTCTCAATTTAACTTTTGCTATTTATCGCTTAATTGCTGAAATATTGGCGGTGGAATTTTGGCCAACGGAATTACGTGGTATTGGAAGTGGCTGGATTTTCATTATAGCGGCAACCTCCGGAATCATCGGGAATTTTGTAATGTTTTTCCTCATTAATAGTTTAGGTAGCTGGGGCAATATGTTTCTAGTAGTAGGAACAATCTGTTTGATTGCATTGGTTATTGTAACATATTTAATTCCTGAAACTAAGCAGCGCGTCATAGAAGAGATTTTTTTTACCGAAATCGAGAAACCAACTCTATAATGATTAAATATAGGATTCAGTACCTTTCTTTGGTTTTTCTTCTTTCTCTTCATTTACAAATAATGGAATGCCAGCTGAAGAATCAATTGTGACGAAGCCGAATTCATCTACCGAATAAGTTGGTTTTCCGGCAATATATTCTGGAGTGGATGATTTTATTTCGACAGTAGTTCCTTTTTCTGTTTCTATAGAAACAGTTTTCATTTTATCAGAAAGAAGTTTAATAGCATGCAACGATTTGACCCCCTTTTCAGCCTCTAACATACTTTTTCGGAGAACTATTCCAACATATGGAATGGTTCCAATATCATTTCTTATTTGCTTCACAAATCGGCGCAAAATTCTGCGATCTTTCCGCCCCATTACTATTATAGCTCCATTGACCCCAAGAAAACTAAAACTGACCAAAACTTTTGAAGAAGCATCATCCTTAGGAAACCAAATATCAAGTGAAACGCCATCAATGGACCGAAAGTGCCCGCTAACTCCATCTACATGCCAAGTTTTTTGGGAAATCAATGATAAAAATTCAGCTTTTAGATCGTCTGATGTCCCAATTACTACAATTTTAAACCTGTATTCTTCCATCCAAAAATGATTTTTCTTTTGGGCTATTTATACTATTTCGGAAAATTCAATGGGCTTGATTTGGTCTTTATTCACTAAAATCATAGGGGGAAATGGAAAACTGAATCGAGTGGACCAGCTGAGCGTATAAGCCCCTGCATTAAAAATAACAAGGTAATCTCCCGTTTTTACTGATTTAACAAATGGATGTACCAAATTCGATTGGTATGATTTGGTCTTTATTTACTAAAATCATAGGGGGAAATGGAAAACTGAATCGAGTGGACCAGCTGAGCGTATAAGCCCCCGCATTTAAAATAACAAGATAATCACCCTTCTTTACCGATTTTATGAATGGATATCGCTTGCTAAAAACGTCAATATCTGTCGGGAGGCAGCCTGCAATTGAAATCGGAGTATCATGTGGCTCAGACATATGATCTATTATCTCAAATCGGAATTTACTATTTGAAAATTTTGGGCAATGGTGAGTTCCGGTGTTGAGCATAATCCAGCGCTCCCCCTCAACTTCAAAGAGGTTAATCACTTGTGTGAGGAGCAGACCTGCATCTCCTACCAAATAACGACCCGGTTCAAAGATACTAGTGATTTTTCCCCACCCTCTTTCTTCTAAGGCTTCAAATAGGAGAAGAAATAAATTGTCAAGTTCCTTTTCTGAAATTTTACTTGCTTCGGGAAATCCGCCACCGAAATCTAATTGTGAAATCGAAATTCCCGTTTGCTCAAATCGATTTGCGGTATTAATTAAAAATTCGACTCCTTCTCTAAAAATTTGATTATCTAATTGAGTCCCAATATGTAATTGCAAGGTAGTTAGTGAAAGATTTTCCCATTTTCCTAATAAATTTATTAGTTCTGAAATAGTTTCATTTGTAACACTGAACCCCAATTGCTTATTTGGGCGAGGACTTCGGAGGCGAATACCAACATTTTGGATTTCATCCGATTTCATTATTTTTCCGATTTCCTGTATTTCATCTGGGTGGGAAAGAAGAATAAGCCCAATTCCATCAGAAATGACTTTTTGAAGTAAAGAAGTTGGTTTATAGGGTGCACTCAGAATAATAGATTTGGGATTGACTTGATTTTGAATTGCAACATTGTATTCATATTCAGTAGCGATTTCAGCTCCTATGCCCTCTTCATTTATAATTCCGCAAATGGGTGCTAAATAATTGGCCTTATAAGAATAATAAATCTGCGCGTTTAGGTAATTTTTTAGGAGTTTGTAAATGGTCTGACAATTCTCCCGAATTCTTTGCTCAAGGAAAACATATAGAGGCGTTCCATATTCTTGAATTAACGATGCTGCAGGCGTTCCATCAATAATAAGCTTTCCTTTAACAATTGCTAATTGTTTATTATTGAAATAAGAATATTGCGTTCTCGGAACTTCTCCGTACTTTGGCTTAATGCTAAATCAACTCCTGATAGATCTCTTCAACCTTCGTGGCAACGCTCTCCCAGGTATAATTTTGGATTTTCTGGTAGCCATTTTCACCCAATCTATGAGATACTTCCTCATTTTCTAACAAATAACAAATTGCTTTCGCTAATTTTTGGGGCGAATGAAATGGTACTAGTAATCCATCTTCCCCCTTTCTTATAATTTCTGGGGTGGCTCCACTATTAGCTCCGATCACCGGTTTTTTATTTATCCACGCCTCCAAAAATGCAATCCCGAAAGCATCAGTACGCGATGGCATCACATAAAGGTCTTGTGCAGCAAAAGCATTGAGTTTTAACTTTGAATAATAAGGCACCACGCCTAAATTTATCAAATTTTTACGAAAATCTCCTAATTTCTTTTTAGCCCTATTAAATGTTGTTGAGGCGGGCCCTATAAGAATGAATCTACAATCCGGGTATTTTTTTATCACATATTTCATGGAAAGAAGCACTGAAATTGCCCCTTTTTCAAAATTTTTGTAGCCACAAAATAAAATCAATTTCTGGTTCTCTTCTAAGTTAAATTGTTTCCGAAACCTTTCTCCTTTTCCTTTTAGGAGTTTCTCAGGACTTATTCCCATATGAATACGACGAATCTTCTCCCTTTTAATCCCCTTCTCGATGAAATACCGTGACTCCATTCTTGTGCAAGTTAGAATCCTGTCAAATTTGTTTAGAAAACTAATGTAGGTCGGATTATTATACCTCGGATTGCCAAAGTGGTAGAAGGGAGTACAAATTACAGGCACCCTCTTCACTTTTCCAACCAAAAGTGCGAGCAAATTTGTTGCAAATGGCATAACCACGGAATGAATAATATCCGGCTGATCCCGCATAAGCTGTAGCCCGAGCTCAGGTGTGAAGGGACCATTGGTTAATATATTTAAATAATTAAATAAATGCCATAGATTTAATTGTTTTAACACCTTTTTATAGGATGGATAGATATTATTTATAAAAAGACTAATCCCGGGAATATACTTAATGGGATATCTGAAAACATCGACCTTATTTAAGTTAGAATGTTTTTCTTCAATTCTTTTACCCTTTATATTTCCAAAAACGTTAAAATCCAGTGCATTGGAGCAAAATACTTTAACTTTGTGGTTACGTTGCTGCAATATCTCTGAGAGTTCCTCAATATAAAGCTCGCCTCCAGAAATAGCGGGAAAATAACGTGGGCTTACATGGGCAAGGCGCATGTGGACTCCTATTTAGAATTTTTTAAAATAATTAAGCATCTTCGTAGATTTGTTGCCATTGGATATTATCATGCACCAACTGTTTAATAAGGTTAATTTTATCCGTTTGATTAGGGGAAATTCCCGCAGTTACCGTCCAGCTAATATTATACGCAGTGGCAGTTTCATGCGTGACAAGGAGAACCGGTACTTTTTTATCTTCTGCACGGACAAGGATTTTAACATCAGGGTAAAGATTGCCACTTAGAATAAGTAAATTCACGTCCGTTTCTAAGGCATGATAAATCAAATCCGATTGATCTCCACCGGTAACCAACGCATAGTTTCTATACCGTTTTAACACCTTCAAGGCGGATTCGGTCCTCATGGCACCGATATGAACCGATTCAATGAGATTTCCCAAATATTGTTCTCCTACAAGGAGTTGTCCGCCTAATGCACGTTGAAACTCTTCAACTGTCGGCGAATTCAATTCTGTATTTTCAGGTATATACCCATAGAATTTCACTTGAAATCGTTCCATGAGCGGACGAAGTTCGCCATCTATTTTGCTCATCATCTGTTTTCCGATATTATTAAAAACGCATCCCAATAGTTGGGCCTCCATTCCTTCGATTAAAGTCTTTTGAAGCATGACATCATCGATAATCCCTCTTGATACCAGAAAAATTTTAGAATCGAGTGCTTTAGAGAGGTTAATAGCATCAAGTTTAAAAGTAAATAAAGATTGAATTCGATGTCGCCCTTCTATTATGACAAAATCATAGTTATCCTTTATTTTACTGTAAGCCTCAACGATTCGATCACGAAAATAGTTGGTATCTTCTAAATATTTTTTCCCAAAGGAGTAGGTCCCTATTCGCATATCAATCGGGGGCGAGATCTCATCGATGGATTCTCTTAAGCCTAAAACACTTCGAATGAGTGCAACATCCCGATCGAGAAATCGTCCAGGTCGAATCTCTTCGCCTACGCCTATTGGCTTAAAAAAACCAACATTTATTCCTTCCTCTTTTAAACAGAGGGCTAATCCGAGTGCAAATGCTGTTTTTCCAGAGAATGGAGAAAATGAAACTATATAGATACTTTTCATTTTAGAGTTCCTCTTTTTTTATTGTTATTTTCATATCTAAAATACTTACTCCCTCATTTTCCTTAAAAACCCAAAGGGGATTTATATCCAATTCACTTATGAGGGGATAATCCGTTAATAATTGACTAATCCGAAGGATCGTATCAATTAAAGCCTGAATATCACTAGGAGGTTCACCACGAACCCCCTTTAATAACTTAAAGGCTTTTGTTTCTGCTAACATCTCTTGAGCTTCTAACCGGCTAACGGGATTTAATCGAAACGCCACATCTTCAAGGAAATTGACATAAATCCCGCCTAGCCCACACATAATCAAATGCCCGAATTGTGGGTCCCTATTAGCTCCCACAATAATTTCTTTCCCTTTTTTCTGCATTTGCTTCTGAACTGTGATGCCATAGATTTTGGCATCGGGCATTCGCTTGGAAATTCGCCGAAGAATCGTATTGAAGGATCCTCTAACTTCTTCGGGAGTTGTTATATTGAGAATAATACCCCCTAAATCTGATTTATGTAAGATGTCTGGGCTAGAAATTTTCAATGCTACCGGATAGCCCATTGCATCAGCAAATTCTATTGCCTCTTCGGGAGTTTTTGCTAATTGAGTTTCCGGTGATGATAATCCATAACATTTGGCTACATGCATTGTTTCATACTCAAGGAGAACCAATCTTTTATCATTCAATACTTCCGTAAATATTTTCCTGACTGATTCTCTATCCACTTCAAAATGCTCATAGGTTTCGTCTTTCTTTTGCTTGACATTTGAATAATTATAAATGCCCGTCATGGCCCTTACAGCGGCATGGGGAAAAGAAAAACAGGGAATATTATTTTCCCTCAGTCGTTCCATAGATTCTTTATTTGAAACTCCCCCTAAATAGCAAACTATGAGCGGTTTCATGAGATTTTGTGAATAACCGATGATGACATCCGTCGTTTCTTTATATTCTGTCATAGCTTGGGGAGACATTAAAACGATAAGACCGGAAATTGAGTCATCAGACATGCAGGTATCCAATACAAATTTATAGCGATCTGCCCCTGCATCTCCAAGCACATCAATTGGATTATGAACGGATGCTGCCACAGGCAAATTTTCTCGTAAGATTTGGGCTTTTTCGGGCAACAAGGAGCTTAATCGTAATCCCATCTCAGAGGCATAATCCGTGGCAAGGATTCCTGCCCCTCCTGCGTTTGTAATTATTGCAATAGAATTATTTGCCATAGCAGGCTGCGAGGAAAGCGCCATCCCATAATTAAATAAGTCCTCCAAACTATCTGCCCTTACAATTCCTCCCTTTTTGAATGCCGTAAAGTAAGCGGTTTTAGATCCTGCAAGAGCACCCGTATGGGACGAAGCAGCCCTAGCGCCAGCATCAGAAATGCCCGCTTTTATTGCTACAATTGGTTTGGTTCTGATTACCTCTTTTGCTACCCTTAAAAAATTATTTCCATCATCAATACCTTCAATATACATCAGAACCACTTTTGTGTTGGGATCGTTCGCTAAAGATTCGAGGAAATCGGTTTCATTCAAATCCATTTTATTTCCAAGCGAAATAATTTTTGAGAACCCAATATGTTCCGGAATGCTCCAATCCACAATGCTTGTTATAACTGATCCTGATTGAGAAATAAGTGCTATATTCCCGGGATTGGGAAAAAGTGTGGTAAAGGACGCGTTCAATTTATTTTGCGTATCAATGTAACCCACACAATTCGGTCCTAACACATTAATTCCGTTGTCCTTGCAGAGCACAAATAATTCCCTTTCTAAACGGGCTCCCTCAAGACCAATTTCCTTAAAGCCCGCACTGATGATAATGATATTTTTAATTCCCTTTTCCACACAATCTTTCGCTGTCTGAATACAAACTTCCGCGGGCACTACAAATATCGCGAGATCAACTTTCTGCTCTATATCCAGAATACTTGGATATACTTTCAACCCCAAAATTTCCTTTTCCTTCAAATTCACGGGAAGTATTTCGCCTTCAAATCCAAAATCAATGATATTCTTTAAAACAGCATAACCAACTTTCTTGGTGTTATTCGATGCCCCAATGACTGCCACGGAATTTGGCTTTAAAAAATTCTCTAACTGGCGTGCCATTTTATCCCTTTAGAAAAGGGTTTCTTATTTCTTTTAAATATGATCGCAATTTTTAGTGAAATCTAAATTCACTATATTAATCGGAATTATTTTTCTTCGTATTTTCAAATTTGGAACGGTAATGGTAATATTCATAGAGCTTCTTCATAGCTTGAGTAGCCTGCTCTGGCATAGAATAAATAACTAATTCTTGTTCTAATATTTTTTCATTTTGCATCAAGGAAACAATAACAATGGGCTTTTGGTAGCGATCCATTAATTTTTTCATGCGTTTTAAGAATTGCAGGTCCATATTATCGAATTCTTCCTTGAACATTTTAATTTCTTGGGCACTGAATTCCGAGTCAGGGACCTTTAATAATATATTATATTTTGCAGGGTCAAAAGCGCCGCCAATTATTATGCCAAGCACAATAATGCCATCCATCCCCGATTCATAGAGGCATTCAAGAGTTTTCAAATGAGATCTTCGGTTTAAACTTCCCACTAAATCAATAGGGTTGTTTTTGCTCCAGAAAGCCGGGAGATACGCATTGATTTTTCGCACACTTTCTTCAGGAAGCGCTGGAACTTTCAAACCTGCATTTACTAATTTATCTGCCGTAATCACACCCCAACCACCTCCCCAGCTGATAATTCCAATTTTATCTCCCTTGAGAGGTGGGAGACGGCTGAAGGCTTTGGCATAATCAATCAATTCAATGGTATTTTCCGCTTCAATAACCCCGCACTGCTTGAAGATAGCGTGATAAAGTTCATAAGATCCCGCTAAGGCACCGGTGTGAGATTGCGACGCTCGGGCGCCTACATCACTTTTGCCCGCCTTGAAAACAATAATCGGTTTTTTCTGGGAAATTCGGCTCGTAATTTGGATGAATTTCTTATGTTTTTTTATACTTTCAATATAACAAAGAATTACTTGAGTTTCGGGATCCTCTCCAAAATATTCAATATAATCCTCGAGTTGTAATACAATCTCATTACCTGAACTTACAAATTTAGAGAATCCAATATGTTCTTTTTCGCCCAAACTCATTAATTGGGTCCCTATATTTCCAGATTGCGAAACAAAGGCGATTGTTCCCTTTCGAAGAGTTATAGTTGGCATAAGCGCATAAAGATTAGTGTATGGGTTGCAAACTCCCATTGTATTTGGTCCCACCACATTCATATAGGGATATTTTTTCGCAATTTCCCTGATTTCTTCTTCAAGCCGTTTGCCTTCCACCCCCGATTCACTAAATCCCCCTGCTATAGCCACAACCGTTTTTGCATCGGCTTTACCACATTCCTCAATAAAATCAGGGGTATTATTCGCAGGCAAACAGATAAATACCATATCCGGTGGTTCGGGGAGATCCTGAAGCGAAGGATAGGCCTGCAATCCCAAAATACGCGGTTGTGTCAAATTAATTGGATAAAGTTGACCTTGATAACCACCTGAAATGATATTTGCTAGTATAATTGTTCCCCATTTCATAATATTTTTTGAGGCTCCAATTATCGTGATATTTTCCGGATGAAAAATAGAATCCATTGCCTGTAATTTCTTTAATAGCAACATAGGACTTCTTGAATTCCTAAATCAATAAAATAAACTCTCATAAAAATGGAAAAAAAGGTTTCGACAATGACGAGTAATTGATTGTTTTTAAAAAAGATAGAAATTAAATTACAAGAATAACAATAAAAAAAGGAAGGATTTAATTTTAATTTTCAGGTGATCTTTGCATATTTTTTATTTTTTACAAGAAATATCTTTAACCAAGCCTCTCGAGGAATTCCAGGGGTATATTGGAGAATCTCTTTAATAGCTTGTGCTTTTTCTCGTTCTGGTAACCGTGGCAATTCCTCATCGAGAATTGTACGAATTGATTCCTCTTCACTTGTGATTAATTGAGGATGGGAAGTTTTTTTAATTAGGCCAGTGAAGCGTCCTGATTGGGACGCTTCCTCTGATTCTCTCTCAAATTTTGGAGTTTGCTGATTAATCAAATCAAGGGTAGATGCCTCTGCAATTGGCGGCATGAATGACTCACGATTACGAGGCGCTGCTTCGGAGGAAATTTGAACTGATGGGGAGATGAAGGGGGGCATATTTTTGGTTATTTTTATCAATTTTTTCTTTTGATACCCCCGCAGGGTCAGATCGACTTTTACTGAGGAGAAGCCGGTTTTCTGGCAAATCGCCTCAATGGTATGATTTCCATCACAAAGTTGTAGGATTTTCATGTCTTCAAGAGGGAATTTATCCTTCCTCATGAGTCTTTTGGTTAGTACAGGAATTCTGACCGTGTAAAAATCCTCTGTAAATGGTACTATAGGTATTTGATCTGCCTTTAGGGGTGCTGGTAGAATTTGCGATTGTCCTCCTCGAGCTTCAGGTAAAGACTCTTGATATTCCGCGGAATATTCCTGATTCTCAAACTGTTGTTCCTGAAATTCAGGAGTCAGGCTGAAATACCTCGAATTCCCGACGAGTTCATCGATTCTATGTGACCAATTAAACATTACCTTCGTGAAGGATAGAAGTTGACCAGCGGGTCCTTGAGGGGCATATAGCACAATTAATGCCTTTTGGGAAACTTTAAAGAATGCAAGACTAATTCCCCCAAAAGGTAGGCTATACCCACCCACATTTAATAAATGAAAATTATCATAAATGTAGGAACGCATAAGATATGCGTATTGCGAAAAGATTGAAGTGCTTTCAATGAATTGAGGGTCTCCTTTTGAATCAAAAATTGCTAAGTATATCCTGGTTACCATCATTTCTCGAAGAGTACTGAGTATCTCCTTCGCTAAAGCAATGAATTGGGCTTCCTTTCTATCCGATTCATCAATAACAGGAGCAATACTCATTCGTTTCACTCCATTATTTTACTTTTCATAAAATTTCAGTCGTTGGTACCTTTAATAACTACACAATTTTGGGTTGCTCCTTTATTGTGAAAATTCTACAAATTGATCTATATAATTTTCATTAATATGATTAAAACTAGATTCGTATGAATTATCACTCATTTTCAATTATTGGATGTCATTAAATAATTATTAGAAAAGGGATAAATTCAAAATTCACCATTAATCTATAATCTTTAAGGGATACAAGATATTAAGAGATTAAAAAGAGAAATAGAAAAAAAAGAATAGGGTTAATAGAATTCTTTGGCTTCCTTCTCGAGGTTTAATTCAATCATGCGTTCTTTAGTAGGGATTCCATCCTCAGTTAATTTATTATAGTCGTAGAACTCCTTTTTGATAGTTTCTAAATCAGGAACAACTCCTGCAGTACTTCCAGTTTGTAAAGGTGTCATTATTGCTTTTGGTAATGTCTCATCTGATGGACGCACGCCACATTTATAGTTATACAATCGCTTTAGCATATTGATTCGATTCGCTCTGATGTGGATTGCGTCATCTATCGTTACATCCATGTCAGTCACTGCCTTCACCACCCGTATTAAATCACGAGAACCATATCCTAATCCAGCGAAATAACAGACGATAAGTGAGTTGAAAAGCACAAAGACATCTTGAAAAGTGCCTACAATTAATCCTTTTCCCTCAATATCGAAGCGACCTGTTTTGTAGGGAATTCCTAATACTGGAAAAATGAATCCCATATCGGAAGCAACAGAAAAACCTGAGCAATGATCACCACCACGGGCTGTGGTCGCATATTGCACACCCATAGACACAAAAGCACGTGGATCATGTGCTGGCAATTCTAGTCCTTTACTCTGAACTGCATAATCGATGGCTCCTTTACCAATTTTTTCAGCCGCTGCTTTCGTACCTAATGCTAAAATGGCACCGATCCCTTCCTGCTTTGCAATCATTTCAGTTAACCTTACGATAGCCTCAGCATCGCCCCATTTTAATTCAAATCCT
>Ga0315310_10000220_pt1 | contig 37505 bp, 44 predicted proteins | sample TDP5_MG_FD_203630 | JGI IMG/M metagenome (GOLD analysis project Ga0315310, IMG submission 203630) | Freshwater sediment microbial communities from Lake Towuti, South Sulawesi, Indonesia - TDP5 | ecosystem: Environmental > Aquatic > Freshwater > Lake > Sediment | place: Indonesia: South Sulawesi...
CATTTACTTTTACTTCGAGCAACTTCTACAAATATAAGAACATCATATTTACTGGTGCTGCTGCAGACGTGTTTATTGGTAACGCTGTAGAATGTATAAATTGCTCATTCTACAATACCTCCACTACTACTAGTCGGTATGCCTTTAGAGGAACAGCTGCAGGACCTCTTCTGGTACACTGTGAAATTGTTAGCACTAACGGCTTTGCTGTTTCATTTCATACCGAGGGCAATAGTAGGTGTATATGCTGCTACATACATGACTCAGTAGTAGGTATGAGGTATGGCACTGCTATAGGCTGTGTCATTGACTCTTGCAGCACTGCAGGTATCCAATTAGGAACAGGCATCGCAGTACAAGTGTCAATATATGGTAACACCATATATAATTGCGGTAATGGCATTGATGGAGGTACTTCCATTTTAGTTAACTTGCTTAACAACATTATTACTAATTGCACAGTTGGAGCAACTTGGACAAGTAGTGCGCCCTGGGTCTATGCAAACTACAATTGCTGGAACAATACTACTGATGTAGTGAATATAGTAAAAGGGCCAAATGATATTACGGCAGATCCTAAGCTAAATGACCCAGCAAACGGTGTCTTTGCACTTGATGGCGGAAGCCCCTGTTTCGATACTGGCTTACAGATAGGAGCTGCTGTAGGATTGTAGATATGCTAGTAGTAGTAGGCAATAGAATAACAACTCCAACCCCAGCATCTGTCTGGTACTACAGTGACTCCGGCCAGCTTGTATGGACTTATAATACAGGGGGCAATACTTACAAATGTGCCATAGATAATGATGGTAACGTATACGTTGCTGGGGTAGCAGCTGACAATGGCGATGGAAACGGGGTTCGTAATTGTTGGAAGTTGAGTAGTAATGGTTCATATATAGTTGGCCTGAAGATAGGTGATGCGGCCGAGGCATATGATATTGTAGTAGATGCTGCATTTGTATATGCAGCAGTTTCAACTGGGGCATATCGTCTTGATCACAACTTAGGAAACCAAACACTCATTAAGAGTTCTGGAGCAAATACTACTGAGTCTATTCAAGTAGATGTAGATGGCAATATCTACTTTGGTATAGGTGGATTTAGTTATGACTTATATAAATACAATGCTCTACTACAGGTTCAATGGGCAAAAGGAGCCGCTGGAAATAACAAACCTTTAGGTATAGAGATATTGTCTAACAAAGATGTCATTGTAGTAGCAAGCACTACCTACTCTATCCGTTACTACAAAGCAGACGGATCAAGCCCGGATATGGGTACGTGGAGCTACACCTTTGCCGGCGCTACACGTTGCGCCATTGATAGTAGTGATAATATATATGTAGTCAGAAGTGCAACTGGATTCTACGAAAGGCTGATATGTTTGAACACGTCAGGTGTTCGTCAGTGGGGTATATATACAGTAAGTGAGAATCTGCAGGACATAGTCATAGGGTGGTCGAATACTCCCTTTGTTTGTGGCGCCGTAGGTTACAAGTACACTGTTTGGTCAGCGGATATTGTTAATAAAACTCTGGTAAGTCTGTGGAAGGTAGATACAATTCTCTACGGGCTCGCTGGCAATGGTGCTAATCCGCCCCTAGCGTTTGTAGGTATAGATTACAAAGTAAATATTGGACCGCACCAGTCTGACCAGTTTGGGCTGGATTATAATGTAAATATTGGCATCGACCAGAGGGACGCTGCAGCTGACTTTTACTTTACACCGACCGGCTTTTTAATAAAGTTTGGAGCCTGGCGGAATGAATCTGCTATGTTCAAGATAACAAGAGATGACCTCTACTATGATGGCTCAAACCCCCCTGTAACTATATCGAAGAGATCTCCAAAAGATACAATCAATAAGGTAATAGTCAAAGGAACAGACATATACAAGGACCACGGGTTCATCATCGGCATTGCCAGCGATAAGGTAGACCAGGACATAACCAATACTGTGAGAAAGCGTGTATATGATCTACTTGGATTAGTGTCTAACGAAGCAGTGGCTAAGGCAGCTTATAGATATTTGGCAGAATCTCTATACAGATATACTAGCTACAAGTTTTCTTTGGCCTATAGGAACATGACCCTGGAGGCGGGAGATGTTGGATTACTAAGTGATGGTTTCAACATCGATAGACAGCTAATTAGGATCCTAAGCATTTCTGAGGAAGCTGACGGGAAAAGGTTAGAGATAGAAGCGATAGAAGAAAAGAGCCATCTATACTTACTGCCTGGCCAAAACTATGTCTCTAATATCCATGATAGATATTTTTACCCGATGCCAGTTGCTCCAAACGTATACTTCACGGAGAGTAAAACCGAGCCAGTAGTACACCTTCATATCTGCCCCCAGGATAGTAATTTCAACGGATTTATAATATACTACTCCCACGACAATGAAACATACACGTATGCCGGTAGGTGTAATTCTAATTCTCTGGATTGCAACATAGATGGAACTACATTATCTACACTACCCGAGGCAACTGCTGTAGTATATAGACCAAGTGAGTCAGTTGACGTACACCAAAATACCACCTTCTTACCCATACAGCCAGCAAACGATTTTCAATTCTTCAATAACTTATCCTTAATAAGAGTTGGTGAGGAAGCTATTGCGTTCAAGAACGTTAGCTCTATAGGCCCTGATTATCGGTTAGGAACACTAATAAGGGGGCTGTTTAATACTTCTCCAGTATCTCATTCAGCAGGCTCGGTCTGGCATACATTAAAAATTGATTTTGATTTTCGATACAACATAGAAGATATTGGTAAAACTATTTACTTCAAGGTCCTCCCATTCTATGGAACAAAGATGATACAGCTTGAGGACGCCACCCCTGTTACCCATCAGATAGGGGGATTTACTAAACCTGCCCCTGCATCATTAACAAGAATTACTGAGTATCCCGGCTTTGAAGTGTATAGTACAGCTGACTTTGACTTGTCCGTCAATTTAGCTGGCAAGGAGCAAGGCTTCAATATTGGGGGATTTGATGTGGCCCTGTGGGGTAGTTATACCAGAGACCCTTCGGTGTCCTCAATGGAGCTAAGAGTAGAAAAGCCCAATGGAGATTTATTATATTTAGAATCAGAGTCGATTGATGGATCTATAGTAGATGAGTTTACTAAGACTGTTACGGCTGCAATGCGGGCTGGTCAAGATCCAGTAGTAGTGTTCCTAACCCCTGGAGCAATAGTATTGGCAGATAGACGGAAAATAAGCGCTGATCAATTATAGGAGCTGACTATGACTATATCATATACCAGTGAAGGCAAGTTTCCCCTTCTAGACACCGGGGCGAGCAACTGGGGTGCAGTAATCAACGGAGTATTAGAGCAGTTAGACAAGGGCATTGAACTGTCCTTTATTGCTGGAGAGAATCTATTACAATATGACACTGTGTATATATTCAGCGCCAATATTGTTAAGAAGGCATACGCTGGTGGAGCAGGCACCAAACCTGCAATAGGATTAGCGCTTAGCGCTGCAGTTAGCAGTGCCCCAGTTAAAGTAAGAGTGTGGGGCTGGGTAGATTATGATGACACTGCCTTTGGCGATCTCGGGGCTTCTGCAGGGAATACTATCTACCTTGCTAATATAGCTGGTAAGCTGACTATTACACCCTATACTGACTACCCACAAGTAGTTGGTATAGCTAAGACAGCAACGGTATCACACATCACGCGTATTTGTCTAAATCCAGTTACCCACGTGCATCAGTTAGTGGACAAAACAAGTAGCCCGACATTTGCTGGTCTTACACTAACTGGCTTCTCTGGTGTGATTAAAGCTACTGCTGGAGTTCTAGCAGGTAATGCGGTACATGGGGATCTTGGGGGTATTACAGCTGACCAGCATCATGCTCAAGTACATGGGTTAGTGTCGGCTAATCATACTGTATCCGGTCTAACTATCGGACATGTTTTACGTGCTACTGCTGCAGACGCCTTTGGTTTTGGGACAGTTACTTCTGCCGTAGTAAGTGATTTTAATGAGGCTGCTCAGGATGCAGTTGGAGGAATTCTAACAGACTCAAGCTCAATAGATTTCACCTATGATGACAATGCTAATACTATTACTGCTGTTGTATTGCCCGGGGGTGTTGACCATAATTCTTTACAAAATTTTGTGGCCAATAAACACATAGACCATAGTGGGGTATCAATTTCTGCAGGAACAGGACTAGCAGGGGGTGGAGATATAACATCATCCAGAACTCTTTCATTATCTCATCTTGGCATTGAATCTCTCGCCGATCCTAATGCTGATAGGATATTATTCTGGGATGATTCCGAGACTGCAAGTAAATGGCTTCTCTGTGGTGATTCGGTATCTATCTCTGGAACTACATTAGATACAGTACAAGATATAAGAGCTTCCGCTTCTCCAACATTTGCTGGATTAACTCTTACTGGATTAACAACGGGCCAAATTTTGATGGGGGTGGCAGGAGTAATAACAGGTTATTCTAACCTATCCTGGAATCAGGGGGAGGAGCGGTTAGTAATTAAATCGACAGCTGCGACATGGGTTCGTACTCTTTCTATCTATAATGCTACAGCAAATAGTTGTCCTTATTTACAAATTGGTTGGAGTGATGCCTCTACTGGCTTAACAGTAGGCTATGTTGTTCCCAATCCCGCTGGAGCAAATTATGGATGGATTAGTCATTCAGGGTTGGACCCAACTTCTCAAGGAATGATAGTTCATAATTCCGGCAGATTTGGCATTTGGACAAACAACCCTGGAGCATTATTACACATCGACCAAAGCTCAGCAACAGGTGCAATTCCAGTTTTAACAGTTGACCAAGCCGACGTAAGTGAGGAATTCATACGATACATAGGTACATCAGCTAATGGAGTGCTTACCCAGTCACTAGTTGAGGCAGCCGATGTTTCAACAGCAACGCTGGTCGGCTATAAGAAAATCTATGTTGTAGATGATGGGGATCAGATTACAGACGGTCCGTACTTTGTACCTTTTTATACTTTAGCATAGGAGGTTACTATGAATGTGTATCAGAAACTGATTCAGATGAATCACGACTACCATATATTGGTTGAAGAAGTACTACAGCTAGAAGTAGGTGAAGTAGAGCAACGTGTAAAAGTAAAAACTGAATTCTCTGCACGTGCTGCGGATGTTATGCAGTCAATGACTCGAGCCAACAATATTTTGAAACCTTATTTTCAGTAGGAGCAACACACATGAGAACTAAGCTGTTAAGTTACGTAATGTTAGCCCTGGGCCTTCTGTGTATGACAATACTGGGCTGCAGAACCTTGATAGATAGTCTAACACCGGTGATAATACCAGAACAAGCCCTCCAATATGTAGGTCGTTCTAATGGTTGGACTTCCTTGAGAGATGCACGTGACATTAGAACTAATATTCTCATCACACATAGAGATAAACAACTAGAGCTAATCCGTAATGTAGAAGACGATAAATATGCCTACGAGGACGCTCTCCAACTAGTAGAGTACAATATCAGGGAGGCAGAGGAGCTGCAGGCACTAGTTATAGGTAGCTCCGAGCAGCCCTTTTCGATACTGGGTATATTAGCTGGGGCCTTTCCCGGACTAGCTATCGGATCACTGTTACTAAAGCGGCCGCAGGACTATACTAAGGACCAAGTAGAAGCTATAGTAGCTAAGAGGTTAGCCGGGGCATACAACCAGGTCAACAGCAAGCCCGTTTAGGATTACAAATAAAGCACGGCGTTGGCCGTAAGAGGCGCCCAATAGAACCTACCTATGGTAACCATGGGTGGGTTCTTTTAAGCTCAAAAAAGGAGCCAGGTAGGCCTCTTGCCTACCCCAGCCACTGGAGAGAAGGAGTGGTAAAAACTACATATGCTATCTATCCTTAGATTGCCCCTTTAATCCACCTCTGATGCCAAGTCGTCTTAGCTGTGCTCGAATCTTACGAGCTTGACATGGATCTTTAGCTGACCTAAGCTGACTAATTAGGTCCTGGGTCTTCCCGGGTGGAAGTGAATAGTTAATACTGCCTCGGTCTGGGGTAGTAATAGGCTCACTTAGATCTTTCTTGATTGGAACCCTAAGTATTGCAGCCATCTGACTGCCTATCTTAATAGCCTCCCTCGAAGAGTCAAAGGCAAAAGCTAAATATGATTTACCCTCCTCGTTTATACGATAGATTCCTGCTTCATCTCCCAGTGTAATTTTGACTAAAAGCTTTTTGCAACCTTTTATCATGTATGCTCTCCTAAATTATAGTCTCTACTTATAAACTTCTAAGGCCGCCTGCGGGAGTCGAACCCGCAGATGCCACTGGCGGCCGGAGCAGCACTAATCTTCGTTAAGCTCTTCACTATCGAGATCCTCATCTACATCGTCGATGTCCTCTAGTCTCGAAGTTTTAGCTGGTTTCTGGGAACTAGGCCTGCCCTGAGAGGTCTTGCCCTTCTTCTTAGGCTGTTCATCATTCTTGGTAGTCTTCTTGGCAAATGTCTTGGGCTGATTCAGCCCCCCTACATGCCCCAGCTCCCGAAGCGCCTTGCGAATCTTTCGCTTCTCGGCTGGATCGGTAGATTTCTTCAGCTGCTTAAGTAGCTTCTCAATTTGCTCTTTCTTTTCTACTTTACTCATTGTACTCTCACTTTCTTGATGGACCTCGGGTTGATTTGCTATAGGACTCTGAGGAGGCCTAGCTCGGAGCCCTAATATTTTATGGTATATTGCTAGCTCTTCAGATCTAGCATACTTGAGCAACCTGTCACTTTCTTGCCATATTTCCAGATACCTACTAGCGTTATCCACATAGCCTGGTATTGACTCTATATAATATATAATAGATCTCGTTGCCGTGTAGATCCTATAGCCCAGGTCCTTAATAACTCGGCGACCCAACCAGAAGTTGTCAACGGCCTGGCCTAACTCCTTCTGGGCCTGGGCTACGGGCTTCTTGAACTCCCTGGGTATGCTAACCTTGCCATAGGAGTGACGTAGTTTACTAAGATGACCCCTCGAAGTTATGATATTTGAATCTACCCTAATCTGAGTAAGCTGATTTACTAACATATCTAGCTGTGCTATTGTGTCGCATATCTCTTTGAGCCTGGGCTCTACATCGTTCATAATACTATGACAGTTGACCGTCACAGTTTCGAGGTCTAGCTCAGAACTCTTGCTCATTCTTCACCCCCTATCCCCACCAATCTTTCTATTAGAGCCTCTTTCCTACAAAGCTCTCGAAGTGCTGCGAGTTGTATGCATAGGTCCTTATTACTATATTTACCTTGAAGTAAAGCCTCACTGATGACGACTATGCCCTCCTTGACCTCCCACAGCTTCATTTTACTAGTTAACTCTGGCACTGCGAACCTTCTCCCCTAGCCCTGTTAGAAAACTCAGCCATCCTTTCATAAGGCTTGAATTCTTGGCAACTCTTACAAGCCTTCTTGTCCTCCGGAAACTTCTTACCTCTCGGGCAGCTAAGTAAGTTGCCATATCCTAAGTTAGACCACTGTGCTTTTTGACATTCTAGATAGTGTTGCATTGTTTGCTCCTTTAACAAAGTGCTATATATGCAAGAATGGTTAGTACTACTAACTCCCACTCGATGCCTATTAGATTACATAGTCTTTTGAATATTTGTTGGTTCTGTGCCATATACCACTACCCCTTTCTGGTTTATTGAAGCTCCCTGACCTCTACTGCTACTACTCGAACGTCTTTGTCCATGATACATACTGATGCTTGAGCCATTGACTCCTCAAGTATCTCTGCGTCCCTCAAAGAATTACTAAAGCAGGGTAACCCTCTACTATAGCCTATGAAGTATTTAGCACCTCTCTTAATTATATAGCGCTTTGAAGCTTTCATTTTAATTACTCCCACTAAACTATCTTGAGTTACGGTGTTGGATCCATCCAAAATATTCAGTTTCAGTTAACTGAATATTAAGTACCATATACTTCTTATTTGCTTGGTTAAAGCAGTAAGAGCAGCGAGAGCAGTCAGAGCAGTCAGAGCAGTCAGAGCACTTAGAGCAGTGAGAGCAGCAAGAGCAGTCAGAGCAGTAAGAGCAGTAAGAGCAGTCAGAGCAGTCATAGCAGCAAGAGCAGTCAGGGCAGTTAGAGCAGTCAGAGCAGCGAGAGCAGTCAGAGCAGTCGGAGCAGTGAGAGCAGCAAGAGCAGTCGGAGCAGTCAGAGCAGCAAGAGCAGTCAGAGCAGTCATAGCAGCAAGAGCAGTCGGAGCAGTCATAGCAGCGAGAGCAGTCAGTATTACTCGACTTAGCCTTAAGAGCCACTGAGAGGTTTACATACTCATCCCTTAGCTCTGTCTCACTCATACTTAAAACTTTTTTTACCTCAGCTTTCATTTTTTGAGTCCTTAACTTAATTTTTAATTTGTCTATTTCTTTTGTCATATCAATTATATTATAACATATATTCAGGACAACTAAAAAGAAAAATTCTTTGGAAACTCAGAAAAATTCTAAGATTACTTAGTGGAAGTAGGGTACTAGTGGAAGGTCTTAATATCCTTGACCTTTTCCTTCTCACTCCAGCGCTGCTTAGCTACCTCTATGCCTACCAGTATCGGCACATAGAACTTCGTGTGGTCCTCCATGAGTTTAACTACCCAGGGTATTACCCGGGGCACTTCGCTACGAGGTATCTCGATTACTAACTCGTCATGGATCTGCATCAGAAGGCGAGCCCGAAACCCACGGCATCTTAGCCAGTTGTCGATATTTACCATAGCTAGTTTGATCTGATCAGCCGACGTACCCTGGCAATAGTAGTTCAGCACTTTGTAGCCTAGCTCTGCTGGAATGTAGTACCGTCTACCATAGGGGTTAGTAACATAGCCCCTCTCCTCTAACTCTCGAGCTAGTCTTTTGATAGTAAGTGGTACTAGAGGATATGTTCTAAAGTACCTTCTCTTCAAGCTACCTGCCTCCTCTACTGTAGTAGGCGAGCCTTTTTTGGTGAGTGTCTCGGATAGGGTAAAATCTCCGGCACCGTAGATGATAGCAAAGTTAACTGTAGCTGCTCGGTCCCTCTCCTCTTTAGTTATAGACTCGGGAGGTTTAGAGTAGATGTCCGAGGCTGTTTGTAGGTGAAGATCGTAGGGTAACCGAGCTAACATCTTGTCGTCTTTGGCGAAATGAATATAGAACCTCATCTCTACTTGTTTATAGTCAAAATGCCAGAAGTAAGTACCTCTTCTAGGCACAAAGCACTCACGGGGTCCTAAGAGGCGTGGCATATTCTGTAAATTGGGATCCGTACTACTAAATCTACCTGTGGCAGCTGTACTCTGGTTGAAGTTGCAGTGTAAGATACCATACTCTCTACCGCTGAATCTCCACCTATCTATTGAATCATTAATAATATGGTCATAGTAAGTGGTAATGAGTTTTGAGTATTCCCTGTGTTTGATAACAAGAGGGGGCAGCCACTGGCTTGAGGGTAAGCGGTGCTTCTTCAGAGTATTACCTACGGCTCTATAGTACTTATCAAAAGGCCAACTCTCGAGGCCCGATTGATGAACAATCTCTGCCAAAGGTGCTGCTACATACCTAACCAAAGAGAATTCATCAAAAGACCATCGACCCCCGCCTTTCTTAGTTCTTGACTTTTTATCTTTCTTTGGTTTTGTCTTGTAGATGAGGTCTATGCCGAGTTTCTTGAAAGCAGTTACCATTTGAAGAGAGCTGCCGGGATTGAACACCTTAGTTATCTTCTCAAGGCCCTTCTTCTTCTCTATAATAAGAGGCAGAGTCAATTTGTTTAACTTGGCCTGAATTATGTGCAGATTCTTCAGACATTCTGTTCTAAGCTCCTTAGCACGAGTAATGTCCACTGGTACACCCCGAAGTTCCATCCTAAGGCAAGTAAATATCAATTGGCGTTCTGTCTCATACAGCTCGGGGCAAATCCTCTGAATCTTGGGCCAGAGAGCCAAGTATAAGTCACGTGCCGTACGGGCGTCCCATTTGCAACGTTCAACAATAATGTCTCGAGGCACGTCGGCAAAGTTAGGGAGCCTACCCTGTTCCTTCAGGAACTGTTTAGTGTGAGACTTGATCCAATCCTCAGCATCTTCTTTGAAATAGTAGTCACGGTATAGGTATCGACGAGATACAACCCTGATATTATGGTACTGAGCACACGAGTCAAGTACCTTAGACATGACCATTGTGCAGTCGACCCGTGCCTTAATATGGTCAAGATCTAGCCCGTCGAAATGGAGAGCCTTCAAGTCGTGCTTCGCATTATGGAATACTAGTATGTTACTCGTATTATTGAACAGTGCAAACAGTTTTTTGAGGCTCCTCTGGGTTTTAGGTATGTAGACTGGCTCAGCTCCTTTTTTGGCAATAGACCAACAGAAAACTCTATCACCATGATAGAAGTCAAGACCCGTCCCTTCAGTATCCAGGCCGTAAAGTATCATAACTTTTTTATGTTACTTTCTACTTCATTACCCCCCCACATGTCCCAGTCTAGTGTTTTCTTGTGGGGCAAATAGCTCTATTCAATGTCTTTTTACCTCTTATGATGAAATCCTTGGGCCTATATAACTTATAGGGGGGTTGTATCAAACCTCTATATAATAAGGGGTTAGTACAAAATTTAACTGTTAAGTCTTTGGCTTTCCGTACTGCTTTATAACTAGTATCACTTATCTTAATAGTCTTATCAGTAAATGCTGCTAACTCTGGTATCATGGCTACAATTAGAGGGATATGATAATGCGGCATCCAAGCTAGGCCAAAATTCATTTCAACTTTGTTGACAGTAGTATACCATTTGCCCAAGATAAACCTAAGTACATTATCTATCATGCCTAAGTCAGCTTGGAGTCGTCGTACTGTTTCTACTGTCCGAAATACTATCAAAGGAACTGTTTCATCTCGTGAAACTCTAAGAACTAGAGCTACCAAACATAACCCAGTTTTGTGCATCTTAGCATCTATGGTACCACCACTATGACCTAATTCACGAAGCTCTCTACGTATAGCCAAAGCGCGGGGGCAACTAGAACTAGGTTGTTGCTTAAGCTCGCCCACTAGTTTTATTATGTGTGGGTTTGAGGGAAGAGTATTACCAAACAGAAAAGTCAATGCAAAGTCTCTACTTGATCCCCATCGCTCTGTCAATTGGTCGCGAACGGCCTGTAGATGATTAAAGTCAATATATAAGCCTTGTAAAACAGGTATTTTCTGGTTGCCGTAGCCCGAGGCACTCCATACGTCCCAGAGTCTCCATCGGGTTAGGTAGTCTAAGTTGTAGTTAACTCTAAGATTAGGAGATTGTAGAACTCTCTTATTTACATCTTTGTAAGCTTCTATTAAGTCCCACATACTTAAGAGTCTCGGTGTCTATGCCATATAACTTTTCATAATGCTATGTCACTTTCTACTTCATTGCCCCACACGTCCCAACCAGAACTTTTCTTACGAGCAAAGAGTTCTATCTTATTAACACAAGGAAACATGTCTTCAATTCGTTTTCGTGCTGATCTCGGCTTAGTAGAGTGCGTAGTACGAATTGCTACTATTAAGCTACGAGTGCTCCGGTGGCTAAGAATTTTGTGTGGTCTGCCTCTAGTACCAAATAGACACAGTTCTGTACTTTTCATAAACCAGGGAGAAACTACTACTACTGGCCTACCTGTTCTGTGTATCTTGACCCAAACAAAGGCTACAGTAGTATATTTGAATCCCCAAGATTGCATCACAGTAATACCTGAGTCCAGGCGTCCATCAGTTACCCATAGAAACAGTACAGAACTTGGTGCAGCAATAGACTTTACATCCAGTTGACATAACTCCGAAGTACTCATTCTTGGGTAGTGTAGTATGTCACGAGACTTGTTATGACTTCGATATCTACCCAGATGCTTCCAAGGTGGATCGGCATATATGACCTGGTACTTCTTCACTAAAAGATACCCCGCACCTTCAGGTCCTTATAGTATGCATGAAGCGACCCAACGAAGTAGGTGAACCGCCCAACTCCCAATTCTATTTTCTCGGCAAACCAGTTCTGCAACTTTAGCGCTAATAGCACATCGACTGGGAAGTGAGTCAAAAAGTCGCAGGATCTCATAGCGTAGATGAGGTCTATTTTACCTTCCCGAAGCAGTATCTGATAGTATATCGAACACGGAACTCGGCCCTGTCCACCTATATTGTCAAGGTCCTTAGAACGGTTCACCACATTGGTCTCGGCATGCTCGGGCCAATAGTCTAAGGGACAGATGTTGCTATGGATGTTGATAATCGCCTGCCTAGTATTGGGGTTCTTACGGAGCTCGTCTAAAACAGTATCAAGCTGAGGAGAGATCCTCTCGGAGTAGGTATAGGCAAACTTACCTTCATGTAAGAATTCCTCCCATAGCCCAAGGCGGTGTTTATAAGAGCTGCCTGGATTTGTAGGAATTTCCGACGTACGGTTTAAGAACTCCTCCTCAATATAGCTCCGAACACTGTCTGAGTCACCGGGAAAGAAATAAGCTAATATCCTCTCGACATCTTTCTCTTCCCAAGCCCAGTTTGCAATCATGAAGGAGTAACCTCTTAGCTCCTTGGTGCAATAGTCGGGATTATTCTTTATATACTTGTCCTGCATGGTCTCAGGATGGACTTCAATGCCCATCTCCCAGAGCTCGCGTTCAACCTCTTTGAAGGCCTCACTTGGTCTTTGATATATTCTCATATTTATTTACCTCCACTCTGGTTGTCTATTTACTAACTTCTTTGCTCTCTGTAGTGCAAGAGCTAGCTCTTTGGCTGATTCTCGACCTGCACGTAGACAGTAGGCTGGATGGTAAGCAGGTACAACCCAGCAATCAGGCCAGGGCTCTAACCAAAATGGCTTAGTTTGAGCATTCACATCACCTCCCAGACCTAAAGATTTCATAGCCACCCTACCCAGTAGTACAATTACACTGGGCCGGATCAGTTCTATCTCTTTTTTGAGATAGGGCAGACAAGCTGTCAGCTCCTTAGGTGAGGGCTTCCTGTTATCAGGTGGACGGCATTTCACAGGGTTAGTGATATACACATATTTCTCAATACCCATTATTTCGTTGAACCTATTAAGAAACTGACCTGCCTTGCCCATGAACGGCTTGCCTGTTTCTTCCTCGGCTATACCCGGGGCTTCACCCAGCTCTAATATCTTAGCACGCAGACTACCCCGCCCCCATATACAAATGTGGGTGGTTGACTTCCACAGACTACAACGGCGACAGTTGTAATCTCTACCTAATGTTAGTGGTTCAGCCGTTGCATTTGTTGACATAATCGTCCTACCATACCTGCTATATAAGCAAGTTGTGCTTTAGTTAATTTTTTCATTTAGTACTTCTAGATATTTAGGCGGCAGTTCTAGGCTACTAACTTGTATAGGGTTCTTCCTTAGCCCCCTTCTGTACTCTCTGTACCGCCTAAATATACGTTTGAAGCGGCCCCTTTTGAAATTCTTGAGCTCCTCTGGATCGAGTAGTTCCCGGAGTTTTACACAGCTACCATCTAATTGGCTATCGGTATAGTGTTTCAGCTGAACTTCCTTCTGCCTTAATAGCCGCAGAAATTTGATGAACCGAACATAACTTACCCAATCCTTGGAGATCTTACCTTGTCTGTAGTTGAGTATATAGGGCCAGACAGTCCATATAGTGATATTCGGATCTTCTATCACCCATCTGAACCTAATAAGTGAAGAGCCAGGCCTTGGCTTTGGCACATATTTGAGCAGCATAGGAGCTATCACTTGCCTTAATATAACACAGGCCAAGGCTGCATCCACAAAGCATGTGTAGCCAAGTAGTGTCACTCGACTATGCAGCACGACCTCGTAATAATCGGGGTTCCGAAGGAAGACAAGAGAAAGTAGACAGTTACCAGCAAGATGTGTCTTATTAGTAGCTGTTATGTCTTTGAATATCAAAGCTGCAGAGGTAGGTATTGAACTCTTGTTGAATCTTTCTATACTCCTTACAAATCTCCCCAGAGCATGGGGAGTTAAGTACAGGTTGACCAACTTAGTCCACCTTTGATGAGTAAGCCAGATACTTCTGAGGTCGAAGTCATAGTTTATTGTGCTAGCGGTTAATATCAAAGGAGGCAACTTTAGTGTTAAAGCTTTCAACCTGGCCTTTGTTGTAGTCAGTCCCCAGTTTGTAGCCTCGAGGAGTACCTGGTCTATAGTGGTTGCCCTTAATATCTTGTATTCTGCCGCCACTTGTTAACCTCCCACTTCTTAGCATAGTATTTGTACATCTCTTCAGGTCCCAGCCCAAGTTCAACAAGCAACAACCTAAACAGGGCACGCCAGGCATCTAATAATAGACCGTAAAATCGGTTCTTGTCAGTTGGTACCTGTGTCTGCTTATGAGGCTTGTTCTTTAGGCAATTAGCTGCTAAACCTAAGTAGTAGACAACAGACCAAGCAGCTGCATCTAGTCCCACAGAATCAACTGGTACTGGGTCGTTATGCACATCTCGCAAACAGTTCTGAACATCCTCGGGACTCATATTAGTTAGTATGCCCGCTCCTTCTACTAAGAAGTGAAGGGCGTCCATTACTTCTTCTACTACATGTAATTTATCCTGTTGACATTCTACTGCTTCGGTAAGTTCCTCAGTAACTCGCCAGAACATATCCTTGATTCTGTACTGAACCCGAGGATTGTCTAAGTTGTAAGGAGGCTTGGGCGCAATAGGCATGCCCAAGACCTCGTTCTCTATCTGGTCATATTTTGTTATTAGGATTTGCTGATACTCGAAGAGCTCGGCCATGCTATTGGGAGCCCTATCAAGATTTACGTCATTTATGTTCATGGGTATTTACTCCTTAGATTTGTGATTGATTATTCTCTGTCATAATAACCCCCAAGTGCCAGATAATAGCCTAAGACACAATAGCCAATAATATCCTCCAGCTCTCGAGTAATTGATTCTACCATGCCCGAAATCTCATCTAGGGGCAAGTCGGGATTTAGCTGATTCTTTACGCGCCAGAGTTTGCCCACGATTCTTACTAAGGGTTCTAGAGTTCTTACCATTAGTAAAGGCTCTAAGCCATAAACTAAATGCTTGGACAACAGAAATCGACTGAACTCTATATGGTTCAAACCAGTAGGCACGGTTAGTTTATACAGTTGGATACCTACAGAACCCATCAACAAATAGAACCTGTCCCAGGTTAAGGGTCGAGGCACGCTCGCCATATTATTTGCCAGTTTGATATAGGTGTCTAGAAACGCAGGTGTTAGTTCTACAGATGGAGTTGATAGAGACTCTATCTCTTTCAGCGCAACTAAGATTGGCTCGGGCTTGGTAAATAGATACCCAACCATTTTACTGGCTCCTAATAGCTTTTATTACTCTTCGGATTAGTTTAGTTGGTTCGTTAAAACGTCCCGTCAGACCGTGGTAGTCAGCCAAGTCACAGAGTAGCTCCTCTGACGAGCCATAGTTATCCGGGTCGAAGGCGTTATCTGATTCTTTTGCTAGCTTAAGAACTAACTTGCGTTCCTCCTTGCTTAATTTGCCCTTCAAACTTACTGCAGGGGTTCTATCTTTCTCGGTCTCATCTTTATTGTCAGATTTGGCCCCCCGCTGCTTCTTACTATTGCCACCAGAAGTCTTTTCAGGGTCTACATCAATATCTATATTGTTAGCGCCAAGTAACGTAGTAGACTCATCCTCAGTTAAATCATCGGTCACTTCGTTAGCATCAAGAGCCTTAATTATCTTCTTGTTGCTAAATTCTCTAACTTCTCCTGTATCTTGTGACTTTCTCTTACGAGTAGAAACTTGGAGTAACAAGTACGTCGGTCCCCCCAGGATTTCCTCTATTACCTTGTAGAACTCTTTCTTACTCCCAGGCACTTCATACCCAAGCCTCCCCAGAGTACCTTTGAAGAATGAGACTCCATTCTCCGTGTCCAAACCATCATGTTTGAATATATGACGAGCTCTATGCTCTCCCTCCAACACGACACAGTCCCAAGAACACTGAAGCCGACCACTTGATTGCGACTCATTAAGTGCCATTCCCACTACTTTACAGGGATACCTACCATTGGGCACTTCCTGGTAGTCCCGAGGCTCACTATCACCCCAGTAATCATCGAACATTTTATCTAGCGCTTCATCTAATGAACTCATAGTTTAGCTCCTTAAAAAAAAATAGTTGTTCTTATCTACTAACCCGAGCTCTGCCAAAAGTGGCAACAAAGTCCAGGCCTTTTAGCAATTCCCAGCCAGACTCAGGATGGGTACGTAGAGTGCGGTCTTTAGCGTAAATAGACTCAGTGGGCTGTGTGGTAATTATGCGTATCTGGCCAGTCTTGATAGTTCGAAAACCACAATACCCCACAATGTCACAAATTGGAATTACTACCTTCCAGGCTCCTTTTGACAGGTCTGGCATTATTCTCTCAGTCTCTATTTTTCTCATTCGCAAAGTTTTTATAGATTCGTGTGCAATTAGCACTAGCCCCGTGCCCAGATTTAGAATACGTTGTAGTAACTTCCAGAGCTCCTTGCGGTGAGCTCTCCAGCCTTTGCCAAATCCTACCTCCTCCAAAGAATCAACTCCTAACTGACTACAAACGTGCAGTTCTACTATGTTACTAATATCATCGACATGATCTAGAGCAACCATATCATAAGCTAACTCACCCTTTCTTTTTTGGTTCTCTAACATTGTTATTACCCGGTCGATCTCTTGCCAAGTGCCTACTTCAACTCTTAATGCCTTAAGATGACGGCTTCCTCTGTCAGTAGAGATGAAAAGTACGTTGTCTGCCAAACCATTAGTGAATGTACTCTTCCCAACTCCTGGAGGCCCGTATACCAAAATAATATGATCCTTAACAGATCCAGTGATAGTAGTTTTTTTAGTGGGTAAAGTTATCATTCTTGACTCCTCCTATTATATGTACTCTGCTCATAGAAGTGCGCCGTACCGAGATCAAGCCCGCTTATGCACAGTTCCAAGTAAGGACAGTTACGATGATATAGGTCACATATGGTATCATGACAAGGCCAGGCCTCCGGACCAGCAAACCTGAGCCTGCCGATTGTACGCAGGTGTGATAGATACTCCTCATTAGTTAGCACTAGGTCTCGTTCAAAAGACTCAAGATCCTCAGGATTGAAAGTGAGTGTCTCTCTCTTAAAATAGAAGTCATATCGAGCCGCTTTCAAGTAATCCTTCTTAATCCTGTCCCGGAAGGCCTCCGAGGACTCGGCAGACCTCTTTCTTAGTTTACATTTTCTTACAATGTTATAAATTACTTTGACAGGCTTCAGTTTGCAGTGAGGGTCGTTTCTGAGGCCCCAAATATACCCCCTGACTTCAGTGTCCAGGGGTAGTCGCTCGGAATAGGCTTCATTAGGGTTGCCTAAAAACTTGTGCTCGAAAATAACAGCTTTACCTGACTTCCTATCGCAGGGCACCCAGTCAACTCTACCACGGAACTCAAAGCCCAGTTTACTAGTTGGCACACTAAAGTTGGCCTCTGCTGACTTGGAATTAAATTGCCAATGAGCCTTGTCTATGTCATAATACTGGGCATAGCCTAATAACATGCCTTCCACTGTAGCAAAACTACGCATTAGGTTGTCATAATCGTCCTGGTCATAAAACTTAGAGGACTTACTCAAAACTCCAGCCCAGTGTTCCACCAATTGTTTGGCAATAGTTTTCATACCTCTACAGCCACTGTTGTACCACTTAGCCAAACCTTCATGGTTGATTGCACCTATTACAAGAGGAGGCTCTGTTGCCTTGGGTCGCAGCCCTAATATAGTAGACCAATAAAATTTCCGCTTGCAAAGTCTAAATACTTTCAGCTTAGAAATAGACCACTTAGGCTGTGCTGGCGGCTTTCGAAGCTCAAAGGGCTGATGCAACTTGATTAGTCTCACTATACGCCTCCCGTAAGTCCTGTAGAATCTTATCTGAAGACTGTTGTAATATATAGGACGCAAGTGACTTCTTGCGTTGTAAACACTTTAACACTAGTAAGTCCACGGACCCCTCAGTCAATAGATCCCAGTAGGTAATCAGCGAGTGCTTCTGTGAGCCTTCTCGGCAGATCCGAGCTTCTGACTGGATGCGGGACTCACCCCGGTAGGAATTAGAGAAGTAGACTGCTGTATCTGCCACTATTAGCTCGTTCATACCCAGCCCGGAGTCGACCTGTCCTATGAACCAGTGTACAGAACTGTCGGTAGCGAAGGATACCCTGGCTGCTATGTTAGCTTCCTTTGAGTTGGAGCCATAATAGGTAACGGCCTTAACTTTTAACTTCTTACTAAGCTCATAGATTTTATCAATCTCGGCCAACCATGTACACCAGATCACCAGCTTTGGCTTGTTAAGCAAATAATCTGGGCTAGTCAATAACTCCTCCAACAATTTTAGTTTGGAAGAGTTTAACCACTTGATGGATCTATCTGATAGCCATTTGTTAGACGGACCATAGATAAAACCAGAGGCTACCTGTCTCAGTTTAGTAAGCCGTTGTAGTGTATTGTTAAGTTCTATAGTTCTACCCTTATGTGTCTCATATTCCCATTTATTGAGCAGAGATTCATAATACCTTTGCTGAAGCCCGCTCATGGGCACAAATTTAGTCAAATATCTCTTAGAAGGCAGTTTGACACGGGGACACTCAGTAAATACTATGGGCTGGATCAAGTTTCTGATTTGTTGGCGAGCCCCATGTCTTATATACCAGCCAGGGCCTGACTTAATATAATACCTATTTTTGAACTTCCAATAGCTATAGCCCAATGTATATCCATCATCTACGAAGAGACACTGGCTAAATAGATCAATAGGCTCCTCCGTAGCAGGTGTACCTGTCAACGCCAAGCGAACGGGAATACGCCGAGTTGATCTTATGATAGCTTTAGTCCTAAGTGTTCTCCAGTCTTTGATCTTATGACTTTCATCTACTATAGCTGCTGTAAAGCCCGAGCTCGACACTTCCTTAACAAACTTTCTCACCAAGTCATGTGTAATCAGAGTCCATTGGGATAGAGGCCTATGAAACACTGGAGCATCTTCGAAGGATCTAACGTAGCTTATGTGATCAGGAGATATACCCCACTTAGTAAGCTCAAGCGTCCAAGTCACAAAATCATCACGTCGGCAAATAATCAAATTATAGTCTAAATCTCTCGTGGCATCTATCGCTATTCGAGTCTTACCAGTTCCGGGGGGTAGGAATATTCCGGCCTGGCCTCTACGAGACCTAATAAAGTCAAGAGCTTTGATTTGATGCTCCATTAGTTCTTGCATAGTAATCACCTATGTCTCAACTTCGGTATCGACAGAACTTTTCCATCCATAGCCGTAGTATAACTCAAGAAACTTCTGTTCAGCCTCGCTGGCTGACTGGGGTATTATGACTGTATTACTATGCAAGGGAGGTATCTCCGGGCAACCAAAGCAAAAACTAGATTTCTCCAGTGATACTAACTCTTGCTCCTTATGTTTTATCATCTCAAGAACCTGAATAGTTGGGGTCAAGCCAAAGCGTCTATAGATAATAGTTTGGATTTCACTTTCTAGTTGAGTTAAGCCTATTATTCTACTACTATATTTAACATCCTTGATTATGTCCCCCGTGTAGGCCTCAGAAGCATCATGAAGTAGAGCTATAACCGCTAGCCTACTACGAACCCACTTGTACTTCATCATCGAGTATAGATTATTGGACAAAATACAAGAGTGTTGTGCCACCGAATAGTGTACTCGGCAGTGCCCACCATATCGACATATTAGTGAGAGCGCGTGGGCTATATCCTCGATATGTACTTGGTTGGGCTGTAACCCAGTATCAAGATTCAACCTCTCACCCATAGGATAAGTTACAATCATTTTAATCACTCCTGCTTAACAAATACCTTGCCACAATGAGAGCATACCTGCCACTTCTTGTTAGGCTGTGTAGCAAATTTGCCACTGTTCCATCTACTACCTCATTCAGCTTAGCTCTGTTACCATATACCATAAGCGCAGCAGAGTTATATGCCAGAGCAGCCTCTTTTGGTGTGTCAAATATACCTAAGTACACGCAACGCTGTTTATAGGTTATGCGAGCAACCCACCTTTGCCTACTTCTACATACACCTCTATATCCTGTTTTATTAAGGAAAAACCTTTGCTGATTGGCTTCAGAAATTGTACGACGTGGGCCAAAGAGCTGGTCAAGGTCTACCTTGGAGGACTGGTCTCGCAACTCCTCCAATGTAATAGGTAGTTTATAATTATCTTGCATTAGTAAAAAGCTCCTGTAACAATGCTGTAAATTTTATTAACTACTACTATCGCTCCGCTCCTGTAATAATAAACTATGGACTTAAATATGACTTCCTAACTTTTAACACCAGGCACCTCTACTTCTGACTCTTGAACCGACCAAATACAGTGCCGACTATATACGTCCTCGTCACCACAACGTATGAGACTACCACCGATTTGGGGTAGTGTTCGTCTTGCCCCGGCAACACGATAGGTTAAAGGGGTTCGCAGCTGCCATCCAGCAGTAGTACAGGCTGTGGCAAACCCGTACCGCTCACCCTTCTTCACCCTCACTCTAGTCTCACAACTTCTATGACGGTGGGAGCGCACTATACAGTCCGGGGGCTCAGTGCCCCATCTAGCAGCCTCGGTATACATCTGCTCCAATTCTTTTTGGATGGCTGAAGTCTCGTAAGCCAAACTACCAGATATGCTAATATGATGTGTTAGGTGTACTAGTCCTATTCCAATACGAATCCAGAGTTCCCAGCGTGAATACTGCCCTGCTTCATTTGGTATAGCGCCCGAACGCTTGGCCAGCAATTCTTCATATTCTCCAGCCTTGCCACCATGTGCCTCAGTGCCTCGCAGGTAATAGAGGCCTTTGGACCGAGCTATATAGGGCTTGAGTAGAGATTCTGTTAGATTCAACTGGTCTGCTATATTACTGGAGATCAATGTATTGACATCGTGGTGTAGACCATCCAATGCATCACCGTTAACTGCTATTACATAGGGTTCTCCGCGACAGACTACTGGTACCCACTTATCCCAAAAGAACTGCCAACAATCGAATAACATCATCTGATACTTTGTGGGCTGGTAGTAGGCTCCTCCATCTAATAGAACGGGCTCCTTAGTGCAAAGGCCATAGCGACAGCCTGCATGTAAGTCTGAGACTACGATCAAGTTATTGATGGAACTTCGGGGGCCATTCATGTCCATACCTCCCTAATTATCTTAATTAGTTGCACGTTGTCATGTAATACCCCAGCCAGCACTTTGTTAGAAATCTGCTTGCTCTCGGCCTGCTCTTTGAGTTCCTTTTCGGAAACTAACTGGAGTCGATAGCTAGTCCAGGGTATTTTGACGGTTTTCATTTATCACTCCTACGTCGACTAGGTGAGTAGTCCAGGCATATATTTGTGGTCGCCCCCGGGCCAGGAAAATCACAAGTAAATATTCTAGCCTCTGCTAGATGAGCTAAGCAGATGATCTTGCCTATACTATTTTTGCGTTTCTTCCATAACACTTGGCTACTACACCACTTCCCTTTGAACCTGAAGTAGCATTGGTGACGATAAACTGGTTCATTCACTAAAGCCATAAAATCTCCTCGACCTACTGAAAGTGCTACATAGTACCTCCAGCCAGACTAGGGTATAAAGCCCGACTGGCACTAGCATCAGATACTGACGAGAGCTTATATACAACAATGTATAGAATATTTGGCCGACCAAACCAAGTATACCACTTGCTCGTTTGCAATTTCTACTATCACGACTAATCAACCAGACTGCAGGCACACTTATGCTGGTTATTAGGATTTGATATAACAAATTATTCATTGTGATTATTTCCTAAAATAGTATCTAAATTAACTCGTTGAGAGGCTACATAATCTGCCAGGTACACAACTAAAGGTACTAAGTCTAGTGGTTGTAGCTGGGGTATTGCGCTAACAGGAGTGGTCCACCTTCCCATGTGGCCAGCGATAGCCCTAACTATCTTGTCAAGATATTCACTTTCTATGTGCTGGGGTCCAAAGACAAAGCTCCAGAGTTGGTCACTTAGTATGTCATAGGCCAACATTGCTCCATGTCGAGCAATAATCTGTTCGTGTGTTAACTCGGGAAACACCTTAGTCTTGTACAGGTCGTGTAACAGCACAGCAGCCCTCACACAATCTGCATCACTCAAATCTAGTGCAAAACAATCTATGAAACGTTCGGCCCACCAACAAGTAAGTTTGATGTGCCTAACTAGCCCGCCTTCACCGAGGCTGCATTCTGGGTGGTGTTTACCAGTAGAACTAGCTGGTGCTGTGTAAAAGTCATTGGGTGCAAAGTGTTCAAAACAATAATAGACAAAGTCCTTCAGGTTAGAATTTTGGATGTTAGTTAGCTCACACCTGAAGTAATTTATTGCCATGGATTCCATCATTTTGTCCTCTCTGTTCCATGCCACCGCCGGGTTATTTTATTTACACATCTCCTTAATACCTCTCTCTGTCCACTCTTGAGAAACAGGATTCCAAAATCCTTCATCTATCATCCTTTGCCAATATGGGCGACACTCATCGCAAGCATTTATTTGACTGCAAGGATAGCCACAAGGATTATTTGCTGACTCATCTTCAGTCATAACTACCTTTTTTCAAAAGCTCGGCTTCGAGCCATTGTTCTAACCCAGGCTTTCTTTTCTTCGGCCACTTCTGTTAATTCTGGACAAACATGCACAACGTGGCCAAGAAATTGCATTAGAGACTTGAAATTGGAAGAAACTTCTTTGGCTTCATCATTCATCGGCATACCATATTGAACATGTTTCTGACATAGTTATTAAGTCCAATTTATTGATTGTCACTATTCTAATACAAATAGTATCTCTTGTAAATAAAAAAATTTTTCAATTTTATGATATTCTTATAAGTGTTTATAAAATAAGGACTTAGTAAGTAATTTTGTACCCCAATTTTGTGCTAGAGATTATATGAGGAAGTTTTCATCGTTAACTTTTTTAATATATAATAAGGACAATCTCAGGAAGTTGACTATGCTATATGAAAAACTATGTAAGTCTGCATTAGACTACTATACTAAGTATGGCTGGCTGTCAATTCCACAGCGGGCTGACCGAAAGCCATTCGAGCCTCATAAGAACTTCAAACCTACTAGAGAAAATCTACATAGACTATTTACTAAGTGGAGACAGTGCAAGTATATCGCCATAGTGGCTGGCGAGCGTAGCAGCCTTATTGTGCTAGATATAGATGTTAAGAATGGCTTGCCAGGCAGGAAGAGTCTAACTCGGTTAGAGAATACCTATGGCAAGCTGCCCAAGACTTACACAGTAAGAACTAAAAGCGGGGGGCTGCATTATTATTATCATTATGAGTGGCCGGAAGACAGAAGTACTTGGCCTAGATCTGGTGAGCTGGAGAGTTACCCTGGCCTCGAAGTTAAGGGCAACAATCAATTAGTTACGGCACCCCCGAGCGAGAAATATAAGCTAACAGTAGATGCCAAACTAGTTAAAGCCCCCGACTGGCTCATTGAATTAGCGCGGCAAGCCAAATCTGTAGATATGGATGACCTGGAGCCCAGTGAGGCCAGTCATAACCGTAATGAATATCTAACACGTCTGGCGGGTAGCCTGCGAGCACAAGGCTGTGATACAGAAGAGACCCAACGAGAGTTATTAAAGGTTAACGCAAAAATTGATAAACCCCTTAATGAAGCAGAAGTGGTGGGGCTTGCAAAAAAGACAACCCGATGGAGAGTGCCCGAGTGGAATGATCTAACATTAGCCGACATCTATGCCAAGGCATACCAAGGTCAGGTTTACTACAATACAGATACCAAAAGCTGGCTAGTATATGAGTCAGGCCGCTGGGTTATTGACAAGAGGCTCAAGACTGAGCGGTTAGCAGAAGAGCTAGTAAGGTATTTACGTAAGCAATGCAATACCAAAAAGCAACGTGTGCAGCTCAGTAAATACTTTAGCAATTATGGCATACGCGGGTTTTTAGATAGAGCCAGAGCACGAAAAGTACTACAGACAGAGCAGAGTAAACTCGATACTCAGGGCCACTTATTCAACTGCATCAACGGCACTATTGATCTAAGGACTGGAATACTGCAAAAGCATAGCCCTGATGATTTTATTACCAAGCTTGCCCGAGTAGAATACCCCTATAGAATAGGAGAGAAGCCACGTATAGGTGCCAGTCTTACTGCTGCTATGGACTGGCATAGATGTCTTAGGGAATGGATGGATAACAACAAAGACTTGTTAAGATACCTACAGGACATATTTGGGTATTGCTTAACAAGCCACACATTAGCCAAGATATTCATTATGTTCATAGGCCCGCCTGATACAGGCAAGACTACCTGCGTAGAAACTATCGCTCGGCAAGTGATGGGGCCCGACTATGCTAGTGTTGCTCCGCCGAACCTATTTGCCAGTAGCGGTCTCCATGATAGACACCCAGCAGAGCTTGAAACGCTACGAGGGAAGCGTTTGATTTTCCTCGACGAGCCTGAATCTAATCGTAGAGCTCGTACTAATCTGATTAAGACCTTGACTGGCAGCTCAGTGATACAAAGCCGTGCCATGCGACAAGATTTTAGCCCCATGGAGCTTCAGGCCAAAATCATTATGATGTCCAACCAGGATATTCCCATGGAGGAGGACGATGCTCTTTGGAGACGTATCAAAAAAGTCCCCTGGTCATGTCCAGTACCGCTTGAGAAGCAAGACAAATATCTCCAGGAGGACTTAACAGAAAATGCTGGCTGGATACTGGCTTGGCTTGTAGAAGGTGCTATGAGATGGTATAAAACGGAAGATATTGTCACTCCTACTATAGTAGAGCAGGCTACGGAAGAATATAGGCTTAGTCAGAACCCATTGAGAGATTTTGTTGAGGAATATCTGAATAAGACTCAGGATACGAAGGACACACTCTCTAGCAAAAGAATGTATAGGCTGTACATCAGCTGGACAAGAAAACGTAGGCAAGCAAAGCTGTGCCAGCGTGACTTTGGCTCTCAGCTTAAACGGCTTGGATTTGAAAGCGCCACTATCAGAGGTGAAGATGGCCGTGGTAATTACTGGATGGGAGTTGAGATAACTAAATACGAGGCTCTAGATGATATATTTGGCAGCTAATTTTTACGTCCGGACTCTGGCAAGTATGATGGCAAGTATGGCAAGTATGGGTACCTTTTTGGCAAGTGAGTGGCAAGTATTGGCAAGTATCAGTAACTTGCCACAGGATTGTCTTATAGTGCCTTCGGGAACCACAAAAGTCTTATTGGCAAGTATGGCAAGTATGAACGGCCGCTTAATGCCTATACGCGCATATTCCCAAAAGGTAAAATTCCATTATATAGACAATCATATACAAAACATACTTGCCATACTTGCCAGGCAAGCAAAATTACTTATAGAAATGGGAAAGTGTATATACAATGTCCAAAAACTGGATTAGGAGGTATAAACATGCCGACGTTAAGGGATCCAAAGCAAGAAGGAACTAATCTCTGGGACTGTATACCACAGAGAGGTCCGTGTCCAATGAACTGCAACCAGTGCTACTATAATCGTACTACTACTTGTCCTAACTGTCATGGGGCTGGTGCGGATAAGGGTTGTAGAATATGTAAGGATATAGGAGTACTCCCGGCCTACTATGCCGACTGGGAGCCTTTAATACCAACACCGCAAGAGGTAGGAGATGGTATTGTTAGAATGAACTGCGGACATGATAGCAACATACAGCGAGATTTAATTATCAAGACTGCTCAGTTATATAAGCATGTATTCTTCAACACGAGCATAGCACGATTTGGCTTTCCTGGCCTAGTAGTATTTACAGCCAACCCAGATGAGGAGTCTCCCGTTTCTAATCCGTATAGGCTTGGACTAGGGGTATATGATATAGACCAGTTGATGTTTGTTAGGCTGAGAGTATCAGCAAGTAACTTGGAGTTGATAGAAGAGGGTGTCAGAATTTGGACGGACAAAGATATAGAAATTCCAGTAGTGCTAACATTTATGGCCTATTACGATATACCTCCGCAGGATCCTAACGGAGACAGGCCCTATATCTGGAAGATTAGGCACATCAATAGCTACTGGTGTGCTACACCTGAGTTCGTACGTAAAGTGCTACGTCGTATGAAACGTGTCAACGATAGGCTTGTTACGATGTGTGGCACACCAGAAAGCAATTATTGTAGAGACTGTAGAAACTGTGAATCTTATTATTGGCAAACTATTAAGCGGTTGAAAGAATGTTAATATGAGATGTCAGGAGATAGAAATGGGAAAGAAAAGCTCTAATCCACCACCGCCGCCATTAAGTGTAAAGCCCTCGCCCCCACCGCCACCTCCACAAGATTCAGGCAAGAGAATCAGGTTCAAAACTGGTGCTATTCGAGAGAACACTATTAACGAGGGCCGTTATGACATGATGTTTACTAGAGCCATATATAGAGTAGCCCTACGATACGAACTTGGCGGTATCAAATATGGCGATAGTGACAATTTCCTAAAAGGTCAGCCTCTTAGGGTGTATGTCGGGCACGCTCTTAAGCACATCAACCAGGGGTTGCAGGGCTTGCAAGATGAAGACCACTGGGGTGCGGCAGCTTGGAACATACTGGCTCTGATGGAGACGCAGGACCGTATTAGAGAAGGATTGTTGCCTAAGGAGTTGGATGATTTACCTTATATAGGAGGTTCTTCAAAATGAGAATATTAGCAATAGACCCCGGCTTTAGGAGTTTAGGCTGGGCCTGCTCGGACTCGGGTATTATTATTGCCAAAGGCGTGATACGTCACAGGGGAGCTGAGACTAACTGGATGACTCGTTGGGCGGACTTAGTTCTCAGAGTTGAGAGCTTAGTCATAAGACTGGTTGTTAAGGAGATAGTTATTGAGGAGCCTCAGCTATTTATATCTTCTAGCAAAGGAAGTGCAGCGGCCAATAGTGGCGCTATTATGAAGCTAACAGCATTAGTTTATGGCATAGCAGGTCGTATGATGGGCAGAGTCGAGGTAATAATAGTGCCTGTAAGGACTTGGAAGGGGAACTTACCCAAGGACATCACTCGCTTAAGAGTGTTTCATCACTGGCCACAGCTGAAAGGTGAAGAGTTGGCTCTAGATACGTGGGATGCACTAGGGTTGCTGTTGTGGAAGATCAAACATCCTGAAATTAGGGGGTTCCATAAGTAGTAGACACTACAGAAGTTATAAAAATCTGAAAAAATTTTTTGGGGATTATTGACAAAAAGTTGCCTGTTGTTATATAATTAAGTTTGAAATCTATGACACAGAAAAACTGTCGTTCCGTTGAGAAGGAAGCATGAGAAGGAAGAGCCCAAAACCAACTGATCCAATCAAGGCACGCCAGGAGAAGTTAGAGCGTGACATAGGAGCGGAGAAGCACATAGCGAAACGCAAAGCTTCCAGTTATCGTCGCCGAATACGAGAGCGTTACACCACTCGGATCATCTACACGCCTCAGCACCTGATGAGCATCATAGCAAAAGTTGGAGCCGAGTACAAGTGCGATATACTTGAGCACTATGTAAGAGAAGCCTATAAGGATCACAAGGTCTTGATCTCATTGATGGGTAAGATCCTACCTGACCTCACTCTTGATATGATTCAAAGCATTATGCATCCAGGTATGACCGATGGAGAGGCCAACCAAGTGATGCGAGCACTCAGAGCTCGTATAGAAATTTCCCTCAGCAAGACTGGAGCAGATAATGGCAACGGCAGCCTTTCTTAAAAGAATCAAAGTTTGCCAAGATGCTAAATCTGGTCTGTTGAGTTCTCGGCCAATCAAACAGGTTGGTGCTGCCGTCAGTCTCTATAGACCTCTGTCAGCAGAACTAGCTCGGTTTCATTGCAGTCAAAAGACCTTCCGCTGGATCATGGGCGGCAACCAATCGGGCAAGAGCTACACTAATATGATGGACTTGGCTATGGTAGCTCTGAAGGTTCATCCATATAGATTTGTGTCTCCAGAGGGTGGTCGTATCTGGGTGGGTATCGAGAGTTGGGAGCAAGTTCGAGATGTGCTTTGGGAGGACTACCTGAAGAAGTTCATACCCCCCTGGCAGACCCTGAAATTCGTTTGGGGCCAGGGCCGGGTCATACGCAAGCTTAAGATGCGGAACGGGATCACTATTGAGTTCAAGGCATTCAATCAGGGAAGATCCCTGTTTCAGGCTCGCCAGGTCGATGCCTTCTATGGTGACGAGCAGTGCTTGAGTGACTTCGAAGGTATTCTTTCGGAGATACAAGCTCGGCTTATGGCGAAGAGAGGCTATCTGTCTTGGTCTATGACTCCTATAATACCTCAGGCCGAGCTAGAGGCTCGAATAGAGAGTCTGCCTGCGACTGATGAGGTGTTCCAGCCTAACCTGAATCAGAACCGAATTAGTCGGGGTGGCTACATACCAGACGAGCGAGTAGATCAGCTAATAGCCGAGTGGCCTGAGGAGATGCATGCGCCTCGAATCGAGGGTAAGTTCGCAACTTATTGCGGCTCTGTGTATAGAAGCTTCAGCCGCAGCGTGCACCGCATACCAGAGAGGCAGTTGCCTATTGAGTGGCCTCGTTATAGAGGTATAGATTTTGGCTTCACCAACCCCTTTGTTTGTGTATGGTTAGCTCGAAGCCCCGATAATGAATGGTATGTCTATCGAGAGTATTATCGAGCTCGTACATTGATGCCCGAGCATATAGAAGCCATCAAACGGCTAAGTGGTGCTGAGCAGTATCAGGCCACTTATGCCGATCCTGAGAATGCAGAAGATAGAAGGCTTCTGCGTGATGCTGGAATGCCAACACTATCGGCTCGTAAAGAAGTGGCCCGTGGCATAGAGACAGTCCAAAGCAAACTCAAAATAAAGCCGAACGGTAAGCCCAGTCTATATGTTATGTCCAACTGCACTAACACACTCCAAGAATTTCCCCTCTATAGCTATGCTACGGGCCGCGTGCCAAAGGACTTGCCCGCTCCAGGGAATGATCATACATTGGATGCGATACGCTATGTGATCTATAGTGTTGAGCATAGAGGGCCGCCCAGTCGAGTCTCTTTGCCGGGAGATGACAAATGAAAAAGTTGATTGTGCTCTTGGTATTATTATTCGTTGGCCTACTCGTGAACGAACTGAAACTGCGAAGAGGTCCAGTCCCAGTGATAGTCATAGTGGAGTCTCGTGACTTGGGTATTTGGGGTAACGGGTTCTTCATTCAGGATGATTTAGTATTGACTGCTTATCATTTGATAGCAGATTCCAACATGGTATTTATTGATGGGCAAGCTGCCCAAGTTTATTGGTCCGAACCAAATCAAGACTTGGCTCTGCTCAAGGTTAAGACGCCTAAAGTAGAGCCCGAGGTGAAGTTCGCCAAGCTCAAGACTAGGCTGCACCCCGTACGATGTTTGAGCAAACTACGCGGGCCTGAGGAAGTCCAGATTGAAATACAGGGCAGTACTGCCGCTGTAGATGTGAATGATGTACGGGCTAGCTCTAAACCAGTAATTTACTTGGACATGACTTGCCAGCCGGGTTTTTCAGGCAGTCCAATACTAGATGACCATAGTAAAGTTGTTGGACTAGTTTCAAGTTCCTACCATAGGTTAGTTATTTGCATACCTGTAGAAAGGAAAAAAGAATGGCAGAGCAACTATACAAAGTAAATAGCCCGATTCGTGTAGATTACCAGGCTACAATAGGTAGCACTACAGCGACGATGGATGTATATGATGAGACTAACACTAAAGATGTGTCCCAGTCGGGTGTGATGAGTCAAGTTGGGGCGACTAGGATTTGGAATAAAAGCTTCACCCCTGACGAGATTGGCGACTGGCGAGTTGAGTGCAAGGATGATAAGGGTGGCCAGGTAATTCGTAGTTTCAGCGTAGGCGTGAAAAACATTCAAGACATCGGTACTGAGATGGCTAAGGATTCAACTGTTGCCAAAGAGACAACTCTTAATTCAAGACTGGATGGTATCTTGGCTATACTGGACTCTATTGCATCACCACCCATGATAGGCTAAGAGCATGTCTAGTCCTGATATTCGCTATTTCTTCTATCGTAGCAAGACTTTTAGGACTGGTCTACATATAACGGCAACTATATGGGATGGACAATTTCAGATTGTGAACAGTACCCCGATAGTTGCAATAGAACTTGGTGATGGAATTTATGGTCTAACACTGCCTATGGCAAGCGGTAAGAATGGCGTGCTAATAAAGGAGAACGGTATCCCGAGTTTGTTCATAGTTCTAGTCAGGCACTAATATGTCAAACAAAAGAAACCCCAGTAAAGCACACGTAGTTAAGCCCAGTAGACCTTTTCGTCGACTAGAGCAATTACTAAAGGGTTCTGACCAGGAGTCCAAGCAGTTAATTGAAGTTGAGGAGTGGACCGCTTTGCAGGGGCTAGTCGAGCCCCCTTACAATCTAATGCAATTTCTAGCTCTCTATGAGTCTAATGCTATCTATGCAGCCTGTGTTAGACAGTTAGCCAGAGATGTAGCGGGTATTGGCTGGCAGTTAGAACTCTTACCCGATCGGAAGGAGGTCCAAGAGGAGAAAGATAGGCTGATAAAATATCTTAATAGACTGGCTAACTTACGACAACTATTTAGACAGCTATTTGAGGACTGGGGTACGGCCGGCTACTTTGGTATTGAGGTGATTCGAGATTCTGCTGAAGAGATTATTAAGCTATGCAGGGTGCCAGCTTACACCCTACGTGTTCATAAGGATAGAACTAAGTATTGCCAGATTCGTAGAGAAAAGAGGGCTTGGTTTACGGCGTTTGACCCTAACTCCGAGACTCGACAGAACATTTCAGTCGCTACTGGCAGGGCTGGGGAATATAGCCTACAAGATAGAGCCAATGAGTTAATATATTATATGAATCCATACCAAAAGTCTGACTACTATGGAATCCCCAATATAGTATCTGCCTTAGGTGAAGTGATAGAATGCATTTCGAGCAGAGACTACAATATAGCCTTCTTTGAGAACTATGGTATACCAGCTAGTCTAATTATGATGAGGGGTAATTGGGATCCAACAACTGTTAGCACTATCAAACGGTTCTTGTCCACTGAGGTCAAAGGTGCTGAAAATGCCTTTAGATCTCTAATAGTAGAGCAGACCAGTGATGAGGATAACCTGGAGATCAAGCCTCTAGACGTTGGCACAGTACGGGAGGGACACTACACTAATTCTGAAAAACTTTGGCGAGAAGCTATAATGGCCGCCTATTCCATGCCGCCACAAAGAATAGGGCTACAAGTCACCGGGGCGTTAGGTGGTAACTTAGCGGAGGAGGCAACTAAGATTTACATCTCTGGTGTTGTTGACCCATTACAAGAAGATCTAGAGGATATTGTCAATAATTTGTTGCCCAAGGACTGCCATTACAAGTTCAAACTGAAGGACATTGATATTCGTAATATTGATGCTCTAACCGTTAGGCTCATCAATCAGATTCGATGTGGCCTACTCACTCCCAACGAGGCTAGAGCCGAGTTAGGAAAGCCCAGTTACCCCGAGGGAGACAAGTTCTACATTGATCCAGGGCTAGTTGAGGTGGGCGGGCCCGAGCAGCCCGAAGTAAGAGAGTTTGAGCGACACAACCATGGCCGCAAAGCTGACCAAACGTCATAGCATACTGCTTAAGCGTCGAGCAGTCTGGGAGCGCAGATTAGTACATGCGCTACGGAGATGGTTCAAGTTGCTGCGTGAAGAGTACATGATTGGCCTCACTAAAGATGTGGCTAGTGACATAGCCGACTGGGATGGGTTCGGACTTAGGGGTGTAGAGCTACTTAGACCGCTGTTGCTACAGATAGCAGTGGACGGGGCTCTGGTCGGTGCTAAGGACCTTAAATTAGACTTAGAGACCTGGGATGTGATAAATCCAGAGATGTTGGCCGCTGTTGACAAACACTGTGCCTGGTTGGTTAGAGAAGTGACTAACGAGACCAAACAAGCTGTATGGGATGCTATCAAAGCGGGCATGGCCGAAGGTGAGGCGTTAGGCACTATAGTTACACGCCTCAAAGAGACTGTTGGTCTAACACAGCGAGGCATGACAGCAGTAGAGAACTTTCGAGGCTGGTTGTTAGATAAACATCCAAAGCTAACGCCCGCCCGGCTTGAGAGTAAAGTGAGAACCTATACACATACCTTACATCGTAGGAGGTTAGAAACTATAGTTAGGACTGAAACTGCACATGCCCAAAACGTAGGCTATGCTCAGCTGTTAGAGCAGCAGGATATAGCCAAGGTCGAATTCTCGCCTTACCCGGGCTGTTGTGACGTGTGTGCTGCCCTGGAGGGTAGGCAGTATAACCCAGGAGAGGCAGGAGATGTAATTCCTGTGCATCCACAATGTCGCTGTGTACTGTTGCCCGTAGTATAATATGGCCAGCAAAAAGAAAAGTTATAAAAGTCCTCTTTGTATGGGGACATACGAATCGCGTAAGAAGTTCAGGCGTAAGTTGTACAGGGGATTAAGGGCTAAGGCATAGTCATGCACATAGAGGAGATTACTACTACCAGACTTTCGGATGTACCTGATCGGGAGCTCTATAGCCTAAGGCTGCGTTTTATTCAACTGTGGAACAGAAACTTTGCCGAACGAGACAAGGACACTGACATCACCGTTGGTAAACTGACTCGTTCTCAGTTCTTGTCAAAGTATAGACTACTCGTTTCTGAGATAAGGTCCCGTCGCTTGAAGTTCAATGCTTCCGAGATCGACCACGCTCTCTTTGGTAAAAGGATGTCAGTGCATAAGCTGGGCTTTGATACTGGAGCATTGGAAGAGACGACTTTGATACCTGAGTTCGTATCTCTTGTAGGCTCTTATGTAGTAGATCCGGAAGAGGCGGAAGACCTGGACATTCTAGTACGTAAGAACACACGGGACGAGTCCATCGAGATGAAAGTCTCCAGAGCATTGGCTCAGCAGATAGAGAAGTACTGTCATTACATCTATGCTCCCGCTGGTCCTCATGGTAGCTATGTACCCTTGTTTGATCTAGTACTAAAGCCCAGGTCAGAGATTAATAAGGTGATTGTTAAGTCAGATACTAGTAAGACCCAGTCCTATTATGAGGGATTAGATGAATGGTCTGAGGAGTTTGTGGCAGAGTTTGCTATTCTGCTGCCTTACTTCAATAAAGGAGACAAGGTTATTGACCTGGGCTGCGGTAGTGGCCGCATACTAAGGATGCTAAAACGGCTGGGTTTTGAAAACTTAGTTGGAATAGACGTCAATGAGCAGGCCCTCGAGCTATGTGAAAAAGTAGGACTTGAAGTAAAGAAGGTCGATCTGTCAAAAGACAAACTACCCTTTGACGACCAATCATTTGATGTAGCAGTCTGCACCCACGTGCTAGAACATGTAGAAGATGAGGCGTATCTGCTTAATGAAGCACAACGGATTGCTAAACTGGTACTATTTGTCGTGCCCCTTGGTAAGAGGGAGTGTCGGGGACACAAACATGAGTATGAGGATATATCTGCCATACGAGAGGAGTTAGGACTGAGTCAATCGGTAATGTCAATAGAAGGTACTAACTCAGCTCTTATTGCGCTGTCCTTGGAAGGCCCTAAGAAAGCAAACCTGAAGCCCTTTGGTAGATTCACCCCACCCAAGCCTGCTATGGCTAGTCTAACGGAGGCCTTCAAATTCGAGGACATCCAGAACTGGATCAAGGATCGCTGGCCAGTAGACGTCGAGGAGAAACTTAATGGCTTTCGTGCTATTATAGAGAAGTTAGGTAACAGACTTCGCATCCAGACAGAGGGCAAGCAGGATAGAACCAAAGTGCTACCCACATTGGTAACCATACTCGAGAAGATTCCTGACGACTTCATCTTGGACTGTAGCCTGGGTATAGTCAAGAGTGGTAAACCTCTGCCTCGGATTAAACTAATGACTATAATGGCTGACCAGCCTAAGTTTGCCGAGGACGAGAGGCCACAAGCTACTTGTTTTGACTTGCCATACTGGAATGAGAACCTACATGAGAAGCCACTGGCCGAGCGACGAAAGCTGCTCGAGGAATTCTATAAGAAGTACCTTAAGTCTCCAGACTTCGAGTTGACTTCTTACAACCAAGCAGAGAATAAGGACGAGCTCGAGAAGCTATTCAATAAACTTTCTAAGCTACCCCAAAGTGAAGGCGTGGTGATTAAGGATTTGAGCAGTATCTGGGATACCTCGGGTTCTACCAATGACTGGTCTAAGATTAAGCTTGAGTTGGAGATCAAGGTCATAGTGATAGGTGTCTTTGAGACCAAGGTGAAAGACGTCTATCGTTACGGCTCTGGTTTGCTCATAGGTAATAGTGATTATACTAATATCATAGAAGTTGGTGACCAGAAGTATATTGACCTGGGCCGTACCTTCAGCACAGCGCTCAAGGCTAAGGTTGGAGATATATTGACTGTAGGAGTCGAAGAAATAATCATCAATGAAAAACGGAATGAGTTAGACTGGTTAGGGCCGCGAGTGATTGATATTGACGAGGATAGGACTACACCCTATTCAGCCAATCAAGTAGTAGAGTTGGCTAGCCGAGGGCCTGTGTTGCAAAAAGGCGGAGAAGGCTCAGGGTTCTTTGGACATGCTGGAAGACCAGGTGAAGTAGGAGGTAGTACTTTAGGACCAGGAGGAGGTACGGTGAGTAGTAGTAGTAGCGACTTAAATGCTGAACTATATAGTAGTACCTACAAAAGATTGTCTGCAGGAGAGAAAAGATCTGTCAGTAGCTGGGTCCGCACAGGCCATAATTACATGAAGGCAGCTGATAAAAGAGGGGACAACCCAGAATCGCTTAGGGATCTTAAGTCGGCCTTGAATAAGTCTCCTGTATACACAGGTGATATTTATAGAGGTGTGCAGAAAGACTTAGATGTAGAGGCAGGTGATACCTTTAGCTATGATACCCTTACTAGTTTCACAGCAAGCCTGGACACAGCTAAGGCTTATTGTGTGAGAGATATGCATAACAGATTAGTACCAAGGAGCGCAGAACTAAGCCTGATCACTGTAAAGTCTCACAAGGGAGCTTCGGTACTACCCATAGAACCTCTCCAACTGGAAGAGAAGGACTTAGAAGTTGTAATCACTAAGAACAGGCCCTTCGAAGTACTAGAGGTTAAGAGCAAGACCATAACAGTGGAAGATCGTAAATACAGGATTAAGCATATCACTGCTAGAGAGGTTTAAGATGAATCGCTTCTGTGACTTTAACTTGAACTACCTAACTATAAAAAGAAAGTCAGACAGGGATATAGTCAAGGCCGAAGCTAATATTGACTATGAACTTGATGACTCTGGTCACGGTGTTGCTCAGCTTCACATCATGGGTATAGAGGAGGATAAAATTGAAGCCTTGCGGAAAGTCTCCCGAGAAGCAGTCGCCAATAGGGTCAATTACAAGAAGCTGAAGATGTTGCTCAAGGGTGCTATTGGCGAGCAAGGCTGCCACATAGACATTAGGCTAGTTCGGAAAGGAGATAACTATTTTGAGGGTGGTGAAATCATGCTTGGCAACTTCTCTGGCTTGGACAAGTTAGAGGGCTTTTTGGCTGGTACTAAGAAACTGCGTTTTGGCTGGAAGACACCCCATGCTGAAGAGATGGAGGTAGGCACTATACGTGGGCCGACGACTTGGATGAAAGTGGGCAGTAGATCTATCGAGATCTTTGAGCCTGGTGCCGTTGGGGCTTTAGCTAAGACCTATGCAGCTATGCTTGTGATAGATACTTTTGACTGGAAGTTGATACAAGCAGACCGACACGCCAAGAAACTTGAGATTAACAACTCTGAACTATTCGGCGACTGTGTACTGCTGATAGGTTACGTACCCGTGAAGATAGGTGGACGGGTGTGGATGATCTCAAAACTCAAACTAGAAAAGTTAGAGCGTGAGCTTACTTTAATCAAGGGTAATGCTGCCCAACAGATCGTCTTCGGCATCGTCTACGAGCCTGATGAAGTTGATGCACAGGGAGATACAACTACTGCTAATGAAATCGAGAAGGCTTGCTACTATTTTATGGAGAACTCACAAACCTTCAAAGTATCACATAGAGGCGAACCTGTTAAAGTCCAAGTGCTGGAGAACTATATAGCCCCTGTTGATTTTGTTGTTGGGGGCAGACCCGTAAAGAAGGGCTCCTGGCTCCTGACAGTTAGAGTGCTAGATAAGGTAGTATGGAACAGAATTGAATCTGGTGACCTGCAAGGCTATAGTCTTGCTGGTTACGCTTTAGGAGAGAAGCTATGAGCCAACCCAAGCAAAGATTGTTTAACATCAAACCTGATGAAGTATCATTTGTAAAAAAGCCTGCAACCGGTCGTCCATTCTTGCTCTGCAAGGCTGATGGTACGAAGCTTGCGGTACAGTTTGAGAGCGATGGCACTGTTGAGGGCACTAGCATAGTAATAAATGGAGAGAAATTGAAAGATGCCTCATCTTTCTATCTAAGTTATGACTCCCTTATTACTTGCTCCGGATCTACTGGCCCGAATCTAAACTGTAGCTACTCAAAAGTTGTGGAGATCGAAGATGGCTTTCAGCGCACTGAATCGTATGTCTTAGCAAGAACGAAAGGGGAACATAATATGGACGAACTATTGAAAGTACTAAAGGAGTACTTAGAAATTAAGGATGATAAAACAGAGGTCTTAGTAACAAAAGCAGACTTGTCCGATAAGGCCTTGGAGGCTTTGAAGAAAGCTTTGGAGATCTTGAAGAAGTACAAAGCTGACTTCCCAGATGATCTCAAAGAAGCTGTTGACACTATCTCGAAATACGCTGTTAGCTACTATGGCTACGGCCACCCTGAGAAGAAGGATTCAACGGATGTCAACATCAAGAAGGAAGACGATAAATCTAAGAGTCAATCAACATCCGAGGTAAAAGATTCCAGAGTAGACCAGTTAATTACTCAAGTCACTGAGCTGGCCAAATCTCTTGAAGTACTCAAGACTCTCCAGGATCGCTTAACAGTTGTCGAGAAGGCTACTACAGTCAGCAAGACTATAGTTGGACAAGATCAGAACCAGGATAATGCTAACCAGTCTGATTCTAAGGACAAGTTCAAAAGTATACCTCTGTAGGTATAGAGTCTAGTAGGGTGTATTACAACCAGTATATAAAGGAGAACTAAAAGATGTTTAGTAATAAGAAGCTACTGTCAAAGGCTGAATTTATCGAGAAGATGATCTCGCTTCCTACTATTCAGCTATTAGGTGAGGAAGCAGATGCCTTCTTGGATTACATGGTAGATGAGTCAGTCTTGAAGAATAATGCTCGAATCGTCAGGATGGCTAAGACTACTAAGGTCATTCGAGCTATCGGTTTTGGCACGG
>Ga0315310_10000221_pt1 | contig 37395 bp, 33 predicted proteins | sample TDP5_MG_FD_203630 | JGI IMG/M metagenome (GOLD analysis project Ga0315310, IMG submission 203630) | Freshwater sediment microbial communities from Lake Towuti, South Sulawesi, Indonesia - TDP5 | ecosystem: Environmental > Aquatic > Freshwater > Lake > Sediment | place: Indonesia: South Sulawesi...
ACGGGTACTACACGTATTTGCATTGGGCTAAGCCATACAGGCAATATAGGTGGTTTACCTTGCTTTTTCATTTTAGCCGCTTGCTCTAAGATCGCGTATATCCATCGTTCAATTGAACCCATAGAGCTGTGAATGATTATGCACCCTCTCTTCTTGCCTTTCTCATCAACATAGAAAATTCCGTATCGTTCTGAATCCTCTATGTCTAGTTGTACTGTGCAAAGTTGAGCGCTCCCACCGACAGCGTCCAGCATTTGGTATTCGTGTTTTACTATCCAATAATGCTTCATTTCCGGAAGCAGTTCAATCAGCGCTGGTTTTTGGACGATTTTGAGGAGTTCAACAAACCATTTCTTATTTTTATTGTAGAAGTCTTCAACAACCCTGAAAGCTACGACGTAATCTATTTCCATCGAGTTCGCAAGCTTAGTGTAATATCTGAAAAGTTCTGTATATTCATCAATAGCTTGCTTAAGATCCTTACAGAAGCAGTGTACATCGGGCATGGTGAATGCTCTAAGCCTTCTGAGACCGACTACCTCGCCGCTCTGCTCCAGCCTATAGGAAGGAGATAATTCATAGATTCGAATCGGTAGTTGCTTGTAGCTCATAGTCATATCTTTCATCATACGGAAAAGCCCGAAGTCTCCTGCAAATCGTAGTGTAAATTCTTTATCATCAACCTTGAGTCGATAATCCTTCTCAACGAAACGCGAGGCTTGTTCAGCTATGTCTGGTTGATCTAGACGATAAATGGATGGTGTTTCTATCCTCATGCAATGCAGATCTTTTACAGCGATCTCTGTTGCAAGTTCTTCTAACAAGTTTTTGATCAATGTGCCTTTCGGGTAATATCTGTAGTGACCAACGTCAGATGCGGGCTCATAGTCAACAAGCTCAAGTCTGCGCATCAAATTGATGTGGGCTGGTGGTTCATGCGGAATCTTCCCAATCTCTTCACTAATAACAAACTGTTTGAGTAGAGGATTTTTCTGTAACACTGCACAATCCTCTATTTTAGCTAGGTTTAGAGGGAATTCTTTTCCATCAGGTTCAAGTACAACAAATTTGCTTGGCTTTTTCGGTTTAGCTGCAACTTTCACTTTTTCTTCAGGAACTATTGAACGCGATAGTTCGGAGAGTGGATGACCCTTACATTCTATGCGGAAGCTCTTATACCAACCAAATGGACTTCGCTTAACGTTGAAACCTCTTTCCTTTAGGATTTTCTCCATTTTTTTAAGTATACCGATGGCTGGGTCGCGGGAGCCAAGGTCTGATGATAGGTGGGCGTAGGGATAGAGCATTACGTTCTTGGTTTTCACCCACTTTGCTACCTCCTCTATTGAGTCAGATGCCTTCTGAGCTGCTAGATCAGGACTTTTTTCATCCATTTTTTCAACTGTACAAAAAGCTACGACAACTTCATTCATAGAGCCTTTTTTTATTGCTTCTGTGAGTTCTTCGGGATTCTTGATAGCTTTCTGCTTCACCTCGTATTGGAAAGCGTCAGCATGGATTAATAGAAGTTTCATGCTTATCGGGTCCCTTCATCATAGATGTGCTAAGTGCGATATAATAGATGATGGTTTCCTGCTAGGCTTAGATGGGTGTTCCAGTGGTCTCAGTTAGCTTTTTGAATTTTTTTCTAAGCCTTATTGTTATGGGACCCGCTTTTCCGTCTCCGATTTTCCGTCCATCTACTTCAACTAGCGGAGCGACTTCTGCGGCTGTTCCCGTTAGAAATGCTTCATCTGCATTGTAAAGTTCATGGACAGTGATGTTACGTTCCTCGACTTGAATCCCCTCCTCCTTAGCCAACTGGAGTACAACACTTCTAGTGACACCGAGTAGGATGCTTGCTGTTGTTGGTGGGGTGATTAGTTTTCCATCTTTAACAATGAATATGTTGTCACCCGTTCCTTCTGAAATAAAACCATGTTGGTCAAGCATTAAGGCTTCAGTTACATTTGCCCTATTAGCTTCTAGTTTGGCTAGAATGTTGTTTAGGTAGTTAAGTGACTTTATAGCTGGATTCAATGCTGTTGGAATGTTGCGACGAGTTGTAGCGACTATGGCTGTTGCAGGTGCTTCTCCAAATAAAGGTTTTAGCGGTTCTGTTATGATAATTACAGAAGGCTTGGGACATTTTCTAGGGTCTAAGCCAAGGTCGCCGACACCGCGTGTAACAACTAATCGAATATAGGAGTCTCGAAGACCTTGCTTTCTCAAGGTGTTTATTATTGATTTTTTTAACTCCTCTTTTGATAATGGAATTTTAAGGTCGATTGATTTAGCTGACATGAAAAGCCTATCGATATGCGCATCTAACTGGAATATTCGCCCATTATAGGCACGGATTCCCTCGAAAACTCCATCGCCGTAAAGTAAGCCGTGATCATAAACTGAGATTTTAGCCTCACTTTTTTTGTAGAATTTTCCATCTATGTATATCAGTGGCTCCTTTTTAGATCCCATCTTGAATCCCTTAAGATATTTTCCAGTTTTTATTTCATTGAATAAGGTGTTCTAATCAGCTATCTGGAATAAAAAATTAATGTTAAAGGTAAGTCTGCTCGATACGTAAGCCGTGGTTCCTGTAGATTTACGCGCCTTAGCCTTTCCACCGCCATTTCTCCAGGGTCTTCTCCTTCCGGGTCTTCTTTTTGAATTCTTTGTAGTGCGTTTCACAGAGGTAAGCTCTTCTTTCTTCTTTTATCTTCAAACCGGCGGAAGTGACTTTCTCTGTGGAGATTGATCGTACTGCCACGTTTCCGCATCCTTCAACGCTGCATTTAACGCCTTTATCGATTCTGCCCAATTTAGTTCACTTTCCGTAAATTATAATGTTGAGTTATTTGATAGTTTAAATTAAAAAAGTTGGCTTAGGTTTTTGGCTATCCCGAATAAACCTGGAGTTTACACATTGATTATTAATGTTGTCAAGCCGATGAAGATTCAGGTAGGTGGATTGGGTTTAGGAGAATTTCCAGCAGGCATCTATGCATATACTGGCTCAGCTCTTGGAAAGGGTGCATTTAATCTTAGAGAGAGAATTGGAAGACATTTGAAGACTGAGAAGAAGAAGCATTGGCACATAGATTACTTGCTTATTCCTAGTTCAGCGAAAATAGTTGGTGTAGTTGCATCTGAAACAAATGTGCGTAGGGAGTGTTTAATTTCAAGGTTCTTAGAAGGGAGTGCGGGTGTTGAAGTTGCGGTTAGAGGCTTTGGTTCTCAAGATTGCCATACTGGGTGCAGAGCGCATTTACAGTATTTTCCAGGTCGCAGATACAGTGAAGTTGTCGATTTGATTTTGGCTGCGCATAAGGATGCTGCGCTTAAACCAATTTTAGCTGTAGATTTTGAATAGATTGCGGTAAATTTAGAAACGTTTGACTATGAAATAATAATTGCGATAGGCTAGGAAGAATGTAAGAAAAATATGGCGGTTAGGGTTGCTAACAAGTATAAAAAAGAAGTTTCAAGGTTACATTGGCATAGTAGCCTCTGCTTTCCATAATTTAGGGTTAACCCCGAACGATGTAACTGGAATAGGGTTTCTATTCTCAATTTTTTCCGCTTATTTTTATTATTGGCATCCAGAAATTTGGCTTATTGCATTGGCAGCAATATGTCTCCTACTATCAGGATTTTTCGATGCACTTGATGGAGCGATAGCGAATAGATATGGAGAAACAACAAAGTTTGGGGCATTCATTGACTCAACGCTTGACAGAGTCTCAGATGCAATGGTTTTTTGTGGCATAGTTATAGGTGGACTTGCTAGTTCAATTTGGGGATTAGCAGCGCTCATAACCGCTTTTCTAGTAAGCTATACACGGGCTAGAGGAGAAGGTGTTGGAGTCACTATGGCTGCTGTTGGAATAGCTGAGAGAGCTGAAAGGATCCTGATAATTGTTGCAGCTACATTTCTAGAGTTGATTTATGCTGGTGCGATGGAGATTGGAATAATAATTTTGACAATTCTGTCTGTTTTAACTGTCGCGCAGCGTATTTTGCATGTATACAGGAAAACTAAAACTTCTAGCTGATTTTTTAGGATATAGTTTCTCAAGAAATATTGACCTTTAGTGAGCATTTTTAGTATATAGGGCCACAAATTTTCTTTCATTACTTTCCTGACTAAACGTGCGTAGGTCAATTCTAGAAGAACCGTCGGGGAAATCTCCGTTCTTCTCTAGCTCTAACTTTCACAACTCTCATAGCAACAGCGCATGAAACACAATAATACTTGATAGCTCTCTGCCCAGGAATATAGGCTCCCTTAGCCCTTAACTCTCTCGCAAGAGTTGGCTCCACGAACGAAACCCAACGGGTTACTTTCTTAGCCTTATCCCGTGGAACAAGAGCGCCGCATGAACTGCATTGAACCATTTGACCTCTACCCTTTCCACCCTTGGCCCTTCCGCGGCTCTTTCTTTTCTTAGGCATTTGAATCAGCTCTTATACATAAGTAAACGATACTCCTTATATTTGGATAGCTGAGAAGCGGTTTGTTTCTTTATGGCTATATGCGTATTGATAGCATTCCATACATTCCTTGCGTACCTTAACCTCTTCGCCTTTATCGTTCCTTAAAACCTCGTGCAGCCTATATTTTCTGAACTTACTATATTTAGTCATTCTAAGGCCTATGGGGTGTATTTGCCTTTCTTCTCAGCTAGGCGTAGTGATTCAGGTGAATAGCTTTTAGTTTCACTGTTCTCCAAGTACAGCATAGTCGGTTTTGTTTAAATGCTGCTAGATTGGAGAATTGATATTACGGTTGGTGTTTGGAGTGAAGGGGATTAATTCATTAGTAACCGATAAGGTCGATAGTAACTCGGTAGAGCCTAAAGGAAGAATTGAAGTTAAGAAGTTACAAGCTCTTAACTTATCCTCAGTAATCAGTAAAGATGAACTTCGCCGCCAGAAACAAAGAGAGTATAATAGAAGGTATTACCAAAAAAATAGGGAAAAATGTAAGGCGCAGGCCCAAGAGTACTATTGGAGAAACAGAGATAAATTACTCGCAGAGGCTCGTGAATATTATCAAAAAAATCGTGACAGGATTTGTGCGGAGTTGAGGGAACGTTATCATTCCGACCCTGTGTATAAAGAGAAAGAACAAAGTAGGCTGAAGATGCGTTATCATTCCGATCCTGAGTTTAGAGAAAAACGACGAGCCTCATTTAAGTCATGGTGGGCGAAGCGCCGTGAAGCTTATGAGAGGTTTAAAAAGGAGTATGGTGGGAAATGCTCGGTTTGCGGAAACAATGACCTTGATGTTCTTGTGCCCCATCATCCGGATGGAAGAAGAGGGGAGAAGTATAAGCCCTTTATTTTTAGCAAGGAGCTTACTAACTGGATTAAATATGGAATTAAACCGAACGTAGTCATTATGTGTGCAAATCACCACCTAAAACTCAGCACAGCGGAAGCCCGTGGAGAAGGCGACATTCCAGAATCTTAAGCTTTTTAACAACTTTACTTTATCCTTTAAAACATCTTTACTTTTAAGAGAAAATTGCGGAGAAATAGCTATGTTCGACTTGACCATAATTGGTCACTTAACGATTGATAAGATCGTAAGAAAAGGCGCTGAGCCTGTTTTTATGCCAGGCGGGTCAGCAACGTACGCGTCGCTTGCCGCTAAGAGAATGGGGGCAGATGTGTTGGTTGCATCTAAGGTTGGGCCTGATTTTCCAGATGAGTATGTATCATGGCTGAGTAGAGGTGGAATAGACTTAGCTGGATTAAGACGTGTTAATACTCCGACAACTTATTTTATCTTAAAATACGATGATGAAAAACGCTTATTACAATTGAAGAATGTATGTGAACCAATTTCATCTAAGGATATACCAGCGAACCTGAAGACTAGGGGGATTCATATAGGATCGGTGGCTGGAGAAGTCACGGTTGAAACTGTTCGGCGATTAACTGAATTAGCGGAGATTGTGTCACTTGATCCTCAAGGTTTTGTAAGAATTTTTGATGAGAAAGGTTACGTGAAAATAGGAAAAAGATTGGAAGTAGGAATATTAGGACGAATTGATGTGCTGAAAGCTTCTGAGGAGGAAATTAAAGAAGCAGTCGGCGTCGAGAATGTCTGGAAAGCAATGGAAGTAGCTGCTGAACTTGCACCAAGAATAGTGATTGTAACAAAAGGAATTGAAGGCGCATTTATGTTATTTGATCAAAACCGTTACGAAGTCCCAGCCTGTAAACCCAGCTTAATAGTTGATCCTACAGGGGCAGGCGATGCCTTCATAGGTGCGTTTATGGCTGAATATGTGCGAAAAAAAGACCCTCTTTGGTGCGCTGCCGTAGGATCCGCTGTTGCCTCCTTTGTTATTGAAACAGTTGGACCATCGTTTTCTGGATCAAAGGAAGATGTGTTGAAGAGAGCTCAAAAAGTCTATCGAAGAATTAGGAGAGTCTAGAATTGTCATTTTGAGGGAGGGTTTATTTTTCTTATTGCTTGATGACCTAAAGGTTACCGTTCCAGTTGATTTTTAATCGTTTCCACGTGCCACTAGCTTATAGTCCTGAAAATATTGGAGTAGTTCTCATTTTTCTATGTAGCCTGAAGAATACGGTCGGAAATCAAAATTGCTGCAGTAGTGTAAGGTAGAATGGTCTCATCAGCCCCAGCAGCTTTCATTGGTAGGAGCAGATCAGGATGATTTGCCTTTGCAATAATCCTTAACTTGTAGTTCAACTCTCGGGCAGTTAAAATCAAGAGTATGTTTTTGGAGTCCTCACCAAGCGCAGCTATTAGGCCCTTGGCTCTCGAAATTCCGGCTAACATGAGAACATCCCGATCGCATGAGTCACCGTGAATAACTGCGAACCCCTGTTTGCGACCGTGTTCAACCTGCGCCGCGTTTATTTCAATTATTGTAACGGTAAGGTTTTTGTTAACTAAATGTTTAGCTACACTACTCCCGAGTCGTCCGAAACCGCAGATAATAAAATGATCACTCATTTTTTCAACGCGCCTCTTTAACTTCGTTTCCTCAAGAAGTTTGCTAGCCTCACCTTCCATAATGAAACCCATAAGGGCACCAATCATATAGACCAACAAGCAGAGACCTGTCATGTGGAAAAAAACATTCACCGCGAGTGGGATATGAACGTTTGATCCAATTTCTTCGGCTACTGGCAAAAATAGTAGGTTTCCTACCGTCATCAAGAAAGCAATTTGTGGTTCAATTTGTAAAAGCAGGTAGTTAATAATAGTCCCCAAAACCGCTAAAGCGGCGAATATGTATAAAGAGTATAATAAGTGACGTAAGTAAACAGTCTTTTTACGTGCAGCCTCTTCTATAGCTGCATGCTGGGTCAGATGTCGAATATGCTCCATAAGATGTTACGGATGGCATTTTCGGCTTTCATGCTTTAAACTTTTTCGCCATGCTTGAGGTATCACCAAGTCGACAAAAGATTTTTAATGATGACAATTTATATATGACGATTTACATATGAGCTGGGGTCATTGCCAATGAGCACTAAGATTCTTCTAAGACCTATCAGGGAAATTATGACCGAAAAACTGATCACCATACAGGCAAATACGACCCTGCTTGACGCAGCTAAACTAATGCATATGCACAAAATTGGGGGTCTAGCGGTAGTCGATGAAGATAGATTAGTTGGGATAATCACAGAAAGCGACTTAACTAGAACAACGGCATTAGGAGCCAATCCAAGGGTAACCCCTGTGAGGGAGTTCATGTCAAACCCTGTCATCACTTGTAGTCCTACTACTTCCATCTCAGAAGTAGTGAGAAAAATGTGTGAGAACCATATTCGTCATATATTGGTAGTTGATGACATGAGCAAGCCGATAGGAATTGTATCCTCCCGTGACCTGATTTGCAATGAGGTACCTCTGAGCAGACTTGAGCCCCTCTTTTTACGTGAATGAAATGAAAAAAGTCTAAACAGATTCTTTAGCAAAAATAGAGAACGAAATAGCAGATGTAGCATGGATTAATAGGCTTTTGCTACGTAGACCACGCGTTCAGCCTTTTTACCACACCAGACACATGGACCATCTGGTCTTTCCTTTACATCCATTCTTTTTCCTCTTACTTCAAATCCGCCTGTTTCTGCTTTAATGTAGTCAGCGCATTCTTTGTTTCCGCAGTAGTTCATGCGGATTATTCCGCCTTTTTCTTTTGCAATTTTTAATAATTCTTTCTTGGTTTCTGCCGTATGTGTATTTTCTTTAAGAAATTTTTCAGCTTTCTCTCTCAGAGTTTTTAGAATTTTCTCTCCTAAACTGAGAATATGCTTAACTAGTTCTCCATCTTTCACTTTCAATCTTTCACGTGTATCTCTTCGAAATACAGTTACCGTGCCTTCGACCAGTTCTTTGGGACCTATTTCTAATCTTACAGGTACGCCTAGCAACTCCCATTTGTAGAATTTTTCACCTGGTGTGGCATCAGAGTCGTCAAGTTTAACGCGCAGTCCAGCTTTCACTAAGTTTTTCTCTAGTTCACGGCATTTGGCTAAAACGTTCTTTACGGCTTGTTTCATAGGTATTGGCACAATTATGACTTGTATTGGCGCTGCCTCGAAGGGTAGAATAAGCCCGTAATCATCTCCGTGAATACATATAACAGAGGCGGCTATTCTCGAAATTCCAGGGCCATAGCATGTTTGATGCGGATGTTTCGCGTTTCCTTTCTCATCTAAGTAGGTTATGTTGAATGGTTTAGAGAAGTTTGTGCCTAAGTAATGTGTTGTGGCTACTTGAACCACTTCTTTGTCTGGGAATAGAACTTCGAAGGCATAGGTTATAACTGCTCCCGCAAATTTATCGAAGTCTTCCCTTTGTAATAAGAGGAAGGGCAGCCCAAGTTCTTCATAGAGAACTTTTTCAGCAATTTTCATATCTTCATGAACTTGGTTTAGAGCATCATGCTCTGTTCTGTGAGCATCGTGAGCTTCAATCCAGAGAAACTCTCTCCCTCTTAAAAGCGCCTTAGTTGCTTTTGTTTCATATCGATATACTGAACCGCCTTGATACAGTTTCAGCGGTAGATCCTTGTAGCTTCTTATCCAGAGGGCGTACATAGGATACATAGCTGTTTCAGAGGTGGGCCTTAGAAGTACTGGCTCTTCCAGCGCATGTTCCCCAGCTTTAGTTACCCAGAACACTTCCTGTTCAAAACCCTTTATGTGTTCAGCTTCCTTCTTGAAGGAGCTTCTGGGAATAACCACTGGAAATAGGCAAGGTTCATGGCCAGTGGCTTGTAGTTCTCGTTCGTAGACTTCGTATATTCGGTTGATGATGTACATTATTGATGGCCGATATACAATGAAACCCTTTACTCCATAGCGGATATCAACTAACTTCGCCCTAGCTACGATTCCATTGTACCACTCGCTGAAATTTTTGTATTTATCAGGTAGGCTTTTCTCCACAGTCAATTATCAAGCGCCTCTAGGTTTAATGTATCTTCTAATGTTTAACACAATAATAAATTTGTGAATGGGAAAGCTAACGACGCCTTAAGAAGTATTTTCTAATCTCTTCTGCGAATAATAAGATTGGCGCGAACATGAATAGGAACACCCAGTCAATTAAACTCAGAGGGGCTGTTTTGAACACCGCTTGCAGCGGAGCAAGGTAGACTATGGCTGCAACTAAGAGTAATTCACCAGCTATTCCTACCCACACCCATTTATTGCTGAAGAAGCCGACTTTGAAAATTGATGTGCGGTCTGTTCGGCATGCAAACACGTTTCCAACCTGAGTTGCGACTATTCCTGCGAAGGTCATAGTTGTACCTTTCCGGTAAACAGGGTTATCGCTGGCTAATGATTGTCCTAGACCCCAACCTCCTAAACTCCAAGCCCACAGGCATCCTGCCATCGATCCTAAGGATACGAATGACCCGAGGAAAAATGACCGCCCCAATATACTTAGAGTTAGCAATCTTTCCTTGCGGCTGCGTGGAGGTCTATTCATTACCCCGGGTTCAGGTGGCTCAGCTCCAAGCGCTAGTGATGGCAGTACATCAGTTCCAAGGTCAATTGCAAGAATTTGTATGACGAGTAAGGGTAATGGAATTTTTAGAAGAACAAAGAGCAGGAAGGGTACTAGCTCTGCCCAGTTATGTGAGAAGATGTAGGTTAGGAATCGTTTTATATCGGCATACACGGCTCGGCCCTCTTCAATAGCTGTAACTATTGTAGCGAAGCTATCATCAAGTAATATCATATCGGCTGATTCCCTAGCTACATCCGTGCCTATCATTCCCATGGCGATACCTATGTCAGCCATTTTTAGTGAAGGCGCATCATTAACTCCGTCACCCGTAACTGCAACAACTTCACCTTTCTTCTTAAGCAGAGCTACAATTCTTAATTTATGTTCAGGCGACGCTCTAGCAAATATTATCTCTTCACGGTTAAGCTCTTTTGAGAGTTGGTCATCAGTTAATTCGTCTATTTCGACTCCCTGAATAATCTTACAGCGATCGGATCCAGCGATTCCTACATCACTGGCTATAGCTAAGGCTGTTAGCCCATAGTCGCCTGTAATCATAATTACTTTGATGCCTGCACGTTTAGCCTTCACTACGGCCTCTCTAACCTCAGGTCTCGGGGGATCTAGCATTGCAACTAAACCTATGAAAATTAGGTCTTTCTCTATGCTTTCAACAGTGAACTCCTCTAAATCCTCGGGAAGCACTCTATAAGCTACAGCGAGAACCCTCAGCCCAGTCTTGGCAAGATCATCAACTTGGGTGTTTATTTCTTGCATTTTTTCGGCGTGAAGTTTCTGTACTACTCCATCAAGAACTATTTTTGTAGAGATGGATAGTATTTCATATGGTGCCCCTTTAACGTAAGCGATTTTTCCTTCGCCAGATCTATGAATCGAACTCATTCTTTTTCTAACAGAATCGAATGGAATTATCTTAACGCATGATCTTTCCGCCAGGGCTTCTTGTACATTGAAGTCTGCTTTCTGGGCAACGACTAGTAGTGCGGCTTCCGTTGGGTCACCGATAGCTGTCCATAATCCTTTAACATCTGAGGGAGGAGCTAATTTTGCAGTATTACAAAATGTTGAGGCTTCAAGAAGTAGTTCTAACCCGGCCACATCTTTCACGGATATTTTATTTTGGTTGAGCATGAAGCCGCCGTAGGGTGCATACCCTACGCCTGTAACGTCAATCAGTCGATTGTTGATCCATATCTTACTTACAGTCATCTCTCCCTTCGTTATTGTGCCGGTTTTATCCGTACAAACTACGGTAGTAGAACCAAGGGTTTCAACAGCGGATAGACGTTTAATTAACGCGTTATGACGCGCCATCTTCTGCACACCCATAGCTAATGATACTGAAACTGTGGCCTGCAGACCTTCCGGGATTAAGGCAGCGACTACTCCTATACCAAAAATGACTGCTCCAAACGGACTTATGCCAATTAAAAGCCCTATGAGAAAGAAGATGGAACCGATTGAAACAGATACCACTGCAACTCTTTTTGCAACTTGGGCTATTTCCTTTTGGAGAGGACTCGGCTCCTCCTTAATCACCTGAGTCATTTGTGCAATTGTACCAAACTCAGTGTTCATTCCTGTACCGAAAATAACGGCCTTGCCAGAACCTGAAGCGATGCTTGTTCCCATAAAAACGAAGTTTGATATGTCTGCTGTAGGCACGTTTTCTTCAATCACAGGATAAGAATCCCTAGGATGTGGTTCAGATTCACCTGTTAACGCCATATTGTTAACGGTAATCTCATACGCTTCCACTAGGCGAGCATCAGCAGGAATTTTATCCCCACTTTCTAAAACTATTAAGTCTCCCGGAACTAGTTCATGAGCAGATATTTTCTTCTGTTCACCATCTCTGATCACCTTAGCATAAAATGGAACTAATTTTTTAAGCGCCTCAGAAGCTTTTTCCGCGCGATATTCTTGCAAGAAACCTACAATAGCATTGAAGATTACTACTAGAATAATTGCGATGCTGAGCTCAGGCATATTGCTTATGGCTGCCAGAATGCCTGCAATTATTAGGAGAGCAGCAAAGAGATTTTCAAATTGAGTGAAAAACCGGATGAATACAGGTGTTTTTCTGAGCTTTGGTATTTCATTCGGCCCATATTTTTGCAGCCGTATTTTTGCTTCTTCATCGGTTAAGCCGTTCGTCGAGGTACCCAGGGTTTCGAAGACTTCTTCTCTTTGTAGTGTCTGGATACGCATTTTTCCCAGTCCTCACGCATTTGGCCATCTTCTCCACGATAAGCGAGTTATTTTCACTAATGCTCAGTTTTTTGCATTCTATACGCGGGAGGCTATTAAAGTTTATTTTATGTAATAAGTGCGGGATAACGTAGATATGGGCTTAGAGTTGAAAGCTGACCTTGCAATATTGAATGCGAATATAATCTTTACGCGCACGAATGAAATCATTAGAGATTCTATTGCAATTAGATCGGATAAAATAATTCGAGTGGGTAATGTTAGAGACCTAATAGGTGCATCTACAACTGTTGTAGATGCGAAAGATGCGTATGTTTCTCCAGGATTTATTGATGCTCATATTCACATCGAGAGCAGTATGCTGACGATAACAGAGTTTGCAAAAGCTGCGTTACCTTATGGGACTACCAGTGTAGTTATAGATCCTCATGAAATTGCTAATGTGCTCGGTATGGCTGGCGTAAAAATGTTCTTGGAGGAGAGTGCTAATCTTCCGTTAAAAGTGTTCATAACGGCTCCAAGCTGCGTTCCAGCTGCTGCTGGTTTTGAAACAAGTGGAGCCGAGTTAACTCCTGAAAACTTAGAGGAGTTATTGCGAGTCCCGAGAGTTGTTGGGCTTGGAGAAGTGATGAATTATCTTGGGGTAATTCAGAGAGATCCTGTGATGCTAAGGAAAATTAGGATTGCACATTCACTTAGGAAGAGGGTTGATGGACATGCTCCTATGTTGCGTGGTAGGGAGTTAGCCGCCTATGTATCAGCAGGAATTCATTCGGATCATGAGTGTGTTGAGGGAGAAGAAGCCATAGAGAAGCTTCGGCTTGGAATGTGGATTATGGCGCGGGAAGGTTCAGTTGCTAAAAATCTGCATGATATTATTCGTACCATTCATAAGAAAAACATGGAAACTCGGCATATAATGCTTGTAACCGATGATCTAAGTCCAACCGACCTTGTTAAAGGACATATTGATAGATTAGTTAAGGCGGTAATTGACGAAGGCTGCGATCCAGTTACAGCTATTCAGATGGCAACAATAAATCCAGCCGCTTATTTCCATTTAGATCATTCTATTGGATTTATTGCTCCAGGTTTTAATGCTGATGTTGTTTTATTCGAAGATTTAGATGAGGTTAAGGTAAAGAAAGTGATTTCTAACGGAAAAATTGTGGCGGAAAATGGGAAATTTACTGAGAGGATTATCGCTTGGAGATATCCGTTAAGTGCTGAGAAAACTATGAAAGTTAAAAGTTTACCTAGATCAGAAGATTTCGCGGTTAAAGTGCCTGAGAAACTTGACAAAGTTACTGTTCGAGTTATACGTATCGAGGATCGTTCACTTTTGACCAAATCCGAAACTGATGTTATCTCAGTTAAAAATGGCGTAGCGGTACCCGACGTAGAAAAAGATGTTTTACAAGTTGCCGTTGTAGAGCGTCATAAAGCTACTGGAAACATTGGACGCGGTTTCGTTAGAGGCTTCAATCTATTTGAGGGCGCTTTAGCATCAAGCGTTGCCCACGACAGCCATAATATAGTAGTTGTCGGCGCCAGCTGGAACGACATGGCTATTGCTGTAAGGAAAATTGTTAATGCATGTGGCGGGATCGTGGCTGTTAAAGACGGTAAAGTATTAGCGTTCCTCAATCTTCCTATAGCTGGACTTATGAGCAAAGATGATGCGGAAAAAGTCTCAGTAAAACTTACTGAACTGCATAAAGCAGCGAAAAAAATGGGTTGCAAACTAACTGAACCATTTATGACCATGTCATTCATAGCGCTACCAGTGATACCTGAACTTAAATTGACAGATAAGGGCCTCGTTCGCGGGAATACTCACGTTATGCCCTCTGAACTTCTGAGCCCATATATTTCTCGCATACCTTAACTCTTTCGCCTTTACTGCTCTCTAAGACCTCGCGTAGCGTTTGTTTTCCACAGTAGTTTCATTCACCACTCCACTATGAATCGTTTCGTGTTATTTTAAATAAAAGGCGCATAACATGATTCTGATGGTTTACTTATGCCAACTGAAACTATGCCCAAAGAGGCTTTAACGCCGGAAGAACTCCGCCGTCAGAAAGAAAGGGAATATTTTAAGAAATACTACCAAAAGAACAAAGAGAAAATTAAAAAGCATGATAAGGAATACAAGCGAAAGCGTTATCATTCTGACCCTGAGTTTAGAGAAAAATATTTAGAGGCCGGGCGTAGGCGACATCTAGAATACCATGAAGCCTATAAGAGGCTTAAAATTACGCTCGGCGGGAAATGCTCGGTTTGCGGAGAAGATGACCTTGATGTTCTTGAAATCCATCATCCAGATGGGAAAGAGGGGAGGAGTATTTCCTTTATTCATAGTAAGGAGTTTAGAAAATGGGTTAGACATGGAATTAAACCGAACATAGTCCTCCTATGTGCAAATCACCACTAAAAACTCCACACAACAGAAGCGCATGGAGAAGCCGCCCCTCATAACCATTAAAGACTTACGTCTTAATCAAGCAAACAGTTATTCTTTCAAGTTCACTTGAAACCTCTTCTTTATTTATTTAAGTTAAACAGTATCTTCTCATTAAATGGGGGTTCCACATTGATAATTGAAGAGATTGTTGCTTGGTTCTACGCTTTTACGCAGACCTACGGCTACCTTGGTGCATATGTTCTAAGTTTCATATCATGTCTCACAATTTTCATACCGATTCCGTATTTGCTGATAGTTTTCTGGCTAAGTGCACCTGGCTTTGGGTTAGACCCCACGATATTAGCTCTTGTCAGCGCCCTAGGAGCCACCTTTGGAAAAACAGTTATCTATTACCTAGGTTCTGCTAGTAGAAAACTTTTAGGTGAAAAACGACGTAGAAATCTAGAATATGCAAAATTAGTTATGGATAAGTATGGTGCACCTGCAGTTTTCTTTTTCGCTGCAACCCCAGTCCCAGACGATGCATTATACATTCCGCTCGGGATGATGGGTTACAGCATTTTGAAGTTCTTCATATTCTGTTTCTTAGGTAAACTTGTGTTGACTCTGCCGATTACTTGGGGAGGATATCTCTCAATTCGTTGGATTGGCGTTTTTCACGGGCACGGCGGATGGAGCCTAGTTGCTGCGGCAATAACGCTCATCTTAATCATAGGCAGCATTTACGTGACGCTTAAGATTGATTGGGAGAAAGTATTCATGAAGTATGTGTCGAAAAAAGTGAAAACCTTGGAGAAATTAAAGGGAGAAGAAGCTTGAGGATAATTGCCGATTTACATATACATAGTAAATATAGTCGCGCTACAAGCCAAGATATGGCTATACCCACAATTACCCGCTTCGCTCAAATTAAAGGATTAAACCTGGTTGGAACAGGGGACTTCACTCACCCAAAATGGTTACAAGAATTAAAAGTTTCATTGGTTGAAGCCTCTGAAACTGGCTTATATAGGTCTGCAGTAAATCCTCAAACAGAAATTTACTTTACGGTCACAACAGAGGTTTCTACAATATTTGAGTTTCAAGGAAAAATTAAAAAAATTCATCACGTAATTTTAACTCCCAGTTTAGAGTTTGCTACTCAAATTAATGACCGACTAGTAAAATATGGCAACCTCGCTGCAGATGGCCGCCCAACTCTAAATATGACAGCTCCAGAACTTGTCGAAAACGTTATGAATGTGTCAAAAGATAACGAGGTCTTCCCTTCCCATGTGTGGACTCCATGGTTCAGTATTTTTGGTGCGTTCAGCGGCTTTGATAGCGTTGATGACTGCTACCAAGATATGACTAAACATATCCACGCGTTAGAAACAGGCCTAAGTTCAGACCCGCCTATGAATTGGCGGTTAAGTTCGCTTGACCGTTTTGTGCTTGTGTCGAATAGTGACAGCCACAGCGCTTGGCCGTGGCGGATGGGTAGAGAGGCGAATGTGTTTGAGCTTGAAAAATCTTCTTACTATGAAATGGTTGATGCTATTCGAAAGAAGGATGCTAAACGATTCAAGTTCACTATAGAAACTGATCCGGCTTATGGAAAATATCATTGGACTGGACATAGGGCCTGTAATGTCTCTCTTTCACCTCAAGAGTCGATTAAGCTGGATAATAGATGTCCTAAGTGTCGTAGACGGTTAACAAAAGGTGTTGAGCAGCGTGTAGAGGAACTTGCAGATCGCCCATTCGGATTCAAACCGGAAGACGCCATTCCGTACATTCATTTACTTCCATTATCCGAAATTATTGGAACTGTTCTTGGAATTGATCAGGTAGCCAGTAGACAAATCTGGAATATCTATGATGCAATTGTCAAAAAGTTTGGGGATGAGTACACCGCATTAATTGACGCTTCAAAGGAAGAGCTAGCTAAAATTGTGGATCCAAAAATTGCAGATGCCATTGTTAGAGTTAGAGAAGAAAAAGTCAAGGTTGTTCCAGGGTTTGATGGAGTTTACGGTAAACTTGTAATTTTTCCAGAGAAAGAAACTGCAACCCAGAAACCATCGAAAAAACAGAAGGGACTAGAAGAGTTTATATGAATAAGAATAAGCCTTTATGGAGGAATTAAGCTGGACCATAGGAATCCGGACGCTCTCCGCCATCTATACTGGGAAAAGAAACTTAGCACATATGAAATGGCTAAAGTACTTGGAAAAAGTCAGTTTACTATCAGGTATTGGTTAGGGAAACATGGGATAGATAGGCGAAGCATATCTGAGGCAATTGAAAAATATCCAAAGGGTAGTTATTCATTTGGATCTGGAAAACAAATGTATGTTGTTACATTGAACCGGCAGAATGAAGTTGTATCGTTAGCGTAGAGAATATTGCCATACACTCGGCATGAGGAAAAAATTGATCGAATTAAACTTATTCTTGAGTTCAAGAGTGAGAAATATTGGGTGAATGCTAAGGATAGGGTGATGGCCCTCAGAAAGAAAATCAATAAAGAAAGAGATGAGTGTGTGAAGAAGGCGGAAGAGCATAAGAAAAGACGCCCAGCCTCTGCGCGCTCTCTGGGTCCAAGCTGAGAGGGTCCCCACCAGCGTAATACCCATTTAACCACCAGTCGCCAGCAGGTTCCTCTTGCCTCACCTGACGCTAATACCCGGGTTAGGTCTTTCCTCAGGGGTTTCGAGCCCAGTTCCCCGAGATGAGACCCGGTAGGGTTTGAGTGTCATGGTTTAGCTCATGTTTCAGTGAACAGAATTGTCCTAGGCTCCTGTTACCTCCACATGAAACTTGGCTTACCCTGGCCACAAAGGCTGGGATTTACATTCATATGTCTAAGAATGTTATATTACTTCTCGGGACAATATTCAGGAAAGCAGCTGTTTTACGTGGTTGTTTGCAATGTTTTATTGAGGTTTCAATTTTAAAATTGACGTTTTTTAGGCAAAAAATGGGTATTACTTATTAAAGTTTTAAATAGTCAACGGCAAAAATCATGCATTGAGCCCAGTTCCTGAGATGAGGCCCGGCAGGGCCTATTTTTACTATTTTCTATTTTTCTATCTAATTTTCTGTTGTGTTTAGTGACATAAGATTAGGCTCTGGCTTTGCGTTTGCTTTGGATAAGCCTGACTCTAACGGAGTCCTCTCGCTCCTCTTCCTCGAGCATTGTTTCGATGAACTGTATGGCGTTATCGATCTGTGGAATAACGACGTATTTAATTCCATTAACACGTTGTTTTGCTTTAGTTATGGCTTTTGAAAGCTTTCTTATTGTGGCTTCTATTTCTGCCAGTTCGATAAGCATATTCAACACTTCATCCATCTTGGATAACGCTTCATCCAATTTAGCTGAGGTTTCCAGAAGAGAGTATCTTGGGACCCCAAAAACTTTTTTGTGAAGCCGAAAAGTTACGGTTGAGGGTGTTTCAATTAAATCGATGTTAAAGCTGTCCGGGATATTCCAAGATAATTCTTCAAGTTTCTTTGTTCCCACAATTAACTGAGTTTCAGTGAATAGGTTATAGGCTTCACTAAGAAGTTCACGGGTACGATGCTTTAAAGAGGACCATTCACGTAGAAGCTCAAAGAGTTTCAATATGAGCTCATCTAGTTCCCTTTGTAATATGTCAAGAATTACTTGAGCCAACACTCGACGTCGCCGCATCTTTAGAAGTTCTATCCGTGTTGGACGCACAGATTCAATTTCACTTGACAATTTGAATCCTTCAAGAAGAACGGTGTTTTGGATGAAACATTTTTATTGTATCCAGTTCAATTCTTTTCAATTCAGATTCAGGAAACATTGAGAGAAGGTTCCAACCTATTTCAAGCGTCTGCTCTATAATCCTATTTTCCTTTAAGCCTTGGTGGATAAATTCACGCTCAAATTTATCTGCAAAATTGAGGTAAGTTTTCTCCTTCTCGGTTAACGACGCTTCGCCTGAAACCATAGCTACCTGTCTAAACAATCTACCTTCAGCGTAAGCGTAGTACAGCTGATCGGCGACCTGTCTATGGTCCTCCCGTGTTTTTCCTTCACCAATACCTTCATTCATTAGTCGTGAGAGAGATGGGAGCGGGTCTATAGGCGGGTAGATTCCTCTCTTATACATACCTCGGTCCATGAGTATTTGTCCTTCAGTGATGTACCCTGTTAAATCGGGGATTGGATGAGTGATGTCGTCGTTCGGCATAGTTAAAATGGGCATTTGCGTTATGGATCCCCCTTTACCGCGAATACGACCTGCACGTTCATAGATGGTGGCAAGGTCAGTATACATATAACCAGGATAGCCGCGTCTACCTGGAATTTCCTCGCGAGCGGCTGAAATTTCCCGTAATGCTTCACAATAATTTGTCATATCAATCAGAAGGACAAGCACGTGAATGTTTTGGTTGTATGCAAGATACTCAGCCGTGGTAAGCGCCAATCTCGGTGTTAAGATCCGTTCGATAGGGGGATCTTCAGCCAAATTAACGAAAAGCACAACTCGATTGAACAACCCGAGCCTTAGAAATTCTTCCCTGAAGAACCGCGCTTCATCAGAGGTTATTCCCATAGCAGCAAAAATTATTGTGAATGCTTCTTCTTCGCCTCTGACAGTTGCCTGCTGAACAATTTGAGATGCTAGAAGCTTATGGGGCAAACCTGACCCGGAGAACATTGGAAGTTTCTGCCCTCGAACTAGAGAATTCATACAATCTATAGCTGAAATACCTGTTTGAATGAAGTCACGTGGATATTCACGTGCAGATGGATTTATTGGTGCGCCGTGGACATCCCACTCATCCTCTGGAACTATAACGGGTCCTCCATCCATCGGTTTACCGCTTCCGCTGAACATCCGCCCTAGAACATCATTAGATACTGGGAACTTGATTGTTTCTCCGCGAAATCGTACCGAGGTCTTTTCTATGTCAAGATCAGATGTTCCTTCGAATACTTCTACAACTGTGATTTCTTCACCAGCGTCTAGAACCTGCCCTCTTCTACGTTCACCAGTAGATGTGATTATGTCCACATATTCTCCGTAGCCAACACCTGACACGGACTCCATGAAAAGCAGTGGACCTGAAATTTTCTTTATTGTAAAAAATGTTCGTGTTCCCTGCATTTCTCGCATACCTTAACCCTATCACCTTTACTGTTCATTAAAACTTTGCACAGCCTATGTTTTACGCTAATAGTTTCACTTATCTCCGCTACAGATTTTTCCGTGCTGTTTTAAATATGAGGCTGAAGCTTATGGAGTTAACGGCGGTGAGCCTGATATGGAAACTGTTGAGCCTAAGAAATTAGAAGCTGAGAAGGTCGTTAGTAGCTCGTTAGAGCCTAAAGAAAGAATTGAAGCTGAGAAGCCTGAAGCTCTTAACTCATCTTCAGAAGTCAGTAAAAAAGAGTCTCGCCGCCAGAGCAACAGAAACTATTACCTAAAGAATAGAGAAAAAATTGTTGCAAAATCCCGAGAGCGCCATTGGAAAAACAGAGATAGAGAAATCGCAAGATCACGTAGATATTATCAAAAAAATCGTGAGAGAATTCGTGCGGAGAGTAGGGAACGTTACCACTTCGATCCTATATATAGAGAAAAACAACGCGTTCGGTTGGAGAGATGGCTGGAGAAACGCAAAGAGGCTTATGAGAGGTTTGTAAAAGAGTATGGTGGGAAATGTATGGTTTGCGGAAATGATGACATTAAAGTTATTATACCCCATCATTTAGACGGAAAAGAGGAGAAAGTTCCATTTATTCAAAGCAAGGAGTTTTCCCGTTGGATTAAATATGGAATTAAACTGAATGTAGTCCTTATGGATGCAAATTGTCATTTTAAACTCCATAGGGGAGAGGCCACCCTCCAATAATCTTCGATTTTTCCATCCCGATAATCTCAGCAAAAATGCGGCCTGCAGAAGTTATTCTACTCATATTTCTTCACCCTTAGCCACTCTGCTAATAAGTTCGTTTATTTGATCGTCAATCTTCTTGTCGATGTTTTCGTAGATTTTGCTGAATTCCTCTGAGGAAGTGAACCTCATTCGGGAAACTTCCTCTCGTACAGGTAGGGCTAGAATTCGATTTAATGGTACACCGTTACTTACGGCTAATTTCATTTTTTGATGGAATTTCAGAAGCAACCGAAGCATATTGTAAGTTTTCTCAGATGGGGAATAACTATCGGCGGGGTGATAGGCGCTCTGTACGAGGAAACATTCCCTGACCATGCTTGCGGCTTCAAATACCACTCTTTGGCTTTCAGCTAAAACCTCTGATCCTACAAGAGAAACTATTTCCCTTAACTCTTCCTCCTGTTTCAATAGAACCATGGCGTCATCACGGAGCTTCAGCCAATCGGCACCCATATTCTTTTTATACCACGGCTCCATTGCGGTAAGGTACTCGGAATAACTTGTGAAATAGTCAATTGCAGGAAAATGCCTGCGATGGGACAGATTGAAGTCAAGTGCCCAGAACACTTTAGTAAGCATCAATGTATTTTTGGTAACAGGTTCAGAGAAGTCTCCCCCAGGTGGAGAAACAGCGCCAATTACAGTAATTGATCCCGCTCTTTCTTCACTACCAATGGTTACGACTTGCCCTGCCCGCGCGTAGTATTCAGCCAATCTTGAGGCAAGATAAGCGGGATACTCTTCTTCGCCAGGCATTTCTTCAAGTCTACCGCAGATTTCTCTTAGGGCTTCAGCCCAACGGGATGTTGAGTCAGCCATTAATGCGACGTCGTAGCCCATGTCTCTGTAGTATTCTCCGATGGTCATTGCTGTGTAGATGCTGGCTTCCCTTGCAGTAATGGGCATGTCTGATGTGTTCGCTACTAGGACTGTTCTATTCATAATTGGTTGACCGGTGCGAATATCCTTCAATTGTGGAAAACGTTCGACAACTTCAGCCATTTCATTTCCCCGTTCACCGCAACCGACGAAGATTATTATATCAGCGTCAGACCATCGTGCAAGCTGATGTAGCAAAATGGTTTTTCCTGTTCCAAATCCACCTGAAGTTGTGGCTGCGCCCCCCTTTGCGACAGGGAAAAATACATCTATAACTCGTTGACCTGTTAACAGCGGAGCCTTAGGAGGAATTATAACTTTACATGGTCTTGGCTGTCGCACTGGCCAACTATGAGATAATTTAAGCTTCTCCGAGCCTTTCTTAGTTCTAATTTCTGCTATAACATCTGTGATGGTGTAATTGCCTTCATCCACGATTTGTTCTATGACCCCCTCAATTAAAGGCGGTACAAGAATCTTATGTTGAATAAGTGAAGTTTCATCAACTGCGCCGAGAATATCTCCGCCTGTCATTTTTTTGCCTTTTTTTGCTGCTGGTTTGAAATGCCATTTTTTGTCTCTGGGTAAAGCTGGAGCTGAAACCCCTCTTTTGATAAGTGGTCCAACTAATTCCTTTAGTGTTGGAAGAGGACGTTGTACGCCATCATATATCTGGCCTATTAAACCTGGACCAAGCTCAATTGATAGAGGTTTACCAGTTCCTTCCACTCGTTCTCCAATTTTCACTCCAGTTGTATCTTCATATACCTGAATCATTGCTTTGTCGCCTTCGAGGCGAATAATTTCTCCAATTAAGTTAAGCGAACCGACTTTCACAACTTCATGCATCTTTGAGCCTGTCATATTTCTGGCAACTACAAATGGGCCTGCAACACGAGAAATTATTCCAGGTCTCGGCAATGTAATTCAACCTCAATTTGTTTAGTGAGTGGTTCACCAATTTAAAGTTCTATTAATTAAAAAAGAATGTTGTTTAATGTCCTTAGGCATTCACTCGGTTAGCGAAGAACTTCCCAATTTCTATGGCGATTAGTGCTGTACTTGAAATAAGCGTAACTGCTAGCCAATCAAACATGCTCAGAGGCTCTGTTTTAAAAATAGGCTGGAATAATGGAATGTAAATTACGGCTATCTGAAGTAGAATCGATGAAACCACAGCGGCCATTAGGTACTTGTTAGCGAAAACACCTACCTTTAAAATTGAGTGTCTTTCAGATCTGCAGTTAAACACATTGAACATCTCAAACATAACCATAGTAGTGAAAGCTAAAGTTAACGCTCTTCTTGGAGCTTCAGTCTTCGATAGTAGCGCTCCACCTCCCAAAATGAATGTTGCCAACGTTCCAATAGTCATCACTACTCCAACAGTAATTATAGTGAAGACCATCCCTCTAGAAAATACTCTTTCCTCAGGACGCTTTGGGGGCTTTACCATTATGTCGGGGTCAGCTGGATCTACACCTAACGCTAGTGCCGGTGCACCATCAGTCACTAAGTTTATCCATAAAAGTTGTATCGCAAGAAGCGGTGGTGGAAAACCTAGTAGCGCGGCAATGAATACGGTTAGCACTTCGCCTGCGTTGCTGGAGAGCAGATATTGGATGGCCTTCCTTATATTGCTGTAAATGGAGCGCCCCTCTTCTACAGCAGCCACGATGGTTGCAAAGTTGTCATCCGCTAGCACCATATCAGAGGCTTCTTTTGTAACGTCCGTTCCAGTTATTCCCATAGCTACCCCGATATCAGCGTTCTTAAGGGCAGGAGCATCATTTACCCCATCACCAGTCATGGCTACGATTTCGCCTTTATCCTTCAATGCTTTTATTAGCTTCATTTTATGTTCAGGAGAAACCCTTGCGTATACCACTACATCTTCAACTATACTTTCAAATTCTTCATCACTTAACGCATCTAACTCAGCACCAGTTAGTACTTTGGGATCGTCTTTTATTAGACCAAGTTCCTTCGCGACAGCTACAGCGGTATGCTTATGGTCTCCAGTTATCATTATCACCTTTATGCCAGCTTGCTCACAGACACGAATCGCATGCTTAGCCTCCTCTCTAGGCGGATCCATCATACCAACTAAGCCGACGAAGACCATGTTTTTTTCAATTTCATGAGAAGAAAAATCTTGAAGAGTTTCCGGCAGTGATCTGTAAGCCATCGCTAGTATGCGTAAAGCTTCGCTGGCCATTTTTTGATTTATTTCAAGAATTGTTTCTCTTTCTTTTTGACTCAGTTCTTTTACTTGTCCTTCTAGGTAAATGTGTGTGCATAATTCTAGAACTACTTCAGCGGCTCCTTTCATGTAGGCAACTTTCCTTCCATCAAATGTTTTGTGAATGGTGGTCATACGTTTCCTTTCAGAAGAAAATGGACATTCACCTATGCGTGGATACTGTTCTTTGAGGCTGTCTTGCAGAATGCCTGCTTTCCTCGCAGCTACGATTAGTGCGCCTTCAGTTGGATCGCCATCAACCCGTAAAGCTCCTCTTTCATCTACTCTCAGATTTGAGTCGTTACATAGGGCTCCTATTTCAATGGCCATTGAAATGTTTTCATCTCCCTGAACTTGGACGGCTTTACCGCCCCTACGGAATTCACCCTTAAGCTCAAAACCGGAACCGGTTACGTCGATCATCTGATTACCAGTAAAAATTTTCCTTACAGTCATCTCCCCTTTAGTCAGAGTCCCGGTTTTATCAGAACAGATAACTGTTGCGCATCCTAATGTTTCAACTTCTGGAAGTTTTCTAATTATTGAGTTGCGCTTTGCCATTCGTAGAACCCCTATAGCGAGAGTTAATGTCACTATTGCTGGCAAACCTTCTGGAATTGCTGCGACAGCTAAACTTACTGCAAATATGAACATCTTCAATACGTCTTCGGCGCCGGGACGTAGAATTTCAGCTAAAAATATTATGATAGATATCAGTAGAATGCCTAATCCTACCTGTTTACCGAATTGTTCAAGTTTAATTTGAAGGGGAGTTTCCTTTGGAGGAGCGGCTTGGATCATTTCAGCAATTTTTCCAACCTCAGTGTTCATACCTGTAGCTACTGTTACTCCCTTACCCCGCCCATAGGTTGCATGCGTACTCATGAAAGCCATATTTGTCCTTTCAGCAACAGGTATACTGGCTTCTTCTTCCTCCTCCAATTTTCTAGGGGTTTCTAATATTGCAGCAGTATCTTTCTTCACTGGAATCGATTCACCTGTTAGCACCGCTTCATCCACTTCTAAGTTAATTGCTTCAATAAGTCTCAAGTCGGCTGGAATCGCGTCCCCTGTCCTCAGAATAACTATGTCGCCTGGCACAAGTTCCCTTGTAGGTATTTCTATTTCTTTACTACCCCGAATTACGTGGGCTTTTGGAGTTGCGAGCTTTTTCAGGGCTTCCATCGATTTCTCTGCTCGATATTCCTGAGTGAAGCCGAGGACAGCGTTGAGGATAAGTATAATTGCTATGGCGGATGCGTCAAGTAATTCTCCTAAGAGAGCGGAGATTACTGTAGCGATTAGAAGTATAATGACTAAGAAGTCCTTGAATTGACCAAGAAATATTTTGATGGGTGAAATTTTCTTTTTCTCTAAAAGCTCATTGGGTCCATACTCATCTAGACGCCGCCTTGCTTCCTTATCATCTAAGCCGTGTAGGTTGGTCTTCAGCGTTTGAAGTGCCTCTTCTGTTCTCATAGTGTGCCATGAAGATTGCGCTCTAGCCAAGTTTATTTACTCCCACTTTTCCAACGTTCATAGTAACTTATAATATTCTTACAAAGATAATTTAGAGGATGAGAACATAGATTTAGGTGTAGTGAATAGCCTATGCCCAGCTCATCTATACTTTTTGAAGACTTGGAGAAAAAAATCGTTGAGCCTGGTTTCTGCGTTTCTTGCGGGGTTTGTGAGGCAGCATGCCCAGTTCACGGAATTAAACTTGAGAAGGGGTTACCAGTAAGGGTCTATGAGTGCTCAAATGCAATGACGCGTTGCACAACCTGCTATGATATTTGCCCTCATACAGAAGCGCTGCTACCTAATTTAGATAAATTTGTTAGTTCTGCCCCGTTCAAAAAAGATGGGGTTGGATCCTACCGGAGGATACTGCTTGCAAGGACAATGAACCCGAGAGTTGAACGCGTTTGTCAGGATGGAGGAGTTGTCACTTCTTTACTGATCCATACAATAAGTAAGAAAATTGTTGACAGTGCAGTAGTCACAAAGGCTGATGTGGATGTTGTCGTGATGCCAAAACCTTCACTCGCCTTAGTTCCTGATGATGTCCTCTCAGCGGCTGGAAGCAAGTTCTTCCCATCGGCCGTTGCATCCGCTTACGGTAAAGCTGCGTATGAATATTGGAAACCTAGAATAGCATTTGTTGGGACCCCATGCCAAGTTCGTGGCATTCGCAAATTAGAGGCTTGGCAACATCGATTAGCAGATAGTTTAGAGGTTGTGATAGGTCTATTTTGTTTATGGACTTTCTCATTTGATAATCTGCTTAGATCCTTGAAAGATAAATACGGCGTAAAATCATCTGATGTTAAGAGATTTAACTTAACGGAAGACGCACTCGTTGTTCACACAGCTAAGGATATTATAAGAATACCTCTTGCCGAGGCTTCACTCCAGATAATGGATAACTGTAGATTCTGCACAGATTTCACAGCTGAGTTAGCGGACATATCTGTTGGAAGAGCGGGACCTCTTGAGCGTTGGTCTACAATAATTGTGCGAACTGAGAAGGGAGAGAAATTGCTAAATGACTTAGAAAAGAGCGGAGTCATAAAGATTATGCTAATCGAGGATAAGCCTCAGGTATTGGTAAGTGTTTTAGAAATGGCTAAAATGAAGAGCACTTTAGCCATGGAAGCAATTCGAAAAAGGACTAAGGAAAAAAAGGAGCTTCCCCCGATTGCTGAAAAAATAATTAAAACAGAGTAAGTGCATAAGCTTTTTATTAGTTAACTGTGAGTTAAACCGCGGGTTTCATAAAACCTTACAGAGACCATTTTTATTCCTTTCTCTGTTTCAGGCGGCACACTGAGACGCAAAGGGGAATATACTAAGGATTCCTTATCATATGCCAGTATCTCATAGGCATTTGTTATTCCAAGCGCCTGTGTTGGGCAGTAAAATACACAGATGTTGCAGAACATGCAACGTCCGTAGTCTATTTGTAGACCCTTTCTTTTCTTACCCTGGTATTCGTATTCGACAAGTTCCATGCATTGGTTTGGACAGAACTTAGTGCATAAACCACATTCCTTACATTTATCAGGGTAGTAGATGTGGCGACCTATAGTTCTCTCAGTGGGCTTAAGCGCCACATAGGGATATTTGATTGTGAATCTCCTTTTGAATACGTGAACAGTTGCGAGGTACATTGGTTTTAAGATGTTTTTAAGACCCAATCGAATCATCCCTCTATACCACTATTGAGGGAACTAACTGTATGAGAGCTAGCGTAAAGGCAACGTTTAAGATGGCTAGTGGGATCAGTATCCGCCAACCTATCCTCAGCAGTTGGTCCATTCTTACACGTGGAAATGATGTTTTAACTATAATAATGGCTGTGAGAACAATCATGCTTTTTATGATAACCCAGGCAATTGGAGGCAAAAATCTTGGTCCAAGCCACCCGCCTAGAAATAGAGTTGTGATTATTAACGAGCTTATGTAGAGGCGTAGGTAATTAGCCACCATGAATAGCCCAAAATTTATCCCTGTATACTCAGTAATCCATCCCCATATTATCTCCCCTTCAGCTTCCGGTATATCGAAGGGTGTCCTCTCAGATTCAGCTAATGCCGCTATAAAACACACCAAAAAGCCCAATGGCTGAACGAGAATGAACCAGAATTTGGATTGAGCATTAACTATTGAAACCAAGTTAAGTGAATGTGAGATCATAACAACACCTAACATAGATAAGCCCAAAGGCACCCAGTAGGCCAGTAATTGAAAAACTGCTCTTAACGCACCGATGAAACTATACTTATTGTTAGACGCCCACCCAGTTAACAGGATAATTATCGGAAATAGAGAGTAAACTGCAAGGATAAATAAGAGACCTAAATCGAATTTAAAAACAATCCAGTTTTCAGAGAATGGAATAACAGCCATACTCAAGCCGGCAACTAAAACAGCGATTATAGGAGTGGTTTGGAAGAAGAGTTTGTCAGCTTTACTTGGAATTATTGTTTCTTTCCCTGCGAATTTTATGAAATCCGCTATTAATTGTAGACTACCTGCATACTTTCCAACATGAAGCGGCCCTATGCGTAAATGAACTCTAGCCCACATTTTCCTTTCAAACCAGACAGCAAATACGAGTATTGTGATTATGAACGCTAGTCCTGGAAATATCAGGATTTTAATGGCTAGATCAATCAAGTCCATTTAATCACCTATCCGAATCAAACGGCCAAGGATCCGTACTGAATAAAATAATGGGAACATCCGCCATATGAGCCCCTTTTAACATATGAGGAAGCACTGATATGTTTCTAAATGATGGCGCGCTAATTTTTACGCGGTAAGGCTTGTCGGTTCCATCACTTATCACGTAGTAGCCAATCTCTCCTCTGCCAGACTCCACTCTAGCATAGGCTTCGCCTTCAGGTGTTCTTAACGGGGCCTTTATCCTAATAGGTCCTTCTGGTAGTTTATCCAGCGACTGTCTAATTATTGACATGCTTTCTTTAATTTCATTAAAGCGCACCAGCGTTCTCGCAAAGGAATCGCCAGCATTTTCGGTGATAACTTTAAAATCAATTTGTTCATAAGTAGCATACGGCTCATCCGCCCTTACGTCTACCTTTACACCAGAACCTCTTAGCGTTGGACCTGTGGCACCAAGTTTTATCGCGTCGTCAGGCTTCAGCACACCGACGCCTTTTAATCTCATTTGGTAAAGTTTATTTTCGAATATCATATCGTAATATTCGTCAAGTCTTTTTTCGAAATAATTAAATGTTTTAATTGCTTGTTCTTTGAATCCATTGGGTAAATCTTCACGAATCCCTCCCGGCATGGCGTATGTGTAAGTTATACGGCTGCCAGTAACCATCTCAGCTAGGTCCAAAAAAAGCTCTCGATCAGCAATCCCCCAATAAAGTGGCGCCAACAGGCCTGATGTCTCAAATGATATGGAGAGACCGTAAAGGTGACTCATAATTCTGTTAAGTTCCGACATTATGACTCTAATGAATTGAGCGCGTGGCGGAGGAGTGATGCCCATTATTTCTTCAATAGCCATAAGGTATCCGAGAGAGGCGTTGAAGGAGTCTATGTTAGAGATTCTTTCCAGCACTGGCACATTTTGGATGTGGCTTCTATTTTCACCTAATTTTTCTATGTTTCTGTGAACGTAGCCTATGTCTGGAACAGCCTTAACTACTATGTCTCCTTCCAGATCAAGTATTAGACGCATAGGGCCGCTACCTGGATGCTGAGGACCGAAGCTTACATGGAGTATAGCCATTCTAGGTCACCTATTGAGTTAACGTGAAATCTTTCCTTAATGGAAATTTTCCGTCCCATCCTTCTGGAAGTAGCAACCTGCCCAAGTCTGGATGGCCCTCAAATTTTATGCCGAACATTTCATGAGTTTCTTTTTCATGCCAATTTACGCCTTCAAAAATTTTTATTAGAGACGGTAGAGATGGATTGTCTCTTGGAACTTGAGTTTTAAGTGTGACAAGCACTTTTTTAGATGTAGACCAGATATGATAAACAATGATGAACGCGTTTTCTTTTATTTTATCCACACCAGATACGGAAACGACTTGATCAAACCCCATTTTTTTGTTTAAGTAACGTGCAATCTCAATCATCAATTCTCTCCCAATAAACACTGTAATACGGGATTTACGTTGGACTTTAACTTCAGCCTCAAGGAAATGGGATTTTATTTCCTCAGCTAGTTTATTTTCAAGATCTAAACTCACTTTAACCCCCTCTTCCTTATCTTATCCTGAAGCGCTCTGATACCACGAATGAATGCCTCTGGTCTTGGTGGGCACCCAGCAACATAAACATCTACAGGAACTATTTTGTCAACGCCCTTCACTACGGTGTTTGAGTCCCAAAAAACCCCGCCTGAAATTGCGCAGTCACCCATCGCAATAACATATTTCGGTTCCGGCATTTGGTCATAAATTAATTTTATTCTTTTACCCATCTTCTCAGTTACAACACCGAGAACGATCAGTAAATCAGCCTGCCTGACGGAAAGTGAGGGAACCACACCAAACCTCTCAACGTCATAACGTGGACAAAGTAGCGACATGTATTCCGGATCACAGCACCCATTGAAAATCATCACAGGCCATAGGGAGGAAAGGCGACCCCAATTAACAACTTTGGCAACTAGTTTTCCAACTGGCATAGCTCTCATAACCTATTCGCTAGGAGTATAGGTGTATTCACCGACCAATGATTGCCAGATATAAAGAAGGGCTAAGGCAACTACGCCGACGAAAATTAGTAGGGGCCCTAACGCAGCAGGCCCAATGCTGACGAGTGACACTGAACTGACGAATAAGAATAGGGCTAATGTGTCGAAAAGTGTGAAGACTATTGCGTAGCCATAGTACTGGATCATAAATTGAGTGCGCCCTTCGCCTACAGGTGTTTCACCGCACTCGAAGGTTGAGTTTTTCACAGAATTTGGTTTACGGGGACTTATTAGTTTTGAAAAAAGTATGGCTCCTATCGGGAATAGGAGTAGCGCGCCGGCAAATGCTAGCAGCGGGATTATATCCTCAATCATTTATTTTTACCATCTTTTAATGTATGTAATTTACCGCATGTTTTTAATAATAATTTATCATTATAAATCGTTATAAAATTACAGTTTCTTAGCAGTTTTTATTGTTTTGCTAAGTAAAAAGGAGTTAGAAATAGAACATTGAGTGGAGAAGAGGTTCAAGCTATTCTAATATTAGGCACGGTGGCTTTAGCTTTTTTAACAGTTGAAGTTAAAGACCTTATGCATGCGGTAATGTGTTTCGGCGGAATGGCACTTCTCCTAGGAACAATCTACTTTACTCTTAACGCTCCATTTGTCGCTCTTTTTCAGGTGCTGGTGTACACGACCGCAATTATCGCTCTATTCATATTCACAATAATGTTAGTGACCCGGAGGAAAGAGTCTGAATGAAGATAGATCAAATTAAGATCCTAGGATTAACTGTTATGATTGTGGTAGTTTTTATTTTCATATTTTTGATAGGACGAGTTCAGTTTACCCATGTGGGAGTTCCACACGAGCTTGTAAAATCAGAGATGGAGCTAATCACCTGGAGAATAGACCTCCTAATATGGAGTCGTTTGTTAGATGTAGCTGCGATGGTGTTTACTATATTCGCCGCAGTTGCTTGTGCAATATCAATGTTAAGGCCTGAAGAAGAGTGGTGAGATGCTTCCTCTAGAATATTACTTAGCTGGAAGCGCCGCTCTTTTCGCTATTAGTTTGTATTGCCTAGCCACGAAACGGAACATCATAAGGCTCTTGCTGGGAATAGAGATTCTCATCAACTCTGGACAGTTGAACTTTATAGCGTTTGCAGCCAACTGGACTGAAGGTTATGTGGACCCATTAGCACAGTTATTCATAATGATCTCGATTGTGCTATCGGTATGCGTTATGGCTGTGGGTTTAACCATTGTAGTTTACATTTACCGTCACTATGGTACGCTTGACGTACGGGAATTGAGAAGACTGCGGTGGTAGAGAATGATTCCTCAGGCTCCATTGCTCGTTTGGATAATTCCACTTGTAGGCAGTATATTGACACCGATCGTGGCTAAGTTTAATAGAAAAATGATAGCGTGGTTTGCTGTTGCAATCACATTTATCTCAGCTGGCTTAGCTCTCTCAATGATTCCTGATGTTCTAGCGGCTCATGAAGGACACGTGTTAGAGATAACGATTCCATGGGTGCCGTCAATGAATTTAAACTTCGGAGTTTTGGTAGACCCTCTCAGCGTTTTCATGGCGAACTTAGCTGCATGTGTCGGTTCACTGATTATGCTATACTCAATCGGATACATGGCGCATGAAGAAGGGCTGACACGCTACTATTTCTTTAAACTTTTATTCGTTGGCGCCATGATAGGGCTTGTGATGGCGGATAATTTCCTACAGATGTTCTTCTTCTGGGAAATAGTAGGTTTATGCTCATATGCTCTGATTGGCTTCTGGTGCAAGAAAACAAGTGCAGCAAAGGCTGGAATGAAAGCATTCATAGTCACACGTGCTGGCGACACAGCTCTCCTTATCGGTATCTTGCTCCTTTATCTGCAAACTGGGTCATTCAATTTCTTTGAAATTAAAGAAGTTGTTGAAGCGGGCAGAATAGGCTTATCCCTTCTCTCAATGGTTTCAGTTTTAATATTCGGTGGCGCTGTTGGTAAATCAGCTCAATTTCCACTCCACGTTTGGCTACCTGATGCTATGGAAGGCCCCACAACGGTCTCTGCGCTAATTCACGCTGCAACGATGGTTAAAGCAGGAGTGTATTTGGTCGCGAGAACTTTCATGCTTTTCGAGAATATCCATGTCTGGCTTACAACAGTCATGTACATAGGTGCAATAACATCCCTCTTAGTAGCCACTATTGCCCTTGTCAGCACCGACGTTAAGCGAGTCTTAGCCTATTCAACAATAAGTTGCCTTGGAATGATGATTTCTGCTCTCGGTTTCGGCACAGAAACAGGTTGGATCGCAAGCCAGTTCTACGTTATGAGCCACGGCATCTTTAAGGCACTCCTGTTTCTCTGCGCAGGCTCAATACTTCACGCAACTGAAACAACTGACATGAAACAGCTGGGTGGGCTTCGTAAAGCGATGCCGATAACTTTCATAGCTAGTGTTGTAGGCGCCTTCTCACTTATGGGGCTACCTCCATTTAATGGTTTTTGGAGTAAAGATCTTTTGGTGGCAGCCGCATTTGAGGCTGAACTATATCCAGTGGTTCTTATTATTGGGGTGACGTGCGTGTTGACAGTTCTTTACAGTTTAAGATGGATTGCAATGATATTTCTTGGTGAAAAATCAGAGTACCTTAAGGAACATCATGTTCACGAGTCTCCACCAGTTATGGCGGTTCCACTGATGATTCTTGCAGCAGCCTCTTGCGTTTCTGGATTTCTGTTGCCATTTTTCGCCGGTTATATGCATATAGAACATGAGTTTGGAATCGAGCTAATTCCATTAGCTTTTTCAACTATAGTGTTATTGGCAGGAGGAATACCTGCATATCTCATCTATTACAGAAAAACAATAAACCCTGAGAAGTTTAGACGGGGATTCGGTGAAAAAATTCATAGGTTGTTAGTTAATGGCTATTATTTTAACGCAATTTACTACGCAATATTTGTTAACGGATTAATCAAGCTGAGCAGCGTAATTTTTAGTTACTTTGAGAAAGCTGTCGGCAAGCTTAATTATATTATAGCAAATGCGGTTGTCAAGTTTTCGCAGGGCATGTCTAGGTTCATTGAGATAGGTTTTATGAATAGGATCAATTACATAGTAGCTAACCAAACTACTCGATTAAGTCGTGTTCTGCTAAGCTACGCTGAACTGAAAGGCATAGATAAGCTAAACTACATAGTAGCTAACCAAACTACTCGATTAAGTCGTGTTCTGCTAAGCTACGCTGAACTGAAAGGCATAGATAAGCTAAACTACATAATCGCGGATGCTGGAGCTGCAGCATTCCGAAGTGTGAGAAAAATCCAAAGCGGAATTTTATCGTACAATGTAATCGAACTACTTCTCGGATTAATCGCCTTTCTCGTAATCATATTGTTACTATGAGCCGATGGGAGAGATGCCTGAATATTTGGATCTTCTGGGTCGCCTCTTTAATGCTAAGTATCTGGCCGATGGAGACAGTAGGGGGTCAGTTTTTAAATGTTTCATATGGTCATGTTATTATTAATCCCATAGGAGAAAGTTGGTTTGCCTGGAAGTCAAATACTTATTTCCCTTCTCTTTCCAGTTTTTATGGCTCCAATTGTTTTCTGGAGTGGTAAAAGGCTGGGTAATAAAACTGGTGCAATTGCTGTGTTAATATTGGTCGCCGTGCTAATACAGTTTCTCAGCATTTTACCTCAAGTAATGGATGCTAGTTTCGTTGAAGAAACTTATGAGTGGGCTCCGATCGCGGGTTTAACTTTCGGATTAAGGGCTGACCGTATAAGTCTTCCGATTGTTTTGATAATCATTCTTCTATGTACATTAGCCGCCATCTACTCAATCGCTTATATGGAGCATAGAACAGGTTTAGGTGCATATTTTTCATCGTTCCTTCTTTTCACAGTTGGCATGGTAGGTGTTGTTCTAGCGACAAATCTCATTGAATTCTATATGTTCTGGGAACTCATGTTACTGCCATCTTATTTCATGATCGCAGAGTGGGGATATGGGAAAGCAAAAGTGATAGCGTTCAAGTATTTCATATTCACCCATGTTGGTGCTGTCTTTCTTCTGCTTGGAATACTTACAACTTATGTTTATCTGGGAACATTTAATATGTACGAAATTCCAGCACGCCTTAGCGCTGGCTTGATGAGCATAGAAATCCAGAAAATTGTCGTAATTGCAATAGCGATCGGCTGCGCTGTTAAGATGGCGCTGTGGCCTGTACACACGTGGCTTCCCGATGCTCATTCTGAAGCTCCAACCCCGATCAGCGTCCTTCTTAGCGGTGCGATGATTAAGTGTGGGGCATACGGTATTATTCGAATAGCCTTAACATTCTTCGGGGACGCTTTTCTAAGTCTTTACACAGTTTTTGCTGTAATAGCAATAATCACTATGATTTATGGAGGGTTAATGGCGTTAGCTCAAACAGATGTTAAGCGATTGCTGGCGTACTCCAGCATAAGCCAGATGGGCTACATTTTCTTTGGAATATCTGTAGCAACAGCCTATGGATTAACTGGAGCTTTGTTTCACATTATAAATCACGCTATAGGGAAGGGCCTTCTCTTCATGTGCGCTGGCGCGTTAATACATCAAACTGGAACTAGAGATCTAAAGGAATTACAGGGACTCGCAGGAAAAATGCCAATAACCGCTATGGCCGTAATGATAGGATGTTTTAGCCTAGCTGGAACACCTCCATTTGGCGGTTTTCAGAGTGAGTGGATGATATTTGCTGGAGGATTTCAAAGACCTGAATTCACACTTTTCACATCAGTAGCTCTAATTTCAACACTAATCACGGCAGCCTACTATCTTTGGTTTATTTACAGAGTATTTTTCGGCCCTAGACCAGAGAAGCTTGAAAACGTGAAAGAAGCCCCACTTACAATGATCATTCCTATGCTAATCCTAGCATTTCTGGCAGTTTTACTGGGAATATGGCCTCGCTTTGTAACTGATATTATTGCACCAGGAGTACAGCAGATTTCAAGTCTCATCAAGTAAAGTGAAGATATATGTTCACAGCTGTGTTGGACAGCCTTCTCTTTTTTATGGTTACTATCCCAGTAGTTGGATTGGTTGCACGTAAAGTTGGAGTGCGTAAGATTTTAGACGGGTATGCTATACTTGGCTTAATTTTGACTAGTTATTATCTTTATGAGTTATATTTTGAAGTTTTGAGAAATGGCATAGTGATAGTCAAATATTCATCGGTTATTTTAACTCCTACCGTCAGCCTTGAAATCGACATGTTCAGTGTTTTCATGGTTTTTGTGTACATTGGTTTAGCTTTGCTCGTAGCCATCTATTCAATCCGCTATATGGAGCATGATACTGGCTTAACATGGTATTACACTTTACTTTTCGGATTGCTCATAAGCATGGTTGGCGCAACTTTTGCCGGCGACTTCTTCATTCTTTTCATTTTCTGGCAATTTTTGTGCATAACAGTTACATCTTTGGTTGCATTCCGAAGAAGAAGATGGGCGCCTATAGAAGCAAGCATAAAATACTTCATAATTGCCGAAGTTGGAACCGCTAGTTTACTTTATGCGATGTCGCTACTCTACGGTATGACGGGAACTCTTAACTTTGCACAACTCGCAACGAGTATGCGACAGGTGTCTCCGAACCCTTGGGTATACCTCACAATTGCATTAATCATAGTTGGGTTTGGAGTTGAAGGGACAATTGTTCCTTTTCATACATGGCTTCCAGACGCTCACCCAGAAGCGCCAAGCTCAATAAGTGCACTACTATCGGGTGCATTAGTTAAAGTGGGTATCTACTGTATTTGTAGAGTTCTTTTTCTATTATTTTTACCAGCCCAGATTCATTGGAATGTTGTGTTAGCTATTTTTGCTGTGATAACAATGACTCTTGGAAATATAATGGCGCTTCTCCAAGATGACATAAAACGTCTGTTTGCTTATTCCACAATAGCTCAAGTAGGGTACATCCTAATAGGAGTCGCTGTTGCAACACAATATGGAGTTATGGGAGCCCTCTTTCACATCTTCAACGACGCAATGATGAAGGGGTTGGCTTTCATGTGCGCTGGAGCATTTATTTATCGCACTCAAACAAGAGATTTGAAGGAGCTTTCTGGAATAGGGCGAAGTATGCCAGTTACAGGAGCTGCGCTTTTAATAGCGCTTCTCTCGCTACTAGGTTTTCCGCCCCTTGCAGGTTTTGTTAGTAAGTATATTTTGTTCACATCTGCCATTGAGGCCAATATGCCATTGCTAGCTATAGCTGGAGTGTTGAACAGCGCATTTTCAGCCGCATATTATCTCCGCATGATACAGATTCTAATCCTAGCACAGCCGAACGGAAGGATAGCTGAAGTTAAGGAAGCCCCAGTATCCATGCTCATCCCCATGTGTGCAATGGCTTTCATAGTAGTACTACTTGGAATCTGGCCGGAACCTATCGCGAGCTTTGCGAACAATGCGGCAGGAGCGCTGCTTGATGCCCCAAGTTATATACGACACGCTGCCTGAGAAACCAAAACGACGTGGAATATTTTAATGGTAGAAACTATAATTTCAAAGGTAGGTGTTGCTGTATGGAAAAGCGGTCAAGAGTGCTAATTGAACCTCAACAGAAAGTACTCGAATCTTTACAGTTAGCTGTTAGACAGGTTGGATTAGAGGCGTTCTCGAAGAGAGTGGAAGTAGATGAAGAACAGTTAAAAAGAATGCTGTGCGGAGAACAATGGATTCCAATGCATACCATACGGGAAGCATGCGAAATAAACAAATATGCGAGCGGCCCAGCCTATACAAGATCTGTTTCAAGTTGCATTGAAGGCACATTAATGAAAATGGAGACGGCTGAACCCACAGAAAGAAAGGAGATGGCATTTACTGTGGAGGAAATCAAACCAAAGGAAACTGAGAAGGTGGAGAAAACCGCGGTCGATCAAGAGAAGCGTGCCAGAGAAGAAGCTGTTAACCGCGTATTACTCTTGGGCACTGGTCTTTCCACATTAATTTTTGTGCTACCTGTAGTTGGCTATTTAATCGGAAAAAATTATGGAGAATTTTATGCGGGTGTTGGCTTATTCTCTGGAATAATTGTAAGTTTCATAATTATTTTGCTGATGATATCCAAGCTTAAGTCTAGTTTCTTGGTGGCTCAACCTAAAAAGGAGGGAGCAAAACAATAAGCGGCCTGGTAAAATACGCATATGTTTGCTCAAAAATAAGAGGCATGAAAAACGATCTATTAACTGCAAGTGATTTTAATAGGCTTTCATCTCAAAGGCTAGGGGAAATTTACAATTTTCTTAGAACAACAATTTATAGTAGGGATGTTTCAGTTGTACCAGAAGAAAGATTTGATGCAAGAATTCTTGAAGAAGCTTCTACAAATAATTTTATAAGAACATTTAATAAAATCTTGAAATCTTCTCCAAAAGATATAGAACCGCTACTAACTGCTATGCTAAA